>Ga0210057_1003543_pt1 | contig 21473 bp, 15 predicted proteins | sample CryGeyCG2114_010_2_FD_183968 | JGI IMG/M metagenome (GOLD analysis project Ga0210057, IMG submission 183968) | Groundwater microbial communities from aquifer - Crystal Geyser CG10_big_fil_rev_8/21/14_0.10 (SPAdes) (version 2) | ecosystem: Environmental > Aquatic > Deep subsurface > Groundwater ...
TAAAGCCAATAACTGGCTAAATTTATAGGCAGGCCCAAAGCATCAGTCGTATCTGTCTTTAAATGCGGCACAGCGGCAATGCCTAAATTTATTTTTGGCGCCTGAGCTTTAATCAAAGGAATCTGATAAGCAAAACCAAACATCATCGCGAGTTTGCCAGCAGAAAACATTTCCAATGCTTCTGGCAATTTATCATTCCAGGTATAAACCTCTTTTGAGGCAAGGGCAAAATCAGTATAAAATTTTAAAGCCTGCTCACCTGGATAAAAATCTTTTTTAGCGCCGGCTGATTTGTCAAAAGTAATGCCTTGGTTGTCATCAACCATGGTGGTGCCGTTTTGCATCATCAAAAGTGATAAAATGTCATTGGAGCGATTGATATTATCTGATCCGCCCATGGCCGCGCCAGCTCTTTCTAATTCGCCAGCTGTATTTAAGCGGGTTAATTTGATAACTGCTTCATTAAATTCCTGCCAAGTGCTTGGGGCTTGAATCAAACCAGCAGCATTAAAATGATCGCGGTTATAAAAAAGAGTCAGCGTGTCTAAAGATAAAGGTAAACCAAGAATCTGATTTTTTTTGACCGCGTCTTCATAAACCACATCAGGAAATAAAGTTTTGATTTGTTCTGGAGTTAAAGTGCTGAATTCTTTGACCACTGCGTTTTTCTCTTTTTTCAGCCAGCCAGAAACCTCAATCACTGGCAATTTTATTGTTTTAGGCAAAGCTAAAATTTTATTTTCATACGCATTGACCCAAGTATTATGAATCACAAAAATATCAGGACCTTCGTTATTAGCCCAGCCTTCTAAAAGTTTTTGTTCATAGTCTTCAAAACGCAATTTTTTGTAATTGATTGTGACATTGGGGTGAGTAAGCCTGTAGCTGGCAATAGCTTTGGCAAACTGATCTGAAGAATCAAAAAATCCCCAGAAATTTAAAACCACTGGTTCAAGCAAAGCTTTTTTTGCTGTGGAATCACCGCCTTTGCAGCCCAGGCCAGTGGTTAAAAATAAAGTAGAGATTAGAAACAAGATGACGAGCTTTGATTTCATAGGAAAGTCGCGGAATTACGCGGAATACCACGCAGACTTACGCGGAAAAAATTTAAGATATTTTTATTATACCAAATTTTAAAAGAAAAAGATATTGCTGGAGGAGAGACTCGGACTCTCATGCCTTGCGGCGCTGGGTCCTAAACCCAGTGCGTCTACCAATTCCGCCACTCCAGCCGATATATTTATTTTAGATTTAAATAATAAGAAAGTAAAGGAATAAGGGTTGTGTTTTTTGTTGTCCGACTTTTTTTATGTCATTCCTGCCCCCGATCAAAGTCGAGGGCAGGCTCCAGCAGGAATCTCAACATTTTAAGAAAAAATTAATTTCAGTATTTCCATGAGATCCCCGCTTTCGCGGGGATGACAATAAACGCTTGTTTTGAATTTGGGATTTAAACATGTTAAAATAATTTTATGTTTAATTGTAAAAATAATTTATTAGGCAGATTACAAATTCCTGTTTTTGTTATTTTGTGTCTTGCTGGAATTTTTTTATTTTTGCCATTAAAAATTTCGCGCGCTGAAAGTCAGCCAAAAGTTATTATCAATGAAGTGGCATGGATGGGCAGTATGAATTCAACAGCTGATGAATGGATTGAATTGAAAAATAATACTAATGAGGATATTAATTTAACTGGCTGGAAATTGACTTTTGATAATAATAGTAATGATGTTGTTTATTTGCAATCAACGACAACGATTTTAGTTGCTAATAGTTATTATTTATTGGAAAGAACAGATGATAATAGTGTGCCGGGAATTGCTGCTGATTGGTTTGGTTCTTTTGGTAACGGGTTAAATAATAATGGAATGAAAATACAACTAATTGATGGTGACGGTTATATTGTTGATGAAATTGTGTGTGCAGATAACAAATGGCCAGCAGGACTTAATAATACAAAAAATAATATAAAATTAACTATGGAGCGAACAGAAAATTTGGGCTGGCAAAGTAGCACAGAAAATAATGGCACGCCAAAAGCTTCAAATAGCGCTGGTTATCAAAATCAAAACAATGAAAATAATCAAAATGCGACAACTACTGCTGTGGTTATTAACGAACTTTTGCCAAATCCAAATGGCAGTGATGATAATGAATGGATTGAATTAAAAAATTTAAGCACCACCACAGTTGATTTAATTAATTGGAAAATTAGTGATTTAAATACTAGCACTAAATACACAATTAAAAATACTGATTTTGCCACAACCACAATTTCCGCGCTTGGCTTTTTTATTTTGCCCAAATCAATTACAAAAATTTCTTTAAATAATTCAGGAGGAGAAACCGCGCGTTTGTTTGATAGCCAAAATAATCTGATTTCTGAAATCAGCTATAGTGAAACAGCCAAAGATGATTTTGTCTGGGCCAGAGACGAAGCAGGAATTTGGCACTGGAGCACCACTCAAACTACTGGCGCGGAAAATATTATTATTGCGCCTGTCACATCAGGACCTGGCGGCGGCTCCAGTTATGAACCAAAAAAATATCCCAGCCAGATAAAAATCAATGAAATTTTTCCAAATCCGCCTGGCTCTGACGCGGATGAATGGATTGAACTCAAAAGTTTTGAAGGCGAAATGTTTTCTTTAATTGATTGGCAGATAAAAAATAACCTCGGTACATACATTATTAAAGAATCGGATTTCAAATGGCCGTATCTTGAAGCCAATGGTTTTTTTCTTTTAGCGCGCGTTATCACTAATTTAAATTTAAAAAATGCCGGTGGCGATAAAATTCAGTTAATTGATCCAACTGGCAAAATTGTTTCAGAAGTAAAATACAGCGGAGAAGTTATAGAGAGTTTGGCATATATGATGGATAAAAATAAAAATTGGCAATGGACAACCACTCCGACCCCATTGGCAGAAAATATTTTTACAAAAAATAATCTGATGCCAAAAGCATATTTTGAAGTAAGCGGACTTATTCAACCTGAATCAGAAATTTTGTTAGACGCCAGCGAGTCCTATGACCCAGAGGGCAGTAATTTAATTTATGAATGGCATTTTAACGCGCCAGTTTTATTTAATAATTCTGCCACCACCACTTTTGCCACGACCACCTCGGCTATAAAAATCTTTTTAGATAAAACAGCTACATTAAAAATCGGTCTAAAAGTTATTGATGAAGAAAATGGTTTTGATGAACAAACTCAAAATATTAAGCCAGAAAAAATACAAGTTTTTTGGTGGGATGAAGAAGATAAGGCTGCGACTGATTTGAGCGCTGCTGGAGCAAATAAATCTGCGCAAGCAACGAAATCAGTTAGCAAAGTTTCTGGCGCAAACATTATTAAAACTGATTTAGACAATATTAAAAATTTAGCGCTTGGCAGTGCTGTTGAAACTACTGGCATAGTTTCTGTTTTACCAGGAGTTTTAGGCGCGAATATTTTTTATGTGGCAGGATCAGGCGTGCAAATTTATTGTTATAAAAAAGATTTTCCAGAATTTAAAGTCGGCGACCAAATAAAAATTATTGGCGAATTAAGTTCTGCTTATGGAGAATTAAGAATAAAAATTAAAGATAAGTCAGCCGTGCAAATTTTAAATTTTGGTTCAGCCCCAGAGCCGGAAGAAATAAGTCTTGGAGATTTAGAAGACGGCGATGATTTTGTTGGCTCACTCGTAAAAGTAGCAGGTGAAATAACTTCAGTAAAAACAGATTTTTTTTGGCTGGACGATGGAGAGGGAGAAATTAAAGTTGTGATTAAGCCAACGACCGGCTTGTCTTTAAAAAATTTAGCTGTTGCCACAGGAGACAAGGCAGAAGTAGTTGGAATTTTATCCAAAACTTCAAGCGGGTTGCGGCTTTTGCCAAGAGGCGCGGAAGATTTGATTATAGAAAAAATTTTGGGTCAAGCCACTGCTAAAACTAATTTAACCAATAAAATTTTTGGCCAAAATATTTTAAAATATTTTTTAGCTCTAACTTTGGCAATAATAGTAATATTGGTTGTGGTAATTTTTAGAATAAAACAAAAAACAAAGGACAACCTCTTGCCAAAAAAATAACTCTATGATAAATTAGATAATATGCAAAAATATAATCTTTTTGTTCTTCTGCCTAATACGACTGACGAGCAAGCCGCGGCCACGAGCCAGGCTGTTGTTGAGCTTATTCAAAACAACAGTGGTTCCGTGATTTCCGAAGAAAAATTAGGCAAAAGAAAATTATCATACCCGATTAAAAAAGTCCGCCATGGTTTTTATCTGAACTATATTTTGGATTTGACTAATTTAACCCGCGAACAAACAGAAAAAATGTGGCAGGAATTAAGACACAATGTAAATATTCTTCGTTTTGAAACTTCTCTTTACTATGACAAGAAAGTGAGTTTAAAAAAAGAGATGCCTGCCAGTGTTTTATCTGATGAAATTGTTGAAAAAAGTTTTTTAGCAGAGACAGCAAAAAAAAGCAAAAAAGAAGTTAAAATAAGTTTGGATGATTTGGATAAAAAATTAGATGATATTTTGGAAAGCGAGAGCGTATAAAAAATTTCTAATTTCTAATTTTTAAAAAATAAATTAATTTTTAATCCTATGAATCTTAACAAAGTTTTTTTAATCGGCCGGCTAACTCGGGATCCGGAAATCCGCACCACTCAAGCAGGCCAAACAGTGGCCCAGATTGGTTTAGCCACTAACCGCGTTTGGTATAATGACCAAAGACAAAAACAGGAAGTAACTGATTTCCATAATGTGGTGGCCTGGGCGCGCTTGGCAGAAGTTGTTAATCAATACACAAAAAAAGGCAGTCTGATTATGGTTGAAGGCAGAATTCAAACTCGTTCCTGGCAGGCGACTGACGGCACCACAAAATACCGCACTGAAGTAGTGGCTGAAAATATTCAATTGGGCCCGAGAGCTTCTAATCCTGGCGGCAGTTCTTACGCCCAAAGTTCTCCAGCGTCAGCGCCAGTTATTGATAATCAAATGCCTTCGCGCGAGCCAGAAATACCAGTGGAAAAAATTGAAACCATAAATTTAGATGAGTTTGGCAATCCAATTGAAGAAACACCATTAGTAAATGTGCCGGGCGAACCCATGCCGTTTTAATTAGGCAACCGTTCGCTTTCTATATTTTTTTAAAGATAATAAAATTATGATAGTTAATAATCTTCAAGAAGAAAAAAATTGTTATTATTGTGTTAACAAAAATGTTGACATTGATTTTAAGGACGCCCAGGAACTTCAGCGCTTTGTGTCACATTACGCGCGCATTGTGCCGCGCCGGCGCACCGGGCTTTGCGCCAAACATCAGAGAAAAGTGGGGAGAGCCATTAAAAGAGCCCGCGTGATGGGCCTTTTGCCATTTATCAAAAACTGAATTTGACAAGATTTTTATTTAAGTCTATAATATCTTAAGAATAAAATTTTAGTTATCCACTCTTGAAATCATATATGTTTAACAATCATTTAACTCTATCTTCTTCAAGCGGTTAGATTTTGGCATACCTGTGATTTTTTGACCCGCTTGAAAAAGGCGGGTCTTTTGTTTATCCAAGAATAAAACAATTGTCAGTTGGTGTGTGATTTATAAAAAGCCAGACATTAGCTGATAAGGATCGGACTTTAAAAATTTAATATTAAGGAGTGAAAAGAGAAAAGCAATTTTACTGATATTTTAAATATCAAATGTACACCTTAAAAATATTATAATAAAAGATTTTTAAAAGGATATTAGAACTATGGCGTATGGTGGATGCCTTGACTTCGAAAGGCGATGAAGGACGTGGCAGGGTGCGATAAGCTCCGGGGAGCTCCCAAGCAAGCTTTGAGCCGGAGATTTCCAAATAGGGAAACCCAGCGCAGTAAAACTGCGCTACCGTCCCCATGCCGATTTTGATCCCGATGTTGAATTTGTCCCAAACCGAAATTGTTTAAAGGGTCTGTTGACCCTTATGGAAATAATTTCGGTCGGGACATTTTGCAATTTCGGTAGCAATATCGGCATGGGGACGGCGCCTACCCGCTGAAGTGAAACATCTCAGTAAGCGGAGGAAAATAAATCAATAGAGATTCCCGCAGTAGTGGCGAACGAACCGGGAAAAGCCTAAACCAAAAATAATGTTTTTACAAATTTACTGCAGCAATGCAGTAGCGAGTAAATTAAAAGTATAAGCTGTTGTTATTTTTGGGGTTGCAAGCTGTTAAATTCTGCGGCTTATAACGCAGATAACAAGTTATAAAACTTTTTCTTAGCAGAAAGCAGCTGGAAAGCTGCTGCCAAAGTAGGTGAGAGCCCTGTATGCGAAAAGAAAAAATCTTGTTTAACCAAGCTTAAGTAGGGCAGGACACGTGAAATCCTGTTTGAAGCTGGGGCGACTATGCTCCAAGGCTAAATACTTTCGAAGATCGATAGTGAACTAGTACCGTGAGGGAAAGGTTAAAAGCACCCCGGTGAGGGGGATGAAATAGTATCTGAAACCATACGTTTTCAAGGAGTGGAAGCCGTGCTTCGCACGGAATGTCTAATAACTAATTACTAATTACTAATCAATGACTTAATGTCTAATTTAAAAATTTAAGCATTAGGAAATTATTTAGAAATTAGAAATTAAAAATTGGAAATTTCGCGCGGAGCGCGGTGACCGCGTGCCTATTGAAGAATGAGCCAACGAGTATATTTTATGTTGCTTGTCTAAGTCCTTAAAGGAAATAGGCAAAGGGAAACCAAGTCTTAAATGGGCGATTTGGCAGCATAAATATGACCCGAAACCAGGTGATCTAGCCATGGCCAGGATGAGCTCCGATGAAAATCGGAGGGAGGTCCGAACTCACGCGCCGTACAACACGCGGGGATGAGCTGTGGTTAGGGGTGAAATTCCAATCGAACTTGGTAATAGCTGGTTCTCCTCGAAATAGCTTCAGGGCTAGCGCCGGCAAAATATTTAATCAGGGGTAGAGCACTGGATGGGGTTTGGAGCCGCAAGGTATCCTCCCCAATCAAACTCCGAATACTGATTAAAATTCCCGGTAGTCAGACTATGGGGGCTAAGCTTCATTAGTCAAAAGGGAAACAGCCCAGATCTCTATCTAAGGTCCCTAAATCCATATTAAGTGTTAAAGGTGGTGTTTTTTCTCATACAACCAGGAGGTTGGCTTAGAAGCAGCCATCCTTTAAAGATAGCGTAACAGCTCACTGGTCAAGAGAAAATGCGCCGAAAATGTATCGGGGCTAAATATGGTACCGAAGATGAGGGTGTCCCAATGCCGACATTGCTTCCGATGTTGAATATGTCTTAAACCGAAATTGCAATTTCGGTTTGGGACATATTGCAATTTCGGGATCAATATCGGCACGGGGACGCGGTAGAGGAGTATTCTGTTAACCTGCGAAGTCCACGACGTGAGTCGGGATGGAGGAAACAGAAGCAAGAATGTTGGCATGAGTAACAAAAAGGCAGGCGAGAATCCTGCCCACCGAAAGCCTTAGGTTTCCTGGGCAATGACTGTCAACCCAGGGTTAGGCGATCCTAATTGTTTAGCCCAAGGGTTAAACAAGATGGAAGAACAGGTTAATATTCCTGTCCTATTTTAAATTTATCTCATAAGCGACGTATTCAAGTGAACGAGCGTCCTATGGCTATGACGTTCCCCGACGTAAAGTCGGGGTAGAAGTGAAAGCTCCGGCTGGATCGAATTCGTGTAATTGAATGCCAAGAAAAACTCATGGGTTATGATTTAAAATATCCGTACCGCAAACCGACACAGGTAGGCGGGTAGAGAATACTCAGGTGTACGAGAGAACCCTTTTTTAAGGAACTCGGCAAAAAAACGGGCGTAACTTAGGGATAAGCCCTGTCCCGATAGCGTAAGCTTATCGGGACTGCAACTAAAGTGTTTCAGGCGACTGTTTACCAAAAACACAGGTTCCTGCTCAAGTCGCAAGACTATGTATAGGAGCTGATGCCTGGCCAGTGTCCGAACGTTAACGTGAGGGGTGAACACTCTGATGCAAATCAGAGGACTAGCTCTGATCCGAAGCGCGGATGAACGCCGGCGATAACTATAATCGTCCTAAGGTTTTTCGCTAAAGTTAGCGTAATTTTAGCGAAAAAGGACTGGGACGATTTAAAAATAAATGCTGCCTCATTTCGCAGTAATGCGAAAAATGGTCCTAAAATATTTGGCTATATGCTGGAAAGTCCCGCCTTGGCGGGATAATCAGCAGGAAAGAGCCCGATTTAACATTGGGCAATCCTCAGAGACCACACGCCAAACTTCTTATAAGTTTGTAAGAATAAGATATGGTCCTTTGCGCAAAGGAAGCAAAAAGCGAAATTCCTTGCGGGGTAAGTTCCCGCCTGCACGAATGGCATAACGGTCTGAAAACTGTCTTAAAAAGGGACTCGGTGAAATTGCAATGCCAGTAAAGATGCTGGCTTCTCACAGTTAGACGAAAAGACCCCGTGAAGCTTTACTACAACTTGATATTGATTTATTGAACAACATGTTCAGCATAGGTGGGAGTCCCGATTTATCGGGACATCAGTGAGATACCACCCTTGTTATTTAGTAAGTCTAACCCCGCCCAAGGCGGGAAACAGTATCTGGTGGGTAGTTTAACTGGGGCGGTTTTCTCCTAAAAAGTAACGGAGAAATTTACAAAGGTAGGCTAGGCTCGGATGGAAATCGAGCTGATAGGGCAAACCCATAAGCCTGCTTTACTGCAAGTCCAGCAAGACAAGCAGTTGCGAAAGCATAAGTTAGTGAACCGATCACGCCACATAGGTGGCTGAAAGATCATTGAATAAAAGCTACTCCGGGGATAACAGGCTAGTCTGGCCCAAGCGTCCATAGCGACGGCCAGGTTCGGCACCTCGATGTCGGCTCATCGCATCCTGGGGGTGAAGAAGCTCCCAAGGGTTGGGCTGTTCGCCCATTAAAGCGGTACGCGAGCTGGGTTCAAAACGTCAAGCAACTGAAAATAAATTCGGTTTTTTGACGGTTTGAACCCGAGGCATTAGACATCCAACACGGCGGCATTTAATAGTAATATTAAATGCGATACTAACTAATATCGGTGGAATCCTAATAAAGGACAATACCGAGGGAATTTTTTTAAGAAGAAGCCCGTAGAGACTAAATGTTAGACCCCCGCAAACGCGGGGTGAAGTTATAGTCCAATGCACTTAGTAATAAGTGATTAACATGCGTGAGACAGTAGGAGTATCCATGCTGTCTATAAATCTAGCTAAATGCTGGAAAATCTGACTAACTCCTTTTAGGAATAGGAGTTGAAGTATCTCACATTACTATGTTATAATAAAAATATGAAAAATATAAAACATAGTAACAAAGTGTTGAGCGCAGACAATCAGCAGGAAAGATTAAAGATTATAAATCCATGGTATATTGTTGGCTTTACTGAAGGCGAAGGAACTTTCCATATTGCTTTCTATAAAGATCCGCAAATGAAACAAGGAATAAAAGTAATTCCGGAATTTCATATTAATCAAAGTTATTTGCGATTAGAAATTTTGGAAATTATAAAGAAATATTTTGATTGCGGATATTTAAAACAAAACCATGTTAAAAATAAAAAAGACGATACCTTTGTTTTTGTTGTTAGAAACAGAGATGATTTGATTAATAAAATTATACCTTTTTTTGAAAAACATAATTTTATTTCTGACAAACAAAAATCATTCATTATTTTTAAGCAAATAGTTTTTTTAATGCAAAGTGGCGCTCATTCAACTAGAGCGGGAATTAAGAAAATTATTAATTTGGCTTACAAAATGAATGTTAATGGTAAGTATCGTAAAATAAAAAAACAAGATTTATGGCTTTAAAATCCTCAGAGACTATACGCTAGAGTCCGATGCAAGATCGGACAAGATATAGTCCGAACCCCGACGCGAGTTGGGGAGATAAATAGAAATATTTATTCATCCCGCGGTTGCGGGATAGTAACAAAGTTGTTGGTCTCCTATCTACTGTGAGCGTTAAATCTTGAGGAGCCCATTCCCTAGTACGAGAGGACCGGGAAGGACGAACCTCTGATCAGCCGGTTGTCACGCCAGTGGCAGCGCCGGGTAGTCAAGTTCGGGTAGGATAAACGCTGAAAGCATATAAGCGTGAAGCCGTCTCCAAGATTAGGATTTGCAAGCCACCTCAGAGACTATGAGGTTGATAGGCGGTCTGGTGTAAGGCCCGCAAGGGTTTGAGCGTAGACCGTACTAATATGGCTTATCTAATATCCTTTTAAAAATCTTTTATTATAAAAAGTGGTATTGTTCTGGTGACTCTAGCGAAGGGGTTACACCTGTTCCCATTCCGAACACAGCAGTTAAGCCCTTCAGCGCCGATGATAGTCTTTATTGGCGAAAGTAGGTCGTTGCCAGAACAATGCCACTTTTTTGTTTTGCTAATAAAAATTAAGTGGTAAAATATAAACATGAAAATAGAATCCTATCTTTATAAAAAACTTCAAAATAATTTAGTCCAATGCCAGACCTGCTGCCATTTTTGCGTTTTAAAATTGGGAGAAAAAGGCAAGTGCCAAATGCGACAAAATATTGCTGGCAAATTGATGGTTCTAAATTATGGCGAGGCTGTGGGTTTGGCCATTGATCCGATTGAGAAAAAACCTTTAGCGCATTTTATGCCTGGCACTTATACCTTGTCATTTGGCACACTCGGCTGCAATTTTTCCTGCTTGCATTGCCAGAATTTTTTTATGAGCCAAGCGGAAGAAGAAAATTTAGAATTAAAAGAATATCAAGCGCAAAGAATTAAAGAAATTTTACCAGAGAAAATTGTAGCGCTGGCTCTAAAAGAAAAATTGCCATCAATTTCTTATACTTACAATGAGCCAACTGTTTTTTTAGAGTATGCGTTTGATACAATGAAGCTGGCGCATGAAAAGAGATTAAAAAATATTTGGGTGTCTAATGGTTTTATGTCACTAGAAACTTTGGATTTAATCACGCCGTATTTAGACGCAATTAACGTGGATTTAAAATCTTTTTCAGAAAAATTTTATCAGGAAATTTGCGGGGCGTGTCTACAACCTGTTTTAGACAACTTAATTAAAATTAGACAATTAGGCATTCATTTGGAAATCACGACTTTAATTATCCCAACAAAAAATGATTCAAAATTAGAATTAAAACAAATCGCAAAATTTATTGTGAAAAATTTAGACGTTGATACGCCTTGGCATGTCAGTGCGTTTTATCCGAGTTATAAACTGAATAATTTAGCGCCAACATCAAGAGAAAAAGTTTTGGAAGCGCAAAAAATCGGTCTGGCAGCCGGATTAAAGTGGGTGCATACTGGGAATATTTAAAAAATCCTAACTAAAAAGTTGGGATTTTTTAAACAAATTATCTTTCCTCCATCACTTGCGCTTCAAAAATGTAAATGTCAACAGAATTATTTTTTATTGTTAATCAGCTACATACTTCGTGGCTTTTCCTTTACCAATGGCTTTAATCATTTTTATCTTTTTTAATTTTTGCAAATGCAGTTGGGCAGTACGGCGCGGGCAAGATAAAATATTTTCCACATCTTTAACATCAAGATGATTATTTTGGTCCAAAAAATCAATAATTTTTAATTGTTCTGCCGTCAGATAAATCTGTGATTTTATTTCACCATTAACTTTACGGCTGGACAATAACAAAATTTTTTCCTTAACTTCGGCAATCTCTTTTTTAAATCCTTTAACAAAATATTCCAGCCATGATGTGGCGTCAAGTTGTCTTTGATCATAAGTTTTGCCAATATTGATGGCTTGATAATAGGCTGGGCGATCGCTGTTATAATAATCTTCTAAAGCAAATAGACGCCGGAAATCATAGCCCCGTTGATAGAGAATTAAAGTAGCCAGCGCACGGGCAGTGCGGCCGTTGCCGTCATTAAAAGGATGGATAGCGGCGATTTCCAAATGGGCGATCGCGGCAACAATGACTGGATTTATTTCTTTTTCTTCGCTTGCCTTTAGCCAGGAAATAAAATCTGACATTAGTTTTGGCACCTTTTTTGCTTCCGGTCCAGTGTATAAAGTTTCTTGCGGCCATCCCAAACGGCGGCGCACCACATAAATCGGCCCTGATCGATAATGCCCGCAATCTTGCGCCGGTAAAGTGTTGTTTGTGACTAATCGGTGAATTTTTAAAATCACTTTTTCGGTGAGAGATTTTTTTTCAGCCACTAATTTTTCAATATATTTTAAAGCACTCAGATAATTTTTTACTTCGTAAATATCTCTATCTGGCGCATCTATTTTTTTCTTAGCATAAAGCGCTTCAACCTGGCCCATATTTAATTGATTGCCTTCAATTTCAGTAGAGTGATGAGTCATGCGGATAACTGCCTGGCGACGCAGACGCAATTCTTGTTGCGGTAAAATTTTGGCCCGGCTAATAAAATTTTTGACCTCGGCAATGGCTGTCAGGTCACTTAAAATTTTATTAGTCAAAGTGTATTTCGGATTAAACATAAAAGTGTTGGTTGGCTAATTTAATTATAGCACAGATTTTTGATTCGCGCAAGAATCGCGCAAGAATCGCGCAAAAAAGTGGATTTTTATTCTTCCTCCATCACCTGCGCTTCAAAGGTGTAAATTTTAACAGAACCATTTTTCCAGCAGTCAGTTGGTAACCCAGCTTTTTGCGAGCAGAGTTGACTCATTAATTCATCCAAATCCCAGCCGGTTTCGGTGGCGACTTGGGGGAGGAAGACGCCAGAGTTGTTACCCTGACGGACAATGACTCCGTGGCGGCCAAGTTTGATTTCTTTTTTAGGGTCAGAGATTTTTTGCAGGGGAGTTAAAACAGAAATCTCAATTTTAATGTCTGCTAATTCATTGGCGGTTAGTTCTGGAAAACGCGGGTCATCAAAAGCCGCGGCTTGGGCCATTTCTATAATCGCCGGGCATAATTCTTTAATTGGTTCAATTAGGCCAATACAACCGCGGAGTTCATCATTTTTTTTTAAAGTCACAAATACCCCGCGTTTTTCAGAGAAAATAGGGTAGTTTTTATAATCTTCAAATTTTTTATCCGTTAAATTAAAAGCGCGTTCAAGGGTGTTACGTGCCAGATCAAGAGCGGCGGATTGTTCAACTTTTGTTAGAGACCCTTCTGCCTCGTTTGCACTTGGCACCTCCCCTTGGTAAGGGGAGGACAAAGACGCGAAGACAATGGCGCCGTAGCCGACCACGCGGGTTTTATCACCATAATCAGGCGTATCGCCGGAATTGCTATAATGTAAAATTTGGCCAGATAGATTTAATTTTTCAGCAAGCAACATGCCAATTTTGATAGCTGATGAACCGCAAGCGCAGGTATCAAGGCCAGGGCGATTTTCAGCTAGGATGGAATTGAAAGTATCGGTAAAATTATTTGTGTCTTTGGTTAAAATAGAATCAATGATTCTTGCGTCAGAGTAAAGCGCATCATCGTAATTCGGATAGTGAGAAAGGTCGGAGGAAATGACAAGTAAAATTTTTTCATCAGAAAAAATTTTATAAATTGAATTAGCGACTGATTGTAAAGTTTTTTGATCATCGGAGTTGATAAGTCCGAGAACTAATTTAAAATTATTGTTAATCATTTTTTGTAAAAATGGAATTTCAACTTCCAGGGAATGCTCTGGCGCGTGAACATTGTTGTTAGCGTAGATTAGATTGTTGTCGCTGATTAACGCGGCAGTAAGGTTTTTATTTATTTCAACTGTGCCAAGAGGTGTTTTCACCACATCACCATTGTAAAGCGCGAGTTTGTCCAGCGGATAATTATGACTTGAGCCAAGAATTATGGCAGTGTCGTATTCATAATTTTCAAGTGTTTTGAATCCATAAGCCGCAGTTGGCCCTGAAAAAACATAACCGGCGTGCGGCACAATTAAAATTCGTGGTTGGCCAGTAATTGGTGTAGTCGTAGCATTGGCTAAAAATTCGTCAATCATTTGCGAGAGTTCATTCTTTTCAGCTGGATAAAATTGTCCCGCGACCGCGGGATCACGGATAATTTGAAGTTGAGTAATCATAAGATTTTTATTATTGAGTGTTTGTTGGTTATTTTGTTGTTTGAAAAAAAGTAAAATTAGGACAGCCATGGCAAGAAGAATGATAAAAACAGAAATAATCAGCAACTTTTTCATAATGATATTTTAGCATTATTCAGGAAATTTGTTTATTTTTTAAATGGTGTTAAACTAGATATATGAAAATCATCGCTGACCTTCATATTCATTCCAGATTTTCGCGCGCTTGCTCGCGGGATTTGACATTGGAAAATATTGATAAAACTTGCCGGATAAAAGGCGTGAATGTGGTGGCAACCGGAGATTTTACGCATCCGGAATGGTTTAGAGAAATGAAAGAAAAGTTGGTGGAGAAGGAGAAGGGGTTGTATGTATTAAAAAATTTCCAATTTCCAATTTCTAATTTCCAAACGAATTCAAAATTCAAAATTCAAAATTCAAAATCAACCCGTTTTATTTGTTCCTCTGAAATTTCCTGCATTTATTCTAAGGGCGGGAAAGTTCGGCGGTTGCATATTTTGATTTTGGCGCCGAGTTTGGCAGTGGTAGAAAAAATAAATTTAGCTTTAGGAAAGATTGGCAATTTAAAAGCAGACGGCCGGCCGATTTTAGGATTAGATGTAGAAAAATTAGCAGAGATTGTTTTTAATATTGATGAAAATTGCGCGATTATCCCGGCGCATATTTGGACGCCGTGGTTTGCTATGTTTGGCTCAAAGTCCGGTTTTGATTCAGTGGAAGAATGCTGGGGCAAGATGGCAGACAAAATTTTTGCTATTGAAACTGGTTTGTCTTCTGATCCGCAAATGAACTGGCGGGTTAAAAATTTGGACAGGATGTCAATTATTTCTAATTCTGACGCGCATTCTTTGCCAAACATTGGAAGAGAAGCAAACATGTTGGAAATTATAACCACCCCGTCCTCGCTACGCTCGGTCACCCCTCCTTCAAAAGGAGGGGACAGAATATCGTATGATGAAATTATTAGAATTATAAAAGAAAAGAATCTGCAAGAATTTTTATCAACGATAGAATTTTATCCAGAAGAAGGCATGTATCATTTTGACGGGCATCGCTTGTGTAATTTTTCTTGCCAGCCAAAAGAATCAAAGCGTTTAAAAAATATTTGTCCTGTTTGTAAAAAGCCATTAGTGATTGGCGTGATGAATCGGGTGCAAGAATTGGCGGAAGAAAATAGAGATGAAAATTATGTTGACAAAAATCGTGTGCCTTATAAAAAATTAGTGGAATTGGATAAGATTATTGCCGAGGCGCTTGGTATCAAATCTAGAAATTCCAAGCAAGTGCAAATTGAATATAAAAAATTGATTGAAAATTTTGGCAATGAATTTAATATTTTACTAAATATTAATTTGGAAGAATTAAAAACAAAGACTTTGCTGGAAATTGCCGAAGGTGTGCGCAGAGTGCGTGCTAGCGAGTTGCAAATTATACCTGGCTTTGACGGCCAATATGGTCAGATAAAAATTTTTAGCGAGCAAGAAAGGAAAAAATATCAGGAAAAATTATTTTAAGGTTAAATTTGTGATGGATAAAACAAAAAATTCCGAATTAAACCGGAATTTTTTGTTTCTCTAGAAAACTTCTAAAAGTGAAGAGAAGTATTATCTCTTTCCCTTCTTGTGAGCTTTCTTTTTAGCAACTTTCTTTTTTGCTTTCTTTTTTGCCATACAGAAAATCTTTTGTTTTCTCCAAACACATACGACGAGCATGGGGAGAAAAATTAATTTCAAAACCCAAAACGCAATCAATAAAATTTTTATAAAATTTATTAACTAATTTTTGTTTTTGAAATTTGAAAATAAAATTTTGAAAAGTTTTCCACAGCCTCGCTATCAATAACTTAATTATACAAGAAAATTTTTTATTTGTAAATAACTTAACAAAATAAATTCCAAATTTAAAGCACTAAATTCCAAATAAATTACAATTTTCAAAATTCAAAACTTCAATTTGCATTATTTTGGATTTTGATATTGGTGCTTATTTGGGATTTGAGATTTTGGATTTGCAATTTTTTTTCACTTGCTTTTTATTTTATGCTATAATAATAATGTTAATTAAAATTGGGGAAAACATTTTATGAGTTTATTTTCTTCGCACCCGAGTTATCTGGGCGTTGATATTGGCAGCGCCAGTATCAAAGTAGTGGAATTAAAAAACGAAAGCGGCCGGCCAAGGCTAATGACTTATGGTTTTGCCGAAGAACCGGTTGATGTGATTCATGACAATACTGACGCGATGGCTAAAAAAATCGCCAGTTTGCTTGTGAAAATTTGCCAGTCAGCCAAAGTTTCCACTAAAAAAACCGTGGCGGCTTTACCAAGTTTTTCTGTTTTTTCTTCGCTGATTTCTCTGCCTAATATGAATAAGAAAGATTTGTCCCAGGCGATTTATTGGCAGGCTAAAAAATTTGTGCCCATGCCTTTGGAAGAAATGACGCTTGATTGGAAATTGCTTGATGGTGAAATTAAAATTGCTAATTTGATGGCGAACGGACAAATTAAAAATAATGCTAATGCTTTGGCCGTGGCTAATACAGCCGCAGGTTCTGCGCCAGCTACCACGCCAGCCACAAAAGACAAAAAAGAGGACAATGATTTAAAAGTTTTAATCGCGGCCGCGCCTAAAAAATTAGTCTTGCGTTATCTGGATATTTTCAAAATGGCGGGCTTGGATCTTTTAAGTTTGGAAACAGAAAACTTTGCCATGGAAAGATCAATGATTGGCGGCGATAAAAATCCGATTATGATCGTGGATATTGGCGAAATAACTTCTGATATCAGCGTCGTAGAAAACAGCATCCCACTTTTAAGCCGGAGCGTGGCTGTAGGCGGACGGTTGATTACTGAAGCAGTGATGAATAGTTTGCGGATTGATAAAAAAAGAGCGGAACAATTCAAGCGCGATATTGGATTTTTGCCAGGTCAGGGCAATCTGCCCCAAGTGATTGGCCGGGTGGTGGCGCCGATTATCAATGAAATTAAATATTGTTTTGATTTATACGCGGCCAGCAAATCCAATCAGCATATTGAGAAAATTATTTTAACCGGCGGCTCATCGTTTTTGCCAAATATTGATCAATATTTATCAGATTTATTAAACATCAAGGTTTTTATCGGCGATCCGTGGGCCAGAGTTATTTATCCTTTGGAATTAAAAAGCGTTTTAACTGAATTGGCGCCCAGGTTTAGCGTGGCTATTGGTTTGGCCATGAGAGAAATCGTGTAAAAGGCTGGGTTTTAAAACCCAGCTTAACCATATGTCTAATATCAATTTATTGCCTCTTAACGAACGGGAAAAGGAACTTCATGAATTGAAAAATAAACTGGCAGAAAAGTCGCAGATTAAAATTGAGTTGTCTAATCCAAATCATGAAGCGCGCCCAGAACAGGAAAGGCTTAGTTTTTTTATCGGTTTAAAAAAATATTTTAAAGATTTATTTTTTGTTATTAAAAATAAATTTCAAAAGAAAGAGGTTGTGAAGCCTGTTCCAAATCAGGCATTAGAAAAAAAGCCTCTGATTCCAGAACATAAAGACAATAATTTTAAAAATATTACGCCGCAAAAGTTTTTTTATCAGACAGGCGAGCGCCTGCGGCCGCATGATTTGCCCGTTATTCACGCTGTGCCGCCACCCAAACAACCTCCTGAAGAAAAAATTGCGCCAGCATCCGCGCCAAAAATCATTCCGACAATTCCCAACTTGCCAATAATTAAACCGTTTACTGAAATTAAAACAGTTAAAGCGCCTGAACCAAATATTGGCGCGATGAAAGAAAGTGATCCTTTAGCCAATACTTATGAAGAAGATAAATTAGTCATCAATCTTATTCCGTCAAGCGTGAGAAAATTGGCTAAAGAGCAATTGAAAATTAAAATTTTGGCTATTGCTCTGATCGCTTGTTTAATAACAAGCGGCGCGGTTTATTTAATTTTAGATCAAATTGCCAGACGGCAAGAAGCTTTGTTTAATCAGCTTGAAAAAGAAATCTCTGTCACAGAAGCAGGCATTAAAGAATTGCAAACTGGGGGCCAGGAAATCCGGGATTTTTCCGCGCTCCTCCATGATGTTAAGAATTTGTTGGATAAACACATTATCAGCACTAACATTTTTAAATTTTTAGAAACCAATACTTTGTCAGATGCGGCATATAGCGATCTGTCTTTGGACCCTGCTTTATTAACCGTTGGGCTTAAAGCCAGCACTAGAAATTATCAGAATCTTGCTGAACAAATTTTAATTTTTCAAAGTCTGCCCGCGGTGATTGAGAGCGTGGCTGTTGACGGCATTGCTCTGAAAAAAGCCGAGGAAGAAACAGAGGACAATAAGCCGCAAAAACCAGAATTAGTGGTTTTTAATCTTTCACTTGAATTGAAACCTGATTTCTTTTTAATCCAACCATAATACCATAATATTTTATGGCTATAACTTCAGACAAAGACAAACCAAATTTTTTAAATCAGCATCTTAAAAGCATTATTTTTCTTTTAGGCGTTTTGATTTTTGCGGCTTCATATTTTTTGTTGTGGCAGCCTGCCTGGCGTAAAATTAAGACTGACTACAGCCTATCTGTCATAAAAGAAAGAGAAACTGTTTTAGCAACTAAGAAAAAATTATGGCAGAGTTTGAAAGATACTGAAGAAATATATTTATCAATTAGTTCCGAGGCCAAGGCCAGAGTTTTGGAATTTTTGCCGCGCGATCAGGAATTGCCCAACCTTTATTATAATTTGGACCAACTGGCCAAAGCAGCTGGTTATAAAATTGTTACCTTAGTGGTTAATCAAGAAACTGATGAGGAAACAAACGAAAAAGATAGCGCGCCTAAAAAAGGCTTGCAAACTTTAAAAGTTAATCTTAATTTGGAAGGCAGTGGCTATCAAAATCTGAAAAATTTTTTATCGGGGCTGGAAAATAATTTAAGAATTTTTGATTTGGAGTCTTTGAATTGGGATCCGTCTGACACTTCTTTTGAGGTTTCATTTAAAACATATTATTATTTGCCAACAGCCGAATCTCCCGGCTCTTCAAACTTACCAGGTAATGCAAACATTGGACCGTAGTAATTTGTTAAAATAATTTTTATTATGCTCACTTTGAATAAAAAAATTTATTTGCCTCTGATTGGCGTAGTTGCGCTTGGTTTAATTGTGGCCGCTTATTTTATTTTTCTAAAACCCAGATGGAATTTATCAGTGATGATGCCTCAATTGCCAGTTAAAGAAAAGGGCGGTTTTGAGATTTTAGACAGTCCGGCTTTTAAAAAATTAAAAGCGCCTGACAAGTTTTCCCCGGCCACTACCACGGGACGGGCAAATCCTTTCATGGAGCTGCAGTAAGAAACAAAAATGATTAAAAAATTATAGTCGTTGCTGTATGTTATTATTAGACCAACAAATTAAAATTTTAGACACGCTCAAGGCAGATGGTTTTTTAGTTGCGGAAAAATACGAGGCCCTTAAAAAAGAAGCTAATGAGGGAGAGGATGTTTTGTTGTTTTTAAGAAAACAAGGTTTTCAAAGCAGTGAGCAAGCGGCCATGGCCATGGCTAAATTATTCAGTTTGCCATATATTGATTTACGCGGCGTCAAAGTTGAAGAAAAAAAATTAAAAATCTTGCCAGCTGATGTGGCTAATAATTATCAGTTGGCTATTTTTGATTTGGTTGAATCTGTGCTTAAAGTCGCTTTGGTTGATCCGACTAATTTAAAAGCCCAGGAAGCCATGGATTATATTGCCCGGGAAAAAGAATTTAAAGTTGAATACTATATTACCACCCCAGAATCATTAGCCAGTGTTTTAAAACAATATTCAGAATTAAAAACAGAAGTATCAGAGGCCCTGGATATTGCCAAGGATAAATTAGCGGAAAAAAAAGAAGCGGTTGGCAAAAAAAATGAATTAGAAGAAGTGACAGAAGAAATGATTCAGAACGCGCCCATTGCTAAATTAGTTTCCGTGGTTTTAAAACACGCGGTTGACGCCAAAGCGTCTGATGTTCATATTGAACCGTTTGGCAAAAATTCACGGGTGCGTTATAGAATTGACGGCCAGTTAGTCACTTCTTTGGTTTTACCAAAGTATGTGCATGCGGCCTTGGTTTCCCGGGTTAAGGTCTTGGCTAATCTTAAAATTGATGAAACGCGCGTGCCCCAGGACGGCCGCATCAGATTGAATATTTTAGGCAATGATATTGATTTCCGCGTTTCCACTTTGCCCTTATATGAGAATGAAAAAGTGGTGATGAGAATTTTAGACACTTCTTCTGGCGCTTTTTCTCTGGAGCAGTTAGGTTTTGAAGGCCGCAATTTGCGGGTGATGCAGGAAAATATTCAAAAGCCCCACGGCATGTTTTTGGTAACCGGGCCCACTGGTTCTGGCAAATCAACTACTCTTTATTCAGTTTTAAATATTTTAAACCAGGAAGATGTTAATATTACCACTTTGGAAGACCCGGTAGAATATTATTTGTCAGGCATTAATCAATCCCAAATCAGGCCTGAAGTTGGCTTAACTTTTGCTTCTGGCCTTCGCTCTATTCTGCGCCAGGACCCCGATGTGATTATGGTTGGTGAAATCCGGGATAATGAAACAGCGGAATTGGCTATTCATGCTTCTTTGACTGGCCATATTGTCTTATCAACTTTACACACCAATGACGCTTTTGGTTCAATCCCGCGCTTGATTGATATGAAAGTAGAGCCATTTCTTTTGTCTTCAACTTTGAATGTGATTGTGGCACAAAGATTGGTCAGGAAAATTTGCACTGAATGCAAAGAAGAATTAAAACTGCCGGATAATATCAGAAAAGAATTGGATGAAGAATTGAAAAAAATTTCTAAAAACATTTGGCCAACGGAATTAGATCCTAAGAATTTAAAATTTTACCACGGCCGAGGTTGCGTGAAATGCGGCAAAACTGGTTATAAGGGCAGGATTGCTATTGCCGAGGTTTTAGAAGCTACTGATAATTTAAAAAATATTATCGCGCTTAATAAATTAGATAGCGAGGAAGTTAAAAAAGAATTTTTAGCCCAGAATATGAGCGAAATTAAACAAGACGGCGTGCTTAAAGCTTTAAAAGGCATAACTACTGTGGAAGAAATTATGCGGGCGACAAGGGAATAAGATAGGTTATACCAGAAATTTTGATTTGTATAGGCAGGTTTAAGTCCTGTCTATTTGTGTTTAGAAACTTATCCACAACTTGTTTATTTGACAGCTTTGGCTGGGGGGGTAGAATTAAAGTATAAAATTTAGACTTAAGGGAATATTCTAGGGCATAGAATTAAGAATTTGATTAACAATTTTCGTTCTTTTTTCTTTTCTAATGCCTTGATGATTGCCAATAACCTTTTTAAGAGTAGCCACATAGCCGTCTAAAG
>Ga0210057_1003547_pt1 | contig 21464 bp, 19 predicted proteins | sample CryGeyCG2114_010_2_FD_183968 | JGI IMG/M metagenome (GOLD analysis project Ga0210057, IMG submission 183968) | Groundwater microbial communities from aquifer - Crystal Geyser CG10_big_fil_rev_8/21/14_0.10 (SPAdes) (version 2) | ecosystem: Environmental > Aquatic > Deep subsurface > Groundwater ...
TCAACCCCCTGCTGTTAAAGAAAGAAATTGAACGGCTGCAACGAAAGGTTTACGATGTTCAGAAGCGCTACGGTAGCCGCATGAGCCAGGACTGATTTGGGTAACAGTTATTTATGATCTATACCGGGATCCTTACCCTCCCCTGAAAGTAGGAAATCAAGTGAACTTCTGCATCGACTGTATCGGGATTGAGGCGCTCGGCGATGGATTTCTCTAACCAGTTTGCAAGACCGGGAGTATTGCTCACCCGTTGGGCTACTTCCATTAGCAAAACCAGTAGGATTGTAGGCATCCTCTACGATAGAAACGAATGGGGGAACCCTCTAGGCTCGGCCGGTGACACAGTGTTATGGAGCCAATATCTTCTTGGACGTCGGTACCAGTCTTTCAAAATAAACAGAAATATTGTTGGATCAAAATGAGATCAAACTAAGTTTAATTTTTCAATGAAAGTTTTCGGCGCCTGCCAATAGGATAACCGTGTGCGCCAAAATTGCTCCGGCCGCCACCAGCCGGGCAGAACAGCACCAGTCCAGGATCCGGTGTAAATAGCAAAATGCAAATGCACCTGTTGCCACCACCCGTTCTCCGCAGTCAGCGCCGGCGCAACCGCTCCGACAGGTTGCCCCCCGGCAACAGCCTCTCCCTCTTCTACCCGCAAACCTCCCAAGTGCCCATAAATCGAGTAAAAAACTTCATGTTGTTTTATGTTTTGTGTTTTGTGTGGGCTTTGTCCTCTCTGTTGTTGGCTTTCATTCATTTGAGCATGGTGTACCTCTGTGCTCCAAGCACTTTCAGACTGGTGTTGAATAATCACCAGCCCTCCCCAGCTCTTTTTCTTCTCACTGCCCGGCAGCGTGCATGCCAACACTACGTCTCCCTCTCCAATTGCCGCCACCGCCGTCCCTGCCGCCGCCAGTACATCCTCGCCCAAATGGATTGCCGGCACCCCGAACCGCCGCCGTATGCGTTCGCCAAACGCATATCCGCCCACCCGGTAGGACTCAACGGGCAAGATCAGTTTGTCGATCATAGTCATAGCATAGCAGCGTCACACGCTCGGAAAAGCCAGCATGCGCTAATACAGCAAGAAAAGAAAACCATACTACCCCACTTACTGGTGCAGACGGGATTGTCTGCGGATAACGCGGCCGGAGAGTGAAGCGATGCAGCTCCACTCGGCGGGCCAGCAGCTTCAGAAACATCCGCAGACAATTGGATGCTACCGCTGACAATTCGGACAGTACGCCGTCCCCCGACCGCTGATTTTAGTCCGGATAATAGTTGCTCCCGTCTGCCGGCAAACCGTCCGCCGGCAGGGCTTGCCCGCTCGGCCGTACACTTTCAGCCGGGAAATAAACTTCCCCTCGCCGCCCAACCCGTCACGATAATTACCGAACGTTGTTCCCCGCGCGTCAATTGCTTGACGCAGTACGTCCCGGATTGCCCGGTGCAACGCCGCTGCCTCTGCCGCGGTAATACTGCCCGCCCGCCGCGTCGGACGCACTTTCGCCCGAAAACAAGACTCGTCCGCATAAATATTGCCCAAGCCGGCCAGAAGACTCTGGTTGAGCAATACACTCTTCAACGTTGTCGCTCTTCCGGCTAACGTGCGCCGCAGCGCCGCCGGGGTGAATGCAGCCGTCAGCGGCTCCGTACCGTACGCCGCTTCAATAGACGCTAACTGTCGGCCCGATACAAATTGCACATAACCAAACTGGCGCAGGTCATTGAAAAACAACAGCGAACCGTCCGTAAATCGAAACGTGATGTGCGTTGTGCGGTTCGGCAGCTCTTCCGCCCGGACAACCGGAAAACCGTGTCCGCCGCCAACCAGGGTGTGCCGGTGACGATAAATCAATTGTCCTGTCATCTTTAAATGCACCAACAAAAAAAGATCGGGATCATCCATCCGGAAGATGAGCAGCTTACCCCGCCGCCGGATGCCTCTAATCTGCCGGCCGACGGCACGCCGCGCAAAGGCCGCGCCGCTGCTCCCTCGCACCAGCTTCGGCTTACACACCAATACCGCCGCCAATGTCTTGCCGGACAAGTGTCGCTGCAAATCACGACGGATGGTTTCAACTTCGGGCAACTCCGGCATGTTGCTACCCCTCTGCCACCGGCACCTCCGATAGCAACGGTTCCGTGCCAAAACCGCGAAGCAGCCGCCCGTACAAGCCACCGACCGCCGTCCGTTGTATCAGAAAAATAAAGAGGGACGTGACCGAAATACTCCAGAAAATCAGCGCCGTCGTAAACTCTTGTACCAACAACGCTCCGGGAATATCCCGCTGGACCAATAAAATCACCAACACCGCCGGACTAAACCCTTTAGGAATGAGTACCGCCGCCAGCGACGCCTCGCGCACGGAAATATCCCGTGGCAAACCCATACGCACGGCAACGAAACGCAGCAATAGCAATACAATCGCTGCCGCTAATGCCAGACTGACAATATAAAGGCTGGCGAATTGCATCGATAAACCGATATACACAAAAAAGAATGTTTGCAGCAAAAAAACCAGTTCGCCGAAGAACGCCCGCTCCCGCCGGCTTAAAGCTCGCGGCCGCAGAACGAACTGCAACCAACGGTGACGGCCGGCCAAATAGTGGTTAAATGCACCGACACTGCCCACCGTCACTCCAAATGTCAGCACAGCGATAAAACCGCTCAACCCCATCAATTCCAGCACGCCGTACAACACAAATGCCGCTGCGGCCGTAACAAACAATGAGTTCTGCAAATGACGAATAGTATCAAGCAGGTTCGTCCAAACCACCCCTACCAGAAAACCAATTGCCGCTGCTGCCAGCATCGCCGTAACCACCGACCATGCTAAGGCTGATACGGCAAAATTGCCCGCGACATAGGCTTCCAACAATGCCAGAACCACTGCCAATACCAGCACATCAGTCATGGTCGCCTCCAGAGTCAGAATTGTCTGCACCCGCTCCGACACCTGTAATTGCGACAGCAGTGCAAGCACCACACCGGAGGTAACGCCGCTCACCAGCACCCCGGCTATCACCGCCACTGCTCCTGACAAGTCAGTCAACCAATACAGAAGTCCTGCCGCGCCGGACGCTGCCAGAACCATGCTGCCGACTGTAAGCGTTAACGCTCCCCGCGCTGCCGCCCGCAATGTCCCCAAATCTAAACGCGTGCCTGCATCAAACAACATAATCACCAGCGCCGCCGCCAGGATCACAGCCCCGGATACACCGAAAAAATCCGACGGCACTGCCCCCAGCACTGGACCCAGTACTATGCCGACCAACATGAGCAGCAGCGCATCGGGTACGGCCGTGTGAGAAAACACCCAATCAAAAAAATGTGCCGCGAACACCAGCAAACCAACTAGCACTACGAGTCCCTCAATCGCCATATAGTGTATTGCTAGCACGCCCGGCCGCTGCAGTCCACGGCGCCGTAGGGATCAGTGCGGTGGGAGAGGGATTCGAACCCCCGAGACGCTTGCACGCCTAATGGTTTTCAAGACCATCGCCTTCGTCCGCTCGGCCATCCCACCAAGCGACATCACTATGCCAAAAACCCCGCCAAAAAAACAACTGTCTATAACTCCACCACCCGCAAGGCGCTGTCATACCCGCCCTGCTCACGCCGCAAGCCGGATACCGCCACAACCCTCGTCCCAGCCGGGATACCGTAATGCTGCCGCAGCTGATCCAAGGTCGCCGACAACATGCGGTCCGGCTCTTCGTATCCCTCAACCAGCAGCGACGTGATACCCCAGGAAAGCTGAAGAGTATGCTGCACCCGCGGTGTGTCCGCCGCGGCAAAAATAGGTGTGTCCGGCCGGAAACGCGCCACCGACCGGGCCGAATATCCTGACCGGGTCGTTACCACAATCGCACCCGCATCCACGTGGTGCGCTAAGTCCACTGCCGCCGCTGCCATAGCCAGCGGCACTGGCTCGCCGCGCGCCTCGCGCTGCGGCTTAAGGTGCTCCAGCGGCGCCTCCTCCGTGCTGGCAATAATTTCGGCCATCGTCTGCACCGACCGCACAGGAAATCTGCCGATCGCCGTCTCCTCCGACAGCATCACCGCATCGGTATGGTCTAAAACGGCGTTGGCCACATCCGACGCCTCAGCCCGCGTCGGCCGCGGTGCTGCAATCATCGAACGCAGCATCTCCGTCGCCGTAATTACCGGCTTACCTGCCACCAGACATTTAGCAATAAGCATTTTTTGAGTCAGCGGCACCGTACTGTAAGAGGTCTCTAGCCCTAAGTCGCCGCGTGCAATCATCACTGCATCGGCTTCGCGCAAAATACTGTCAAACACCTGCACCGCTTCATGCTTCTCAATTTTCACGATAATAGCCGGCGGATCAGCGTCAGCCGGAAGCCGATCGGCAATAACCTGGCGCAATAGCTGCACATCCTCAGCAGTTCGCACAAACGAGAGCGCCACAAAATCCAGGTTGTGCTGCAAACCCAGCGCCAAGTCTGTCCGGTCCTTTTCAGTTAATGACTCCACCGACAGCCGCCGGCTCGGCACCGCTAAGCCTTGGTGAGACAAAAGAGTACCGCCGGCCAGTACTTTTGCCGTCACTTTCCGTCTGTCCACCGACATCACCTCCAACTCAATAACCCCGCCGTTTAATAACAACCGGTCGCCCCTCTGTACATCTTCATGTAAATGAGGGTAAGGAATAGGGATAATCTCTCCATCCGATTCTGCCAAACCGGATCCTAAAGTACGCACCGTCTCCTCCAAGATGCGGACACCGCCCTCCGGCATTATGCCCACCCGCAGTTTCGGTCCTTGCAGGTCTTGAATCAACGGTACGATACGCTCCTGCGCCTGGGCAGCCGCACGTAACCCGGCCATCAACTCCAGCGCCGAGTCATGGCTGCCGTGGGAAAAATTAATCCGGGCTGCATCCATGCCGGCTGCAATCATTTGCTGCATCACCGTATGGGCCACACATGCCGGCCCCAAGGTCGCCACAATTTTCGTCCGGTTCACCGGAACTGAAGAAGCTGCCATAGCCTCATGCTACCACATCGGATCCGGTGCCGCGGCGGCAGAGCGAAGTGTGGACCAATCGAGCTTGCTATATCTGAAACAGCTCACTGATGTAATAGACACCAGGTATTTTCCATTGCCGGCCCAACAGCGACTGCAATAGCCCTGCTAAATCCAACAGCACAACCAGTACAAACAATGCCGTCCCTACCGCCGAAATCCAAACCGCAGCCAACAAAGCCAACGCCAATCCGCCTAATAGAACCAGTCCCTGCTTTGCGTGAAAGCGTACAAAGGGATCAACCCCGCCTGCCAGCAGTGGGATAAACACCAGTACAGCCGCATAGGACATCGCCGCCATCAACCGCCGCTCATCTATATCCACCACAGCGGGTTCGCCGTCGGGCGCCCGCTCCGCTGATTTCCCCCCCGGACCTGATGCCGAAGCCGAAGATGGGATGCTTGGGGCCTGGCGCTCGGGAGACAGTTGACTTTGTTGTCCGGATTGTGTCTGCAGCTCCTCTGCCATAGGTATCATCAAGTATAAAGGAAACTGCAAAAAATCTCGACAATCCGCCTGCGATCAGGCACCGCTCAAAAAAATGACGACTCCCCGCCTTGCTGCTTATAAAAACACTCTTTGTATCAAAGAAAAGCGACTATGTTGAGCTGGATACTCATTACAAAAAATCCGGAATCAATCCGGATTTTTTGCCTCTCCGCCGACAGGCGGAGTCAGAAAAACGTTTACATCATGCCGCCCATATCCGGCGGAGTTGGCATATCCTTTCTCTCTTCCGGAATGTCGGTCACAATCGCTTCGGTTGTCAACATAATTGACGCAATGGAGGCTGCATTTTGCAGCGCCGAACGCGTCACCATCTTCGGGTCAACAATGCCGGCGTCAAACATGTTCACATACACATGGTTATGAGCATCATAGCCGACTTTGAATTCCTGCTTGCGCAACTCTTCGACAATCACTGAGCCTTCACGCCCGGCATTTGCCGCAATCTGCCGCACCGGCTCTTCCAGTGCCCGCATGACCAAACGCATACCGGTGATCATATCCCGCTGCACTGATTCGCTGCTCTTTCCTTCTTCCTCAGCCACAGCAGCCGCTACCTTTTCAGCCGCCAGAAGCAACGCCAGGCCGCCGCCGGCAACAATGCCTTCCTCCACCGCCGCTTTAGTGGCGGAAACCGCATCTTCCACCCGGTGCTGTTTCTCTTTCTGCTCCGTTTCGGTCGCCGCACCCACACGTATCACGGCCACACCGCTCGCGAGTTTTGCCAACCTTTCCTGCAGTTTTTCTTTGTCAAAATCAGATGTCTCCCGCTCAATCGCCTGACGGATCTGGCTCACCCGGGCATCAATGTCTTTCTGCTGGCCCTTGCCGCCCACCAGCGTTGTTTCATCTTTGTTTGCCAGCACCCGGTCAGCCCGGCCCAGCATGTCGAGTTCAACAGTTTCCAGCTTCAACCCAACCTCTTCCGAAATCACCTGACCGCCGGTCAACGTGGCGATATCGCTCAACAGCTCCTTGCGCCGGTCGCCAAACCCTGGAGCTTTGACCGCAATCGCATGGAAAATACCGCGGATTTTATTCACTACCAGTGTCGCCAGCGCCTCGCCTTCCACATCTTCGGCAATAATCACCAGCTCTTTCTTTCCCGCCTGCATCAGCTTTTCTAACAACGGCAGCAGATCAGCCACTGCTGAAATCTTCTTGTCGGTAATCAGGATATACGGATCGCGAATCTCCGCCTCCATCTTCTCCGTATTCGTCACCATGTACGGACTGATGTACCCCTTATCGAACTGCATACCTTCCACCACTTCCGACTCTAAACCTAGCGTTTGTGATTCTTCCACCGTAATCACACCGTCCTTTGTCACCTTCTCCATTACGTCAGAAATCAGCTGGCCCACTTCGGCATCTTGCGCAGAGATAGTTGCCACTTGGGCAATCTCACCTTTACCGGCCACGTCCCGCTTCTGTTCATTCAAAGAATCAGTTGCCACCGCTGTAGCCTTCTCAATGCCGCGGCGTAACACCATCGGGTTAGCTCCGGCAGCTAAGTTCTTCAGCCCCTCGGTAAACATCGCCTGAGCCAAAATAGTCGCAGTCGTTGTTCCGTCTCCGGCCACATCATTCGTCTTCTCCGCCACTTGTTTCACCAGCTCAACGCCTACGTTTTCATATTTATCCGGTAGTTCAATATCCTTAGCAATCGTCACCCCGTCATTAGTAATCACCGGTGCGCCAAATCCCTTATCGAGAACTACATTACGGCCTTTCGGCCCCAGCGTCACTTTCACTGTGTTAGCCAGCTTATCCACGCCGGCCCGCAGCTTATCGCGTGCGTCATCGTTGAATGCAAGTTGTTTAGGCATAAGTCAATCTTAAATACGTTTTAAGTGCGTCAGATTAGGTGCATACCGCGCTTACGCGGAACGCACAATCCCTAGTATCTTGCTCTCGGCAAGTACCAAGTAGTCTTCATCATCAATTTCCACTTCGTCCGGGGCATACTTGGTAAACAAAACCCGGTCGCCGACTTTTACCGTCAACGGCACCGTCTCTCCGTTTTTTGCCCGTTTACCTGGGCCAACAGCTACCACTTCACCTTGCATCGGCTTTTCCTTGTCAACCGTATCGGGCAACACGATGCCGGAAGCGGTGACTTCCTCTTCTTTGAGAGGCTTGATCACGACATTGTCGTAAAGAGGTTCAATACGCATGGATGTAATGCGATTAAGAATAAGAATTTAAAAAATTAACTGATCACTATACCCGCTGCCACCGGGGAAGGCAACTGCTTCCCCTTGTCGACACCGACATTAGCACTCTAGCAACAAGAGTGCTAAAACGCAAGCTGGTCCGAGGGGGAAAAATGCCGCAGTATTTCAGGCGCCCGGTTGTCAGGATGAAAAGCCAACTCACCGGCCGAAAGTACAACCCGCCCGCGTTGGCCCGGACGGGTGTGCCGCTCCACAGCCCGCCGCTGCATACCTTCCGCCCGCCGCTCCAACCAGTCGCCCGGAAATTCCAACAGCCAGCCTTCGGCCATCCTCTTTAGCCGCTCAATTGCCGCCGGCAGCCGCACCGCCTGTATACCGGGCAGAAAAAGTGAAGCCGGGTCTGCCGCCAACTGCTCCGCCAACCAACTGTCATTTGCCGTCTGCCAACGTCGCCACATGGATTCTCCCCAAATGAGCGTCATCCGACGATACTGTTGAGCTGTATACAAGGACCGGTTATCCGGCGCCATTACCAAGTTGCGATCCGTTACGTAGTGATTCAAACATACCTTATCCGGCGCATGCGCCTCTCCGTAGGTTCGGCGGCAGCCAAGCAGCTGCATTGTCAGCAGCAGTAGCAATCGTGCCGTCCAGATTCGGCCGGCGCGCGCCACAATATATACATCCAGATCACTCATCCAGGTTGTGTTAAAGAGCGCCAGCGACCCGCTGCCCCCGACCATGCGCACAAATGGTACAGCCACCATAAGACGGCTAATTCGCCGTAACCGCCGCCATTTATGCTGCGCCAACACATGCCGCCGCAGCCGCGCGCGCACGTACTGCCGTAACTCCGCATTGTTCCGGCCCGCCGCCGCCGGCGCCCAGTAACCCCAACAGGACACCAGCCGGGCACGCAAGTAGGGTGATGTTTGCAATGCTTCCGCAACCGCCGCCAACCGCACTCCCGCCAAAGGCGGCTGTCCCTTGAGCCGCACCAGTCCGCGCCAAATTTGCACCGACGTCACCGGCAGTGCAAACGCATCAAAATACCGTACTGTCTGCCAGATAGCATGCTCTAAAGGTGTCTGTATATTGTGTTTTGTTTGGACTGTGTGCATATCTGAGAAGTGCTCTCTTCTACCTACGCATCTAAATCAAAACTTGGCTGCTCATTACCGTCCTGCACCCCTTCCACCTGACCGGCGCCGCGCACCACCCGCATAATTTCTTCGCCAAAACTATTGAAACGCCGCTCCGCCACTATCGCCTCCGGGTGCACTAGGACATACCGATCGGCATCGGGCAGTGTCGATTGGGTAAAAATTAGCAGCTCGTCTGATCCAGCTGCCTTCTCATGACTGCGCGCCGGATCCAGTAAGCGGTACAGATGTTGAGCTGCATCCGGGTGATCCGTATGGCCGTGTGCTGCCACACTCAACAAAAAGTGAATCGTCTGCACCGAAAACTCATCCAGCACTAAATATGGTCGCGGTGCATCCGGATGCTCCTGTACCACAGCAGCAATATAGGACGCAACTACCGGCAAATCTGCCCGATAGGCTGCATGCGCTGCCGGGTCATGGCGTGCGACCACAAAATAAAGCGTGGCATCATATGCAGCTCCCAAAAGCAGCAGCCCAGCCGCTGTACCGTATGCCGCGCCTCGCGCCCACTGCTTCCGCCGCGCTGCTGCCCAATGCAACGCTGCCGCTGCCGCGCATCCTGCCAGCATAAAGATAGGAATCACAAGACCGATTGAACGCAAGCCATGCGGCAATCCCTCTGCTGTCGTTACCACCGGCAGCAGCATGCCTCCGAGCAACAGCAGCACATACAGGTACACCATGCCTAAATGCACCTCTTTCCGTTGGGAAATTTTCCGCGCCACGGTACCGAATCCAGCCAACGCCCAAAAAAAACCCAGCAAGAACAGTAATGCAGTAATTGGATTCAGCAGCGGAAAGCCGGCCACATTGTGCCGCCAGTTCAGGTCACCGCTGCCGGCAAAAAAGGATCGCAGTGTTTCCTGGACAGCATACCGCAGTGTCCCCGCCGCGGTACCGCCTCCGTATTCACGTTGCAAATCAGGATTAAAAATGGACACTTGCCCGGCCCGGCCCACAATCTCCGCCGGATGCTGGCTAAAGTACTGCAGTAACGGGAGTAACACTGCCAGTCCGGCCGCTGCCGCTACCAATACATGCCGCCAATAGCGGGCAACGTGGGGTACAATACGGACACTGCGGCCAATCAGGATATCATCAAGCACCAAAAAAACGGCCATTCCGGCAATCACGCCAATCATGACCCGATAGGCAATATATGTATAAAAGCCGCCCGCCAAAGCGGCGCCCGCCAAAGCGGCATACACATAGCTGGCCGTCCGCCGCTGACGCTTCACTGCCAACACGGTATACCCCGCCAGCGCCGTAAACATGGCCACAAACAACGGCACCATAATCGCCCGGAAGCCGGTATGGGACAGAGTGACATGCCAATGATTTGTTGCCAGCAACCCCGCCGCCATCAGTCCTGCCAGCCGCCCGAAATAGGGCCGGACCGCAAAGAACATTGCGAACACCGTCATCGTTCCCACCGCCGCCGGCGGCACATGCAGCTGCCATACACCGCGACCAAAAAATTTGACCGACAGCGCATCCAGGTAAAAAAAGAGCGCTTCCCGGCCGTTGCCGCGCGGATAAAACGGCCGCCAGTCACCGTGAAGAATGAGCAGCGCATCCTCACCGTTCGCTGCTTCATCGGGAAACAGACCTGGCGGGTAAACCCTCAGATCATAAAATCGGAACCCCGCTGCCAGCAATACTATGCTTAACAGCGCCAGTCCCGCTAGTAATGCCTGCCGCTCCATACCACTAAAGTGTAGCACGCCGCGGCCGGTCAGCAGCAGCAAACAGATTTACGTCGTATGCCTGCCCTGGATCGGCTTAGACCAACACCTTCTTCAAAAATTGACCCGTGTAGCTTGCTTTCACCTTCGCCACCTCACGCGGTGTACCGGTGGCGACCACATGCCCGCCGCCGGCGCCACCGTCCGGTCCCATGTCGATCAAATAATCAGCCGACTTAATGACATCCAGATTATGTTCAATAACTAGTACGGAGTTCCCCTTCTCCACCAGCTTGTGCAGCACAGTCAACAGGCGACGCACATCGTCAAAATGCAAGCCCGTCGTCGGCTCGTCTAAAATGTAGAGCGTCTTGCCCGTAGCCCGCCGCGACAGCTCTCCGGCCAGTTTGATCCGCTGCGCCTCGCCGCCGGACAACGTCGTTGCGCTTTGCCCCAGGTGAATATACCCCAACCCTACATCTTGCAACGTTTGTAATTTGTCCCGTACCGGCCCGATGGCTTTAAAGAACGCTAAGGCATGCTCCACGGTCATACTCAGCACATCCGCAATGGTCACCCCCTTATAGGTAATCTCCAGCGCCTCGGCATTATAGCGCTTGCCATGGCATTCATCGCACTCCACATACACGTCCGGCAGAAAATGCATCTCTATTTTCAGCACCCCGTCGCCCTGGCATCGCTCGCACCGCCCGCCTTTCACGTTAAAAGAAAACCGCCCTGCCTTATAGCCGCGCACGCGCGCTTCTTCGGTAGCAGCAAACAAATCTCGGATATGCGTAAAGACACCCGTATACGTTGCCGGGTTGCTCCGCGGCGTCCGCCCGATCGGCGACTGGTCAATCGTAATAACCTTATCCAAATACTGCAGACCCTTGATTGCCGTATGTGCTCCGGGCTGCGCCTTTGCACGATGAAAATGACGGGCCAAAGCACGCGAAAGAATATCATTAATTAATGTGGACTTTCCCGAACCGGACACCCCGGTTACGCATACGAATACTCCCAACGGAATAGCGACCGTTACCTGCTGTAAATTATGCTCACGAGCCCCCACTACCGTAAGCTGCTTCCCATTCCCCTGCCGGTAATGACGCGGCGCGACAATGCCGGCCCGCCCGGAAAGATACTTACCTGTTAGCGTAGCGCTACGGGCCAGCTGCTTCGGTGTGCCTTGAAACACCACCCGCCCGCCGTGTTCGCCTGCCCCCGGCCCAATATCCACTACCTGATCTGCTGTGCGGATTGTTTCCTCATCATGCTCAACCACCACCACCGTATTACCCAAATCGCGCAGCTCAATCAGCGTCGTGATCAGTTTTTGATTATCCCGCTGATGTAAACCAATGGATGGCTCATCCAGGATGTACAGCACCCCCACCAATCCTGAACCGATCTGTGTAGCCAAACGGATGCGTTGGGCTTCACCGCCGGCCAGTGTGCCAGCCCGCCGATCCAGCGTAAGATAGGCCAAGCCGACGCCTTCCAGAAATGCTAACCGTGAGACAATCTCCTTAAGGATTTGTTTGGCAATCGCCTGTTGGGTTTTAGAAAAATCAGTATGTTTGCCGGCTTGCAGCAAACGAAAATGGGGCAACACCTCGGCAATCGGCATACTCACCACCTCATGGATATTCTTGCCCGCCACTCGCATTGCCAACGGCACCGGCTTTAGCCGCCGCCCCTGACACGTAGGACAATCGCGCTCCACCATATACTGCTCAATCTCAGACCGGGTGTGCTCGGAATCCGTATCCTTATACCGCCGCATCAGCTGCGGCACCACGCCTTCATAAGCTGTCCGCCACCGCCCCCTCGAACCCCGAACCGTCACCGTCTCGCCGCCCCCGAAAAGAATCAACCGCAGCGCTCGGTCCGGCAACTTACTCACCGCCACATCCAACGGAATATCATTCACTTCCGCCAGCCCGCGCAACAGCCGATCATACCACCGGCTGCGGCCAGACTTGCTCCACGGCTTAATCGCCCCTTCCGCCAAACTCAAACGCTTGTTCGGAATTACTAAGTCAGGATCAATCTCCTGTTTTGTCCCCAAACCTGTACAATCCGGACACGCCCCGTGCGGTGAATTAAAAGAAAAGTCCCGTGGTTCCAGCGCCGGCATGGAAATATCACAATGGGGACAAGCAAAATCTTCGGAAAAAAGCCACTCGCCGTCCCCGTCGGCGTCAGCAATAAGCACCATACCGCCGGCCAAACCGGCCGCTGTCTCCAGCGAATCCGACAAACGCGGTTTGTCCGGACGCTCATCCAGAAAGTACCGATCAACCACAATGTCCACCGAGTGCTTGCGCTGCTTATCCAGCTCCAGCTTTTCTGCTTCTTCCATGGTATACACCACGCCGTCAATCCGCACCCGGGCATAACCCGCCGCCTGGGCATCTTTAACCGCTTGCCGATGTTCGCCCTTGCGGTCGCGTACCGCCGGAGCCAAGATGAGCAGCTGCCTGCCCTGCGGCAGCTTCAGCACCTGCTCGGCCATCTGCTTGATCGACTGCCGCTCAATCACCCGCCCGCACTGCGGACAATGCAATACCCCGGTACGCGCAAACAGCAACCGCAGGTAATCGTAAATTTCCGTCACGGTGCCCACCGTCGAGCGGGGATTACGCGACGTAGACTTCTGGTCAATGGAAATTGCCGGAGGCAGTCCGTCAATCTGATCGGCATCCGGCTTGTCCATTAAGCCAAGAAACTGCCGCGCATACGCCGACAGCGATTCCACATACCGCCGCTGCCCTTCAGCATACAGCGTGTCAAACGCCAACGACGACTTCCCCGAGCCGGACAATCCCGTGAACACCACCAGCTTGTTCCGCGGAATCTTTAAACTTATATTTTGCAGGTTATGCACCCGCGCCCCTTTAATAACAATCTCTTCCGCTGCACTTGGCATGATAAATGGGCAGTATACGTAAGAAAGAGAAACGACACAAGCCAATGGATAAAAAAATAGCCCGCTGCGAGCTAACTACATAGAGAAATACTGGGGATACTGATTTCTCGTTCATCATCTCACAGCGGACTCCGCCGATCGTGTGGCTCAGAATATATTACAAAATCCCTGGAGCATAATCACACGCATGGCATGGTTCCTTTCTTGGTGAGAGAAAAAGTGTTTAACAAATGCCATGAACACCCTAGCACCCCCCCTACGGACAACTGCATCGACAAAAAACCCTCCTTCATTTCCGTACAACAGGGCTTTGAGCTATATTACGGCCGGCGCTTTTCTATCAACTGAGCTGCTTCACCAACCGTGAGAACGTAAACTTGCGTTCTGTCGTTGACAAGCAGAGTGCGGGTGCTATCAAAAACTTCTTTGATAACAGCCTGCTGCTGCCTTCTTCGAAAGTATAATTTGAAAGATCCTGTCTCCATTACACCGCACTGCGGCAAGATAAGAGATCCACAACATTAATATCGCCTTACCAAAAAACCAAAAACTAAGTAAATTGTATCCTTTAAAATAGTAAATTAGGTATTAATATACATCCATGAAATTCCTCTCCCGCCAGCTGAAAACACTTCCCTCTGCACCAGGCATTTATCTCTTTAAAGACAAAGCCGACCGCATACTCTACGTCGGCAAAGCCAAGGTGCTGAAAAACCGAGTCCGGTCATATTTCCGCCCCGGCGCCAACCTAGAGCCTGCCAAGAAGAAGATGATACCGCAGATTTCGGATATTGAGACCATAACGACCGATACTGAAGTAGAAGCATTGATCCTGGAGGCCAACCTCATCCGCCGGCATCAGCCGCCGTACAACGTCGTGCTGCGCGATGACAAATACTACCTCTTTATTAAAATCACAGCGAACGAGGACTACCCGCGCGTCTTTCCCGTCCGCAGGGTGAAATCCGACGGCGCCCGTTACTTCGGACCATACTCCTCCGCTGCTGCTGTTCGCCAGACGCTGCGTTTGCTCCGTCGCATTTTTCCGCATAAAGGAGAAAAAGAATCACCGCGGGAGAGAATATTTCCGCACCCGCTGTTCTCGCTAAGTGAGAATAGCACCCCCCATACTTTGCACGAAGAGCGGAACGATTGGAGGACTTTAGCACCAAAACTCCCCCTTCGCTCCGCTAAAGATAGAGGCTTTGGGAAACGGACCGAATACGGCGCAAACATCGCCAACGTCATCCGCTTCCTTAAAGGCGAACGCGAGGAGATCATCGCCACACTGCAAACCGGCATGAAAGCCGCCGCCCAAGAAAAGCACTACGAGCAAGCCGCTATTCTTCGCGACCAGCTGCACGCTATCAAACGTCTGGAGGGCGGGCAAAAAGTATATCTGCCTCGACAGGAATCCTTTGACGTAATCAGCCAGGCCCGCAACAACACACGCTCAGCAGTAAATGTCTTTGCTGTCCGCGGCGGCAAGTTGCTGAATAAAAATACCTTTCTGTTAGCGCACCGGGCCGCCGCCCAGCCGCAAGACACCGTTCGGCAATTCTTACTTCAATATTATAGCGTCGCCCAGGACATCCCGCCGGCCATCCTCATACCCGAACCATTAATCGACCAGGATTCACTGGCCATCTGGATCAACCGCTCCCGGCCCCCGCGCCTCATTGTTCCCCGGCGCGGCCGGAAAAAACAACTGCTGGCACTTGGCGAAACCAACGCCAGACAATTACTCAAGCAAGAACAAGCTGATTTTGCCGCGGCCGCGGCCGCCGGCGAAGCTGCTCGGCGGCTGGCAACAGCCCTGCAGCTGCCCGGCCCGCTTACCCGCATCGAAACCTATGATATCTCTAACACCCAGGGCCACCTGGCCACCGGTTCAATGGTTGTCTTTACCCGCGGCCTACCTGACAAAAACCAGTACCGAAAATTCCGCATCCGCACGACAGCAATGCCCAATGACTTCGCCATGCTGCAAGAAGTACTCCGCCGCCGCTTCGCCGGCAATCACCCTGCATGGAAGCTACCGAACCTGCTGGTTATTGACGGCGGTAAAGGCCAGCTCTCGGCCGCAGTAAAAATACTCCAGGAGCTCAACGTCACCGTCCCGGTAACCGCTCTGGCAAAACGAGAAGAAGAACTCTTCGTCCCCGGCCGCGGGCAAGCACTCCGCCTACCGTATGACGACCCGGCCCTGTATCTGCTGCAACGCATGCGCGACGAAGCCCACCGGTTTACCCTCACCTATCACCGGCTCTTGCGCCGCAAGCAGGCCACTCAATCTATTCTGGATGAAATTCCCGGCATCGGACCGGCTGCAAAGAAAAAACTACTAGCCCGCTTTGGCTCCCTCAAAGCCATTCGAGCCGCTTCCGCAGCAGAACTCTCCTCTGCAATCGGCCCTGCCAAAACGCGCCGCCTCCGTGATTATCTCTGATCATACAGACTGATCACATAAATGTATTATAGTCAACCCTTGACGTCGGATCCGTGTCACCCTACGGTGAGTATCTAAAGCCACTGCCCTATGGTCTGGCTCAACGTACTGCTCATGATTATCGGGACGGCACTGACAGCCGCCATCTTAGTGCAAAGCCGCTCGGCTGGCATGTCCGGCGCATTTGGCGGCGGCGCGGAAGGCTTTCACGTCCGCCGCGGCAGTGAAAAAACCATTTTTCGCCTGACAATCGTACTTGCATTCCTATTCCTAGCCACAGCCATCGCCCACCTCTTTATCCGATGACCCCACAATCTCCGCCGGGATCCACGCCCCCCGCACAACCCCAGCGTACTACTCGCCACAGCAACTTGCCATTGCTGACTGCGATCCTGCTGCTAGGAATATGCGGCGCCCTACTGCTGATCCGGGCTGACCAGCAAGCACGGGACACCATTCGCAAACACCATCTGGCAGATATTGAACAGGCGCTCTACACCGCCCGCAATCAACACGGCTCATACCCGCCCTACGCCGAAACCACCTGGTGCGGCCGGCTGGAGACAACAGCCAGCGCACCGATCCGTAAACAAATAGAAGCTGCCCTGCGGGCACAGAATGAAAAATACGCTAATCCCGCCAAACCGTTTCCGGCCGATCCCCGTACCGGAAGCCATCCGACTCCCGCCGCAACGGCAAGCGGAGCGGCTAAGATGCGTAACTATTCATATTTCTACTGGAAACACAGCCCTGCCTCTTTCGAGCTCTTCGCCATGCTGGAAGCCGCCCCGACCGGTGAGCGCAGCACCACCGGTTGCCCGGGAGAGAGTGCCGTTTACGATTACGGTATTGCCTCGATATGGAGAGAAAGCAATTCGTAATGTCAGCGGCTGCCGCCGTACCGCGCCCGCCGGTCCCCGCCTGGGCCCGCCGGTTTTATAAAGCCTCCACAACCATCGAACGGACAAGCCTTGCCCTCCTACTCGGGCTGCTCACTGTTTCTGGCGTCTGGAGCCTGATCAATTTTCTGCACACGCACACCGAAGTGGTACCGGAACGCGGCGGCATCTATCGCGAAGCGGCCGTTGGTCAACCACGGCACCTAAATCCGATCCTTGCCTCTGCCAACGACCTTGATCTTGACATCAGCCGGCTGGTTTATACCGGTCTCTTCCGCTATAACGCCGAGCTCAAACTAGAAAATGATTTAGCTCAAGACGTTGCCGTCTCAGAGGACCGCCGGCAATACACCATCACCCTGCGCGACAATGTCCAGTGGCACGACGGCCAACCGCTGACAGCGAACGACGTCGTCTTCACTATCCGCAGTATTCAAACACCAGGCTATGGCTCGCCATTAGCCCGGACGTTTGAAGGAGTAAAGGTGGAAAAGAAAGACGACCGCACCATCGTCTTTACCCTGCCCGAGCCGTACGTACCATTCCTCTCCAGCCTCACTATCGGCATTGTTCCAGAGCATGTCTGGGCCGACATTGAACCGCAAAATGCCACCTTGGCCGAGCAAATATTAAAGCCTGTCGGCACCGGACCTTTCAAATTCGCAGACATTACTACCCGGCGCAAAACCGGTGACATCACTAATTTCCGCCTTGTCCGCAATGACAATTACTACGGCTCCGCGCCCTACCTCAATGAAATTAATTTCACCTTTTTTAGTACGAACATGGAGGCAGTTCAAGCACTGGCTGCCGGTAGTGTCGACGGTCTTGGTTTTCTACCGCTGCAGTTAGCTGATCAAGCCGATCGGCATAGCATCACCATCCACCGGCTGCTACTGCCGCAATACTTTGCCGTTTTCTTCAATCAACAAAAAAATGAAGTCCTGAATGACAGCGGCGTGCGTGCAGCCCTTTCCCTGGCTGTAGACCGCTCGGCCCTAGTGACAGAAGCCCTGCAGGGGGAAGGCGAGCCGCTGCACCTTCCAATCCCGCCCGGGGTGTTGGACATCACCGCACCAGCTACCGCCGAGACGACGAACGTGACGGTTGCCGAGCAAAACCTGGATGATGCCGGCTGGCAAAAAGGTGAAGATGGCATCCGTACCAAAGATGGCAAGCGGCTTGCCTTCAAACTTTCTACAACTGATTGGCCAGAGTATGTCCGCACAGCCGAGATTATCCAACAACAGTTACGCGGCATCGGCGTCGAAGTCACCCTTGAACACCTCGCTGCCGGCACAATCCAGCAAACTATTATCCAGCCGCGAGAATATGAAGCTCTGTTGTTCGGAAACGTTCTGCCCGCAGATCCGGACCCGTACCCTTTCTGGCACTCCACGCAAACCAGAAGCCCGGGCTTAAACCTTGCCTTATTCAAAAACCAGACGGTTGACCGCCTCCTGGAAGAGGGCCGCAAAGAAAGCGATCCGGAGACCCGCGCTGAAAAGTACCGTGAATTCCAGAACAAGATTCTGGAGTTACATCCAGCCATTATTCTCTACCGTCCGTATTACCTTTTTGCAACGCGGGGAGTCCGAAGCGTCACCGTTCATTACGCCGCCCACCCTGCCGGACGCTTCAACCAGGTTGAACAGTGGCACTTCAAGACCAAGCGGGTTTGGAAATAACCGCCGGCCTGTGCCGCAGCCCAACCCGCCCCTCAATCCTGCCGGACTTTCTGTCGAAAAAATAAGACCATTCGTCGCATATCAAGTTTTGAACAAAGCAAATAATTTCATCGTTTGATACGGCAGCAATATCCAGGTGATAGGTGTGAAAATCATGCTCATCATATTTACAGATTGCTCTCGGGATTACAGGCACGTTAATCATGAACGGGAGATTTTGTTAAGAAACATCAGGAGAATGCATGCAAAAAAACCCGAATCCGGGACTCTTGCCGCTCAATTCCAGCGATGGCAGCGAAATGTCTAAGCACCCGCCCGACGCGGCTGTACCATCACCGGAGTTCCTGCCCGGTACACCACACCACCCAAAATCAGCGTAAAGCCGATAATTGAAGCGACAATAACTACACCTAAGGAAGGCTCGGCAGAAAACAGCTGCAGTCGTGAGGCCCATGAGTAGGTAATCAAAAGCAACCCGGCGGAAAACATCAGAGAACGGGAACGGACAACCGCATCCCGTGTTTTCATCGCGGTCATGAAAAAGAGAACTGCACTCGGCACCCACACAGCGTACATCAGCAATGGCGCCATGTTCGTCAACACATACGTAATCGCCGAACCAAAGGCCGGATGCACCCCCGCAAACCCAGCCACTTGGTAAAGTGTACCCAGCACCGCAAAGAACAGCAGCAATACCAGTGCCGCCCCCCGACCCGAGCGAGAACGTCCAACCGCAGTCAACAAAACAAATAGTACCAATGCCAGCCACAGCAATAAGTCAGATAAGAAAAGTGCGAATGCCTGGGCCGAACCTTGCAGCCAACCCATGGCCGCCGCTGTCAGCAGCAAGAAGCCGACACTGGCTAAAAGATAATGCGCCAGATATCGGGCCGTGGGCGACGGACGTAAACCGCGCCGCAGCCGCATCCGCAAAATCATCCATGCCACCCCCGCAATCACCGCATCAATACCGGCAGTAAACGCCACAAACTCCATCATGGTAAACGCCATGTCTACAATATAGCACATGCGGCAGGCGGCAGTATGTGGAAAACCATCCTGCGGTATACTTTAGAAAACTATGGCTGCCGCACCTCCCAAAAAACAACCTGGTACCGTCGAACAGAGATACTCGGAGCTGGCGTTTACCAGTGTCCCGCCCTCCCGATCGCTGTTCGCTAAGTTCACCTACACCTTGGCAGCACTGACGGTTACTTTAACAGCGCTAACCGGCACACTCACGGCAATTGTCCATAAAACCATTCTTGAACCACTTATTCCCGCCGATATGCTCGCCGTTATCCGCGAAGAGTTGTTGGTGAGTCTCACACTGATCGGCCTGGTCAGCTTGGCCCTTGCCGCCGGAGCTGCCGCCCTGCTCGCCCGGCATTTCACCCGTCCCATTACGCAGCTTATGGAAGCCATGAAGGAAGTTTCTCACGACAACCTCACTGTCCGCATCCCGGTCAAGCGCCGAGACGAACTTGGCACCGTAACGCGATTCTTCAACAGCATGGTCCAACAAATCAAAGCGGTCCAAGCCAGAAACGCTAACGTGCAAAAAATGAAATCACAGTTTGTCTCTGCCGCCGCGCACCAGCTGCGAACACCGCTAACGGGACTGAAATGGTCACTGCAATACCTGCTGGAGGAAAAGGCCGGCACCATTACCGCTGAACAGCGACAAACACTGCAACAAGGGCAAGTTGTCGCCGAAAAGATGATGCAAATCGTAAATCAGTTTCTTAACGTCGCCAAAATCGAAGAGGGCAAAGCCGGATTAAACCTACAAGCCGTCGCCCTTGCCCCGTTGGTCCATCGGGCCGTGACGGCCCATGAAGATGAAGCGCGGCAGCGGGGAATTAAACTCCAGTGGCAATCCTCCGTCGGCGATCACGTCACTATTGTCGCCGATCCAGCCTATCTTGATGTCATCATCACCAACCTGCTCGATAACGCGCTCATCTATACTCCAACTGGAGGGCAAGTAACAGTCCGCCTGGCTCCTGGTAAGAACTACCTTACTGTGACCGTTGAGGATACAGGCATCGGCATCCCGCCGACAGAGCAGGCAAAAATATTCAGCCAGTTCTATCGATCAGAAAACGCTAAAAAGGTCCACACGGACGGCAGTGGCCTCGGCCTGTTCATTGCCCGCAATATCGCAACCCAGCACGGCGGCCGGCTGTGGTTCAAATCTCAGCCCGGTCGCGGTACTATCTTTTACCTCACCTTGCCGGTTCGGGAAGAGCTGTTGCCAAAACCGGAATCACTAGAAGAGCTGCTTCAAGAAATCTAACTCGCCAAATACCGCTCACTGTTTTTCCGCCAATAGTTCGTCAATCTTCGTTGCAATCTCCGACGGCATCAGATTCCCCTTGAGCAAAAAAAGCGCCGCGCCTAGCTTTTGTCCGCGCTGAATGTCTTCAAATTGATCCAGATTACTCAAAATGATCACCGGAATGTCCCTATGCGGGTTATCGGCTGCCTTTAGCCGTTCTAACCACGTAAAACCATCTTCACGCGGCAGCATAATATCAAGAACTATCAAATCTACCGGATGCTCAGCCAAGTATGTATCCGCTGCTGCCGTCTCCGTTACTGCTACTGCTCGATGCTTCTCCTGCAGTTTTGTCTGCAAAAACTGGCTGATGAAGTTGTCATCTTCCACAATCAACACAGTTCTCTGCGGCGGCCGCGTGTCTGTCATACCAATAACTAGTATAAACCAAAAGTCACAAAACTCCAAAAATCCCATACAGTGAGCTCCCGCATTTTAACACATGAATAGCATTGTAACGACTCCTTAAAAAGCTTCTGCGCACTCAATGTAATCTGTTGCGGCTAAATGAGCCGCGTTTGATGTACATCATGGCGCGCAGTGAGCATCTGCGCCGCTTC
>Ga0210057_1003548_pt1 | contig 21451 bp, 18 predicted proteins | sample CryGeyCG2114_010_2_FD_183968 | JGI IMG/M metagenome (GOLD analysis project Ga0210057, IMG submission 183968) | Groundwater microbial communities from aquifer - Crystal Geyser CG10_big_fil_rev_8/21/14_0.10 (SPAdes) (version 2) | ecosystem: Environmental > Aquatic > Deep subsurface > Groundwater ...
CTACCTTCTGCACCGTTTCCCCGGCGTCTACCTTGCAGGAGCAAACAACAAACGGCACTTTCAGCTCTTTCGCAAAGTTTCCGGTCAGCAAATAACGGCTATACTTTTGCCGTTAGGGTCGGAAAACCTTGCAAATCATTAAACACAGCCCCTTAAGATGAAAAATCTTAAGGGGCTTTTTCTTTTTAGAAAGTTTAAATCTGACTTAAATCTTTTTAAAAATAATTATATCTCCAATTTTTGCATTTAATTCTTTAGCTCCATTTTCTCGCACTTTGCCCAGTTCCGGTAAACCAAAAGAGCTACCAGGATAAATTACCCATTCTCCAGTTTCTCGGCTCATCATCCTTTTAGCATAAATTGCCTTTACTGTTTTTCCGTTAATGTCAATTTTCAATTTATCTCCTTCGTTTAACCCGGCCAACTCGCCAACAAATTTCATTAACCCAAAATTATCAATATGCACGATAGTTCCTTTGGAAATATCAAGTTTAACGACATTTTCAATATCAAAAAGATGCCCCAATTTATTTAGCGGTTTCCCCATTGCTATCTGTGCTACCGCTGGAGCATGAACATATTTTCCACCAAACGGAAAAAACCCAGGATCATTTAATTCATATAATTCCCCTATGCCAAAATCTCTAAAAAACCAAGTAAAAACTCCGGTATTTGCCCCCATAAAATAAAAACCCTTCTTCTTTGTTTTTCCAATCAATCGAGCGGGTCTTTCTTTTGATGGATTTAGTATTATAGAAAAAACAGTGCCTTTCGGATAAGCGTCAGCCATTAAACGAAGAATAAAATTTCCGTTGATAATTGAAAATGGAACAACTGAGACAACGGGCTCAATGGTTATTTCTTCGTTTTTAATATTATCTAAAATTACTCCTCTTATTCATTATATGCCGCGTCCGTACAATCAGTTATAAATACTATTCGTTTTTTCATAATCAAAAAGTTAGATTAGTTTATTTATCTGGTTTATATCGAAAAGTTTTTCTAGATCATGGCCAACATTTTCTACTAAAAACACTTTTGTCCTAGAATACTTTTCATTTTGGAAAAATGTGGAGCTGGTGCAGTTAATTTTTTCATCTGATTTCCCATGGAATATAAGAATATTAGGATAATTATTATTCATTTCAATAAAAGATTTAGCGTCTTCGCCAGAAAAGTATTTATTCCAACTTTGTTTTTCTATTCCCCTAAATGCGAACCCATAACCTCGTCTAAGAAATTCTAGATAGAATAAATTAAAACCGTAAAAGTTATTTATTACTTTCTCGTCTTGCAAATACCCCAAAACTTCTTTTTTGTTTAAAAAAAGTAGCGGAGCAAATAAAATAACATTTTTTACATCTGTTTTTGATATTTTTGCAGAAACAACTGGATTGCCAGAAAAGCTATACCCCATGACATGTAAATTTTCGTAGTTCCAACTTATTTGTTTATTATCAAAAGTTTTTATTCCCTTTTTATGTTTTGCAAATTCAACTGCCAACTCTACTGTTTTTTTGCAATTTTCGTAGGTAAAACTTCCGCCGCTCAACCAACTTCCAGAAAAATAAACACTAAAGAATGCCGTGTTTTTATTAACTTTATTAACAAAAAAGTCTTCATCAATTATTTGTGGTAATCCCGGAAAATAAATAAAAACATTCTCAGCATTTATTCGGCCATTTACAATACTATCCTTTGAGTAGTAAAAATGTATCGCTATATTTTTATAAATAAAAAGTTGTAGTTCCATATATTTTTCTAGGTTAATAATATTTTTCCTTTTGTTGCATCAATAACGATTTTTTTATTTGCATATCTCTCAATTTTTCCATTGACTATTTCTGGTTCTACCAAGCAAGGAACATTAAACTCTCTAGCTATCACTGCCATATGTGAAAGAATGCCACCATTTATTATTAAGGCATTAATAAGTGGAATTTTTTTGATCAGCGAGATATCAGTTTTACATCTTACTAAAACTACATCGTCTTTTTTTATTTTATCATAATCTTCAATATTATTAATGATTTTTAAAAATCCACTAGATACACCCTTGCAAGCAACAATCCCTATTCCTATAGCTTTATTTTTGTTAAAAGTATAATTGATTGTTTTGGGATGTTTATCCAGTGTTGTAATGTTTCTACTTTGAAAAATATATATTTCCCGGCCGTCCCATCCCCACTCAATATCCTGAGGATTGCCAAATACTTTTTCAAGGTCTAATGCTATTTTTGACAACTTTTTCAAAAATACATTTCCCAAATTATTTATTTTTGTTTTCTCAATCTCTTTTAGGATTGGCTTTTTGTGTCCGCTGACTATGGAATCTCCCAAACCCTTTGTATATTCGACAATCATTTTTTTATCATCTTGGTTGACTGGATCGGCGGTAAATATTACGCCCGCGATCGTTACTGGTGCCAGCTCTTGAACGGCAATCGCCATACTTTCATATTCCAATCTGATGCCGTTTATTTTCGAGTATATTTTGGCGTTGTCACTAAATAGCGACTGATAACATAACTTAATTGCTTTAATAATATTTTCTTCACCTCTTACATTGAGGAAGCTTGAATATTGACCAGCGAAACTCAACAGGGGAGAATCCTCACAGGTTGCCGAACTTCTAATAACTAAAGGCTTATTACTGAATTCTTGGTTAATTTTTTCAAGAATTATTTTTTGATATTTAGCAGGAATTTTAAATTTAGACCAATTATAGTTCAGGGGATCTAAAATTTTATTTTCTACTAACAATTGATTAAAAATATCAATAGTAATAACCAAAGTTTTTGGAATTAAACACCCGCCCTTTTCTTTGATTATTTTGATATTTTTAGCCTTGGTTCCAATTTCTAGGCTGTTACAATTCTCTAAAAGTTTTATATCAGTAGAGCCCATGTGTCTATTGTTATCTATCAACTTCAAAACTTCTTCTTTTATAAAAAGCTTCTTTCCTTTTGGATTAAGCCGACGAGATTTTATAAAGCCTTGTTTTTCCCAGCGATAAATAGTAATAGCTCTAACATTAAATAATTTAGCTATTTCATTTGTGGTTAAATAAGGATTGTTATTTTCCATACATTTGATATCATTTAATAACATTGATATACCTATAGTAGCATGACTATAAATTTTATGCAACATGTTTTAGGGAGTTCCTTATTGTTGCCCGCGTATGGGTGTGTGGGACAAGGGCAACACTCCTTGGCGGTGTATTTCGCCTTGCGAAATATGAAAAATTGCGGCGGCGAAAAAAGAAGCGGCGAAAGCGAGGGCGGGCAAAAATTCCTTCCCCCCCAACCCCCTTCCTTTTTGCCCGCCCGAGCGGAAAAGTTTTTGTTCTTGCCGAGCGAAGCTCGGCAATCAAAATTCGCAGTCCGGATTTTCGTCAAAAAAAGTTCGGATTTCGTCCAACAAACACCACCAAATTGAATTAGTCGCCTCGCTCGGGGCTTCGCCCCTCGCTTCGGCGGGCAGATTTGCGAGGAGATTAAAAGGTTTTTTGAAATCAATTTCCAGCCATTCTGCCGCAAGGCGGCGGTTCACGAATGAAATTCGTATTGCCCAAAGGGCAATGAGCCGATTTTTTTCTTTCGCCATTGGCGAAAGGCAAAGCGAGATTTTATCAAATTGTCGGTGTCAGCGTTTCCCTTTTTCAATTACAATTAAACAAACAATTCTATGATTAAATATTTCATCTACTGTCGCAAATCAAGCGAGGACGAGGAAAGGCAGGTTTTGAGCATAGAAGCCCAACTCGCCGAATTGCGAGAGTTTGCCAAGCAAAACGGCCTTTTCATCATCCGCGAATTTACCGAGAGCAAAACCGCCAAAGAGCCGGGCCGAGAAATATTTAATCAGATGCTTTCGGAAATTGAAAAAGGAAACGCCGAGGGAATTTTAGCGTGGAACCCCGACAGATTGGCAAGAAACAGCGTTGACGGCGGACGAGTGATTTATTTGGTGGACACTTTGAAAATCAGATCGCTAAAATTCCCTACCTTTTGGTTTGAGGCGACACCTCAAGGAAAATTTATGTTGAGCGTCGCCTTCGGACAAGCCAAGTATTACACCGACAATTTAAGAGAAAACATTTTGCGGGGAATTAGGCAGAAAATTAGACGAGGCGAACTTTCGGCAAAAGCCCCGCTTGGATATTTTAACGAGCCGAGATTAAGGACGATTGAGCCAGACAGGAAAACTTTTAACAAAGTGAAAGAAATTTTGCGGGCTTTTGCCACCGGAAATTACACCTTAACGCAAATTCAAGGCAAAATGTTTTCTCTTGGCTTGGTTGGTGCGAGAAGCGGAAAGAAAATGCCCTTGTCGTCGGTTGAACATATTTTGAAAAATCCTTTTTACTACGGGCATTTTCTTTACCGCGGCGAAATTCATCAAGGAAGCCATAAGCCAATGATTACAAAGAAACTTTTTGACAAAATACAGCAAGCGTTAAAAGACAACGGCAAGCCCCGCAAAAAGCGGAAAGAGAAAAAGGAATTTTTGTTTTTGAATTTTGCGAGGTGCGGCGAGTGCGGCTATTGCATAACTGCGGATAGAAAAATCAAAAAGAGCGGCAGAGAATATGTTTATTACTTCTGCACCCGAAAAAGCAAAATTCAAAAATGCCAGCAACACCGCTTTTTGCGGGAAGAAAATTTTGCCGAACAGGTAAAAGAGAATTGTCAAAAAGTTTCTTTGCCAGATGTTTGGCGGGAAAGATATTTGGATAAATTGAAAGTGTGGGAAAATGAGAACCGCCAAACATCAGACCTTTTCGCTCAAAATCTCAAAAAAGAAATTTCCGCTATCAAAATAAAACTGGAACGATTAACGGACGCTTATCTTTCCGAAGCGTTGGAACTGGCGGAATATCAGCAAACAAAAAACGCCCTAATGGCGGAAAAGAAAACAAAAGAGGAAAAATTGTCGGATTTTGAGCGAAAAGGCAATCATTGGCTCGAACTCGCCCGAAATTGGATTTTGGAAGCCAACCAAGCCAAAAATCTCGCTTTGCAAGATAATTTTTCGGAGATGAAAAATTTTCTCAAAAAAATCGGCTCGAACCGTCGCCTTGCGGCGGGACGGCTGGAAATTGATTTCAAAAAACCCTTTGATTTGCTCGCAAAACTGCCCGCCGAAGCGAGGGGCGAAGCCCCGAGCGAGGCGACTAATTCAATTTGGTGGACCCGAGCGGATTCGAACCGCTGACCTCCTGCTTGCAAAGCAGGCATTCTAACCAGCTGAACTACGGGCCCTTATTTATTTAAATAAAAATCCGAAGATTCCCAGGACAAAGGTTTCAAAAAAACCAAACATATGAAGCATAGCCAGGAAGATCACCAAGATACCGATCAGCTTGTATAACAGACGCGAGCCGCCCTCAGTGCCTAAGTGCCTTTCGGCCCAGTTATTACGCCCAAAATTGTTGACTATCCAGTCTGCTTTCCAAACCAGGAGGAAACCCAGACCAATACCGATTAAACCTATAAAAAATCTCATAATTTTTATTTTTACTTCTGGTGGACCGTATCGGACTTGAACCGACAACCTCCACAATGCGAATGTGGCGCTCTAGCCAAATTGAGCTAACGGCCCTCTGGTGGGTGACATAGGATTCGAACCTATGACCTCCCGGATGTAAGCCGGACGCTCTAACCAACTGAGCTAGTCACCCTTCTTGGTGCGCGAGAGAGGACTCGAACCTCCACGTCCATACGGACACCAGCCCCTCAAGCTGGCCTGGCTACCAATTACAGCACTCGCGCTTCAAGTAGCGCTTTAATTTAATAAAGTTATAAGTTTCCGCTTCTTGTTATTTTGTCTTTTTCTCTTTAAGCTTTTTCTTGTAGGTTCTTAAATAACCGAGCTTAGACTGCTTAACTTTAGCAGTTTTGACAATTTCAATTTTAGCTACGTTGGGAGAATAAACCGGAAAAACTTTTTCCACGCCAATACCCTCAGAAACTTTTCTGACGGTGATAGTGGCGCCGCTTTCTTTGCCGTGCTTTCTTGACAGAACTATGCCTTCAAAGATCTGGATTCTTTCTTTTTCTTCACCTTTAGGGTTTTTTTCCTTGATTTTTTGATGGACTTTAATGGTCATACCGGCCTTAACCTCCGGATAGCCTTTTTGATTTTTATCTTCAGTCTTCTTTTTATCAGTCATATGGTTGTTAAATTAATTAAAAATAGGCTTAAACTAGGCCTAATAATATCTAAAAACCCGCCTTTTGTCAACCTCAGCCGGCTTTAATTATTTCCAAGACCTCTTTAACTGCTTCAGCCACCTTATTTTCCTTATTTATCACCCAAAAATCGCACTTAGGGGCCTGTTTTAACTCCCATTCGGCCGTTTCCAGGCGTTTTTTAGTACCAGCTTTAGTAGTGTTTTTTCTTTGCTTTAGCCTCTTTTCCAACTGCTTAGTATTTTCTGGCAGGATAAAGATCACCTTGGTTTTTGTTGGCCAGATTTTTTTGATAGCCAGCGCTCCTTTTATATCAATCACAATCAAAACGTTTTGGCCTTTCTTGAGGGCCATTTGAATATCCTGTCTGTCGGTGCCATACCAACTGCCGTAATTATTGGCATATTCAAAAAATTCTTTTTTCTTGATCTTGTTTTTAAACTCCGATTCAGTGATGAAGTGATAGTGAAGATGATTTTTTTCACCTTTTCTTTTCTCTCGGGTGGTATAGGTGATGGATTTCTTCAGATTTTTAGCTTTAACCAAAACTGCCTTGGCAATGGTGCTTTTGCCAACTGCTGAAGCGCCGGTGATTAAGAAGAGTTTGCCTGGTTTCATGTCAATTTTTTTAAAATGTCATTTAATTGGTCTGGCAGAGGCTGCTCAAAAGTCTGGATTTCGCCAGCCAGATCGGTAAAGCTTAAGTAATATGAATGGAGGAAAATACGATTCAGCTCAATCTTAACTTTTAGCTTCTTATTTTTATATAATTTATCGCCCACTAAAGGATGTCCGTAAGCTTGCAGATGGGCTCTGATTTGATGCGAGCGTCCGGTTTTGAGATTAACATCCAAAAAGGTGTAATTTACAAATCTTTGCTTAATATCAAATTCGGTAATAGAGTCTTTACCTGCCTCACCCTTGGGTTTAGAGACCATCTTGCCTGAAAGCTTTGATCTTTTAAGAGGGAAATTAATTATATCATGATCGTTTAAAACCTGGCCATGAACCAAAGCCAGATATTTTTTTTCAATTGTCCGGTTTTGGAACTGCTCTTTAAGATGCATAAACATTTTTTGGTTCCTGGCTAAAATCATTAGTCCGGAAACGTCCTTATCCAATCTATGAACTAGACCTGGCCTTAAGGGATCATCGCCAACCTGAGCAATCTCAGGATATCTTTCTTTCAGATAGTCGGTTAGGGTTTTTTCCTTGAGACCTTCAGTTGGATGGACAATTAGTCCAGCCGGCTTGTTGATGATCAGGTAATCATCAGCTTCCTGGATAATCTCCGGTTCAATCAAGATTTTTTCTTCTTGTTCAAGTTCAGTCTTCCGGATAATAATTTTGTCGCCTTGTTTTAACCCGTAATGATTATTGGTTGTCTGGCCGTTAACTAAAATAAAGCCTTCCTTTATTAGTTTTTGAATCTGGCTACGCGAGAAGTCTGTAAGTTCTAGGTTAAGGAATTTATCCAGCCTTTCAGGGGATTCTGATTGGTAAATAATAGTTTTCATTAGCCTAAAAATACCATAATTCAGGCAAAAGAAAAAGCCAGGCAGTTAGCCTGACTTTTTTCATGGTGGGTCCGAGAGGAGTTGAACCTCTGACCTCTACGATGTCAACGTAGCGCTCTAACCAACTGAGCTACGAACCCTAAAGTTTTCCTATTCTAATATATTTTGCCTTAAAAAACAAGCTGGTGCGCCTAGATGGACTTGAACCATCGACCCCCGCTTTATAAGAGCGGTGCTCTAACCAACTGAGCTATAGGCGCTTAAATTAAACAAACCCATTATAGTAAAAAATGGGCTAAAGATAAAGCTTTAGACTATTTGGGCTTTGATTTTGCTCAGCACTGCGGCTTCGGCTTCAGCCAGTTCTTTTTCCACCTTAAAGCTGACGCTGGTCTGGTTGCCGAGCGGGTTAAAGCTTTTAGCCAGATTAAGGGCGTTCTGATTTTTGTCCGAATGAAGCAGAATTTTTGTTTGTCCAGGATCGGTTTGATAGAAAAGGACGACAATTTCCGCCTGGGGGTTGGTTAGAATCAGCTCTTCAATTACGCCGCTGATATCCTGCTCGCCGGCTTTGCTGTCGGTAAAGTCATGCCTGTCTAATCTGGACCAGACCATTTTATAATCCGGATCGGTTTCCAAACGGCTCAAGATTTTGCCCCAGAGTTTAAGGCTGCTGATGGTCTTAGTCTGAAATAATTGGCTGACAATCTTTTTGCGGTCAGCGCCTAAGCTGATCAATTCGCCGGCTACCGTTAAGGCCTCGGGCGTTACCTGAGGCGTTTTAAAGCTCTTGGTTTTACTAATCAGGCCGGCTAGCAGGCTGTCAGCCACACTCAGATCAATCACATCCAGATCCAATTTTTTAATCATCTGGTAAATAATCTGAGTAGTGGAAGCGGCCGTGATATCAATCAGATTAAAATGTCCGTATTGTTCATTGGTCGGAGAATGGTCAAAATTAATAAGGGGGATCTGATAAAAAAGATCCCGATGATGGTCATATAAATTACCCAAGTCTTCAATCTGAGGAGCATCGACGGTGATAATCAGATCATAGGCAAACTCGCTGACTTTAAAATTCAAATCCTCGGCTTGAAAGTTGCCCTGTTTAGGGGTTAAGTGGATTCTTAAAGTCTGGTCCTTGATGTCGTAATGCAGGTTTTCCAGGCCGGTCTGGGAAATATCAAGAGAGATAATTGATTTTTTGATTTTTTTAGCCTCGGACTTAATCTGATCCAGGCCTTGGAGGAAGTTAAAGTTTTGGGGAGCCTTAAAGCCGTCAATAATAATATCCGCATTTTTATTGAGCTTTCTCAAGATATGCAAGAGACTCAAGGCACTGCAAAGACCGTCGCCGGTAATTTCCCGGCGGCTGGTAATCAGCACCTTCTTGCTTTGCATCAGGTAGTTCTTAATTTGTTCAATCTGTCTATATGGCATTTCTGTTAGGAGAAATGAAAATTTAACTTTAAAGCACAGGGAATAGATTATTATAATTTAATACCCCAAAACTGTCAATACTCACAGATAAGGCCCTTAATTTATTGACTAAATAGCCGAATTATAGTAGGTTTAGATAAGCTTAGTTAACTTATATGAACGTAACTGAATTGGCCCGTCGGCTGAAAATGACGACTAAAGAACTATTAGAGCTCCTACCCGAGCTTGGTTTTGATATTGGCAGGAGAGCTATTAAAATTGATTCTCGTTTAGTTGATAAGATTATTAGTGCGGTAGAAAGCCATCGCAAAAAGCAGAGACTGGCACAGGCGGAAAAAAAAGTTAAGGAAATTAAACTGCATGACGATGAGCAGCAGAGTGATAGAGAGCCTTCAGAAAAAGTTATTAAAATTCCCGAGATTATCATTGTTAAAGATTTGGCCGAAAAGATGGGACTGCCGGTGACTAAGGTGATTGCCGAACTGATGAAGAATGGCGTTATGAGCAGCCTCAATGAAAGAATTGACTTTACCACCGCTTCCATAATTGGCGAGGATTTGGGCTTCAAAGTTGAACATATGTCAGAAGAGGAATCACAGTCTCTCGCTGAAGCCACCACTCATCAGAAATTAAAAGACATTTTAGCTCAGAATAAAACTGATCATTTGATTGACCGGGCGCCGGTGGTGGTAGTGATGGGTCATGTTGACCACGGCAAGACTAAGCTTTTAGACGCTATTCGCAAGACCAATATTATTGATCAGGAAGCCGGCGGCATTACTCAGCATATCGGCGCTTATCAAGTAATTAAGCAAGACAAATTAATCACTTTTTTGGATACTCCCGGACATGAGGCTTTTAAATCTATGAGATCCAGAGGCTCCAAGATTGCTGATGTAGCCATTATTGTGGTGGCCGCTGATGACGGGCTTAAGCCTCAAACCTTGGAGGTGATTGATCTGATTCAGAAAGAAAATATTCCCTTTGTTGTTGCCATTAACAAAATAGACAAGGAAGGGGCTGATGTTGACAGGGTTAAGAAAGAGTTGTCGGAAATTAATCTGATTCCTGAAGACTGGGGTGGCAAGGTGGTTTGTGCTTCAATTTCTGCCAAGGAAGGTAAAGGCATTGAAGATCTTTTGGACATGGTTCTTTTGGTAGCTGATTTGGAAGAACTCAAGTCTGACGCTACTGTTCCGGCTGTTGGCACTATCATTGAAGCCCACGTGGACAAGAGTACCGGTCCTTTGGCTACCGTTTTGGTTCAAGCTGGCACCTTGAAAATCGGCGATTTGGTAATTGTCGGGCAAGTCACCGGCAAGATCAGAGTTTTGCAGGATTGGAGCGGACAGGAAGTCAGTGAAGCCGGACCATCCATGCCGGTCAAGATTATTGGTCTCAAAGAAACTCCCCAAGTTGGTGATATTCTGGAAGTTACAGAGGATAAGAAAAAAATTAAGGAACTAAGTAAGAGATCGGGCTATAAAAAGGAAGAACGGGTAGCTGGGGTCAAGTCCCAGGCCGCAAGTGAATCTGCCGATGATTCAGCTGAAGCTCTCAATTTGAACTTGGTTTTGAAGTCAGATGTTTTAGGCTCCCAGGAAGCTATTTTAGAGGCTTTGGCTCATTATGATGACCCGGAAGTAAAGCTCAATGTCATTAAAAAAGGTTTAGGCAATGTTACTGACGCCGATGTTTTAGATGCCCAATCAGCCGGCGGCTTAGTAGTGGCTTTCCATGTCAAGAATTTGCCTTCGGCTGAAGAGCTGGCCAGAGACAAAGGCGTGAAAATTCTTTATTTTGAAATTATCTATAAATTATTGGAAGACATTGAAGCCCGCTTAAAACAACTCTTAAAGCCGGAAGTTATTAGAACTCAATTGGGCAAGATGCAGGTTTTGGCTATTTTTAAAACCGAAAAAAAGGCCCAGATTGTCGGCGGTAAAATTTTGGAAGGCAAGGTCAGATCTGCCACCAAGGTCAAAGTGCTTAGAGGCGGCGAGGTTATCGCTATCGGCGATCTGACCGAACTGAGATCAGGCAAGGAAATTGTTGACGAAATGGTAGAAGGCGGTGAGGCCGGCTTAAAGTTTGTCGGCGAGCCGATTATTGCAGAAAACGATACTTTAGAAATCTATCAGGAAGAAACCAAGGAAAGGGCCATTAAAAAGACTTAAGCTATGTCTCAGCGTTCAGAGCAACTCAGCGAAGTGATTAAACATGAATTGAATAATTTTTTAATCAGGGAAGTTGAGTCTCCCAAAGACACTCTGATTACCATTACCAAGGTTGAGCTGACTCCGGATTTGGAGCGGGCTATTGTTCACATTAGCGTCCTGCCGATTGATAAGGCAGGCACAGCTCTTAAATTTGTTAAAAAGAATTTAGGCGAAGCCGCTCGGTATTTAAACAAGCATTCGGTTATGAGAAAGGTGCCCAAGCTCTCAGTCAGTCTTGATGACTATGAGCTCAAGCACCGCCGGATTGATCGGCTGATGGAATAATTGAATATAATATTGACTATTTTTACCGCTTTTGAAGAAAGGCGGTTTTATAGTTGACAAATAGCTGAATTAATATTATACTGCTTTACTTATGTTAAATGATTTAGCGACAATTAATCAGATCAGATCGGCTATTTTAGCGGCTGAAAAGATTCTGATTGTTGGTCATCCTGATCCGGATGCCGATGCTTTAGGTTCCATTGTTTCCTTTGGCCAATATTTAAAGTCTTTAAATAAAAGCTATCAGCTGTTTAGTGTGGATTTGCCGGCCGCTAATTACCAATTTTTACCCCATTTAGAGGAGATTAGTAATGATCAGGCTGTTTTTGCACAGGATTTTGATCTGGTGATCGTTTGTGATAGCAGCGATTTGGATTATGCCGGTATCAAAAATTTACTGCCCAAGATTCCTGTTAAATTCAAGCTGATAAATATTGATCATCATGATACCAATAATTATTTTGGAGACTTGAATTTGGTGGAAAAGGACATGAGTTCTACTTCGGAAATTATTTATCATCTTTTGAAAGTCTGGCGTTTTCCCATTACCAAGGAGGTGGCTACCTTAATACTCAACGGTCTGGTCGGCGATACCAATATGTTTTCCAATCCGGCCACCACTTTTTCCGCTTTAAATACGGCCGGCCACCTTTTGAATTTAGGAGCTAGGCATAAGGAGATTAATCATAATTTTTTGCGCAATAAGAACTTGAATATGCTGAAAATTTGGGGACGGGCTTTTGAAAGACTGCAGTTTAATGCCAAATACAACCTGGCTTTTACTGTCTTGTCAGCCGATGATTTCAAGGAGCTGGAAACGGACGGTCTTGCGGTTAGCGGTTTGTCTAATTTTTTTTGCGATCTGGCTGGCGCTAAAGCGAGCTTAGTTTTAATGGAACATAAGCCGGGAGAGATTAAGGGCAGCTTTAGAACTGTTGAAGATGACGTTGATGTGGCTAGATTAGCCAGAGCTTTAGGCGGTGGCGGTCATAAAAAAGCAGCCGGCTTTACTGCCAAAGGCCGCTTAGTATATAATAACCACACTTGGCAGATCACCGATTAACTATTAAATTATAAGTATATGCAATTAATACCTACCGTGATTGAAAAATCTCATTATGGAGAGAGAGCTTACGATATTTACTCCCGTCTTTTAAAGGAGCGGATTATCTTTTTAGGGGACGTAATTGACGACAAGGTGGCCAACACTATTATTGCTCAGCTGTTGTTTTTGGAATCTGAAGACGATAAGAAAGATATTAAGCTGTATATTAATTCACCGGGCGGCTCGGTAACTGACGGGCTGGCTATTTACGATACTATCCAGTACTTAAAGCCAGAAGTTTCCACTATCTGCGTGGGCATGGCCGCTTCCATGGGCGCTTTGTTATTAGCTGCTGGCGCTAAAGGCAAGAGAATGGCTTTGCCCAGTTCGCAGATTCTGATTCATCAGGTAATGGGCGGAGCTGAAGGCCAGGCTTCGGATATCAAGATTAAGGCCGAGCAGATTCTCAAGATCAGGGATCGCTTAAATCAGATTTTGGTTAAGCATACTACTCAGGACTTAAAGAAGGTTGAACAGGATACCGATCGGGATTACTATATGACCGCTGAAGAGGCTCAAGAATACGGTTTGATTGACAAGGTTATTTAGTTTATAATTTTTTAGATACAGTTTACTTATTAGCACTTTCGAGGTTTTAATGCGGAGCTCTGCTAAGCGACTTTTTCCTGATACGGAATTTGGTTTTTTAACTTAACTCGAATCATTAATGACTATTTCTATTAGAAGTAGTCTTTTTTCATACTCTTGACATCTAGCAATTTCTTTGGTATTGTTGAAATACTAGAAAATAATTAATGACCAAGATTTTAGGGGATTTTGCTGATAATTGAGGTATTTGATAGAACAGCAGTTTAGCTAGAGACAGTCACTATAGTTTAATTTTCTCAGTTTTACTCTTTAGACTTTTACCATTAAATGAGTAAAAATAGACTTTCATCGTTAAAATTTAAACTGGCCGGATTAGCTTAATCCGAACTTTGATTGTGTCTCAAAAAAATTAACCTAAAATGTTGGCTTGCATAGGAAAAAATATGGAAGACATTATTTTAGTTATCATTTTGGTGGCTGGCCTAGCTATCGGCGGTTTTATTGGTTATTACTTCCGCAAGCTTTCGGCTGCCAAAGAAGTTAAGTCAGCAGAAAGCAAGGCTGAAGAGCGAGTTAAAAAGGCTCAGGAACGGGAAACCGAAATTTTACTGGAAGCCAAAAAGCAGGCTTTACAGATTATTGACGATTCTAAAAAAGAGGCTGAGGAGCGCAGACAGGAAGTGAAGAAGCAGCAGGAAAGAGTGGAGAAAAGAGAAGCGGCTTTTGATCGGCAGCTCTTGGAATTGGAAAGCAAACAGCAACAGCTCTATCAAAAGGCTGAAAAGCTGGAGCAGGTCAAAACCGAATTGGGTAAAATCAGGGAACAGCAGATGATTAAACTGGAAACTATTGCCAAAATGTCCAAAGACGAAGCTCAGGCAGTTTTGCTCAAAAACGTCGAGGAGATGATTAAGGATGATCTGGCAGGCAGAGTTAGAAAATTGGAAATGGTTTCTTCTGAGGAGCTGGAAAATAAAGCTAGAGATATTATCACTTCAGTTATCCAGCGCTGTGCTTCTTCTCATGCGGCTGAGTCTACCACTACCGCCGTCAGTTTGCCTAGTGATGAAATGAAAGGCCGAATTATTGGCCGTGAAGGCAGAAACATCAAGACCATTGAACAGCTCACCGGCGTGGAAATCGTCGTGGATGAGACTCCGGAAACTATTTTGATTTCAGGCTTTTCGCCAATTAGAAGACATTTGGCTAAATTGACTTTAGAGAAATTAATGGAAGACGGCAGAATTCATCCGGGTAGGATTGAAGAAGCCGTGGAGCAGGCTAGAAAAGATTTGGCTTTGAATATCAAGAAGGCCGGCGAGTCGGCCGTTAGGGAAGCCGGTTTGCTTGGCGTTGATCCTCGTTTGGCTCAGATTTTGGGCCGCCTTAAGTATCGAACCAGCTATGGCCAGAATCAGCTGGTCCATGCTTTGGAAGTAACTCATTTAGCCGGCATGCTGGCTGAAGAACTGGGCGCAGATGTAACCATTACTAAGCGAGGCGCTCTGTTCCACGATATCGGCAAGGCAGTCGATCATGAAGTTCAGGGCGGACATCCGGAAATCGGTTATGATATCCTGAAGAAGTTCGGCATGCCTGAGGAAGTGGCTTATATTGCCAAGAGCCACCACGAAGATATGCCGGAAACTTTGGAATGCGTGATTGTCAAAGTAGCTGATGCTATTTCCGGAGCCAGAGTCGGTGCCAGGAAAGATACTTTGGAAAATTATCTCCAGAGGCTGACTGAATTGGAAGAAGTGGCTAATAGCTTTGCGGGCGTTGACAAGTCTTACGCTATTCAGGCCGGACGTGAAGTCAGAGTTTTTGTGAAGCCGGAGGAAATTGATGACTGGGCAGCTACTAAGATGGCCAAGGATATTGCCACTAAAGTAGAGGCTGACCTTAAATATCCAGGCGAGATTAAGATTACGGTGATTAGAGAAAAGAGAACCATTGAATACGCTAAATAATCTATGAAGATTCTATTTTTAGGCGATATTGTCGGTAAAATCGGCAGAAGAGCCGCTACAGAAATTTTGCCTAAACTAAAAGAGAGATATTCTCCCGAGGTTATGATTGCCAATGTAGAAAATTTGGCTCATGGTAAAGGCGTAACCTCTAAGACTCTGGCTGAAATGGCCGAGGCCGGCGTTGATCTGATGACTTCCGGTAATCATGTCTGGAAAAAGGAAGAGGTCGAGCAGGCGATCAGGGAAAGCGGGGTTAATTTAATTACTCCGGCAAATGATCCCAGGACTTTGCCCGGCCGTGGCTTGATGAGAGCTAAGGTTGGCTCAAAGTATCTGTCTGTGGTAAACTTATTAGGTAGAGTTTTTATTAATGATGAAGGTTTGAGGTGCCCTTTTAAGGAAATAGACCGGCTACTTGAAGAAATTGATGATGACGATATTGTTATCTTAGACATGCATGCTGAAGCAACTTCCGAAAAAAGAGCCATGGGTTGGTATTTAGATGGCAGAGTAGCTGCGGTTTTAGGCACTCATACGCATATTCCTACTGCCGACCTGCAGATTTTGCCTCAAGGTACCGCTTATATCACTGACGTTGGCATGGTTGGACCTGTAGAATCGGTTTTAGGGGTAAAAAAAGAGATTATTATTGAAAAGTTTCTGACCGATTCGGCTATTGTCTTCAAGATTCCGGAAGAAGGAGAAGTTGAAGTTAACGGCATTTATTTGGAAATTGATGAGCAGACTAACTTAGCCATCAAAGTTGAAAGAGTTTTTGAAAAAATTGAGATAAAATAAAAATATATGAATAAAGTAGCGCTTGCTGAAAAAATAGCCGATAAGCTCGGTTTAAATAAAAAGCAGGTTGAAGAGATGCTGGAGGCTTTTGAAGAAACGGTCACCGAATCTCTTAAAAATCAGGAGGAAGTGACTTTAACCGGTTTTGGTACTTTCTCGGCCAGGGTCAGGGGTGCCAGAATGGGCGTTAATCCTCAGCATCCTTCAGAGAAGATTAATATTCCCGAAGTGGTAGTGCCTAAGTTTAAGGCCGGCAAAGCCCTAAAAGACGCTTTAAAGAGTTAAGGATAGATTACGATTGCTTTTTTAGCTCCAGCCAGAATATTGTTTGTTTGCCAGTCATGGATAGCCTCCATCAAACCTGTTTGGTCATATAAGAAGTTATGGCCCCTTTTAGTTCCCGGTTCATTGGTAATGAATTTGTCTTCTGTGTAGCCCTTAATCACCAGCATATGGTAAAGAGGCCCAGGATCTTTAAAGTAAGGATTGTTTAAAGATCTGCCGGCTGCCGGAATAATCACCGGCAGTTTTTGATTGAGCAAATTTTTAATTTGTTCAATTGTTGGATTATCAATAATCTCAACTTTTTTATAACCTAAGTATCCTTTAATCATTTCCGTAGTTGAAGCTGCGGTCAGATCAAAATGGCCTGACCATTTTTCTGCCTGCCATTCAACCATTGCCAATATTTCATCAGTAGCCGCATCTTTATTTAGTTCCTTATTCTGGTAGTAGTAATGGACCATAAGAATGGCAGCTTCTTCACAAGCTTCCTTAAAAGGCATTTGCCAGTCTGCCCAGGGGGCCTGAGAGGTAAAAGGCACGTCTAAATTTAGGCTGTCAGGCTGTATTTCTGCCACTGATTCGGATGTATTGTCAGCCCTTGTAATTACCTCTTCTGAATCAGCTTTTTCAACTGCCTGTTCTTCTTTGTTATCATCAGTTTTTTGGTATTTAACTGCCCGAGGCAGGTCTGATTCTGTCTGCCGGAAGAAGATCGTTAAGTTATCGGTATAATAAAAAGCTAGAATGATAATAATCAAGACAAAGATTGTAATAAAAAAACTTTTTTTCATATTTCTAGAGTTTTCCCAGCTTGCGCAATGATAAAGTCAGAAGCAGCAGGCCTATGATAATATAGAGATCACTTAGGTTAAAGGTGGGTAGACGCCATAAGTCAAGATAATCTATCACTCCGGCAAACTTGAAGCGATCTAAGAGGTTGCTGATAGCGCCAATAATCACTAGACCTAGGCTAAAGTATAGAGGCAAGCTTATCTTAACTGATTTAATCAGATAATAGATTAGGATGACGGTTATAATCAGGCTTAAGATTGCCGCTAAATAGTTAGCCAGTGGCAGGCTTAGAGCTAGATGGGGGTTGAGAGTAGCCTTGATTTTTAAATAAGGTAAGACAAAAGCTCCCTTTAGAGGGAGCAGGTGAATAACCAAGTATTTAATTAAGCGGTCTAGCAGGAATAATAGTAGTAATAGCAGGTTGCTTTTTGAAACGGATTTAAACATCACGCTTTAATTCTTTAGGTGCGCATTTGGTAGCCGTCGGCATAATTTCCAAACGTTCCTGACTGATATACTGGCCGGTTTTTTCACAAATACCATAAGTGCCGTTTTCAATTTTTTTCAAGGCTCGATTAACCATTTCCAAAGTTTGCTCTAAGGTTTCTTCCAAATGTAAGTTGCCCTCAAAGACCGGCACTTCAGCGGCATTCTCGTCCTCTTTGTCGCCATATTCGGGGAATTCGGAATTATAGTTGTCTATTTGTTTAGGGTCGGTTTTGGCAAAAGACTGCAATTGCTCCTCAACTTTAGTCTTCTTCTCTAAAAGTTTTGTCTGCATTCTGTCGATAAAATCAGCAGGATATGGTGAATTATTCATAGGGTTGTTTCTTAAAATAGCTTAAATTATAAGGGTATTATAGAGTTTTGCCTTAGGTTTGTCAATTAAAATTTAGGCAATTAAAAGAGGCGCTAGATGCGCCCCTTATATAAATCAAAGTTATTTAATGGGTATCTAGCGCCTGCATTGTGAGTCCAAAAATCTACTTTCTAGTCCAAGGCAGATGAGCCTTAGATTAGCAAAGATTCCAGATCTTTAGACCGAATGTGTGGCGCTTAGTCCGACTCAAAGCGAATTGCATTGTCTACCAAGTCCTTATTGGTGAAACACTCTTTTTAAGAAACTAAGAATGCCACCTTTCATAATTTTTATTTTTGTTTTACATCAGGCAAGGCGTTTAAGTTGTCATTCGTAATCTGCCTTTATTTTGGGAGTCTGGTCGGCCAGATCCCTAACTCGGACTAGTAGACAATAGAAAAATCCCCTAAAAGGGTCTCTTTTTGTCTTTTAGAGGACAATTTCTCATTTAAAGAACTTTACTATCTTTACTACATTATCATTATAGCATGTATTTTTAAAAAAATCAAGGGTGATTTCTAAGCTAAGATTAGGTAAAAAATGACTTTTTCTAAATTGGCTTAAAAATTTTGAACACTAAATTTATTCACAGAAAACACAGCTTATCCACAGATGTGAGGGATTATAGCTCTAAGCAGGCTTTAATTGTGCCATCACCAGCTTCCATGAGGCTTAAATTGGAGAAGCTGCTGATTTGATCATTGGCCTTGAGCCAATTGAGATCAGTACCCAGATAAATAATAGTTGAGAGGCTGTTACTATTGGCTAAAGTGCAGTTTATTGCCGGTTTACCAAAATCCATATTACCTTGATTATTGGTTAAAATCAGCTGATCTCCTTTTTCTAAAATACTTAAATTACGCTCATAACTGTTTATAGTAAAGCCGTTGAGTTGGCTGGCCTGCCCTTTAATTTGGCTGGTGTCAGCCTTAAATTCTACCACTCTAGTGCCATCAGGCAGAATTTTTTCCACTTCTCTAGGCTTGAATTGAGCTAAGTAGCTGATTAAATAGCCTTCAATTAAAGATTTGTTGTTTTTATGGGTTATTATTTGCCAATCTGACTGCTGACGGCTTAAAACTACCGGTGGCTGCAAATTATTAACTAAAGCGCTTAAGGACAGCTGATTGCCAATCCAGAGGTAGGAATCAAGTTTTTGCCATAATTGTTTTAGGTTTTGATTATGATTTAGCTGTTCTTTTAATTTATCCAGGTTATTTAAGGCAATTATAGCTTCGTTTTCCAGCCAGAGCAGATTAAGATAGGGATCAAGATCGGTCTCTAGTTGATTATCGGCTTTTATTTCTGGCGTTAAGAGTAGGGAAAGTCTTTGAGAGTCGGAATCAAGCTCCAGTTGATAGCTGTTGCCAGTCCCTAGGCTTAATGGTTTAAGGATATTTTGCAGATCGGTAATTAATTGGTTGTTATAGTTGGTAGTTAAAAATTCAGAGTTAAATCTTAAGTTTAACCATGGTGAAATATTTAACGAAAAATAAGAGAAGCTTTGAGGGGCTATTTTTTGACCTTTGACGTTATTTAGCAACTCCTGATTATTGGATAGAATAAAGACCTGATCTTTAATGATAGTTTTGTGTAGATTGTCAAAATGAGCTTGAACCAAGTTTTTAGCCATTTTTTGATTGTCTATTTTGAGAATCAAGGCATATTCTTCAGGAGTCATCCAGAAAAAAATAAAATGATTAGCCTCTTGTATGAGCTGAGCTGATTCTGGCGGCAGACTGTTTAAGACCGCTTTAACATCCCGGTTTAGTTTGCTATAAAGGTCTTTAATGGTCGGATTATCTAACAGTTTTTTTTGCTGCATTTTAGGCAGGCTTAGCCGATCGTTCTTAAATTCCAGACTGAGCTGGTAATTTTGCGGCAGGAATTGGTTTAGCTGATATTCAGGTTTTAAGTAGTATTTATAGAGGAAAAAGGCAGTTAAAAGGATTAAAATAATCAGAAAGATAAGTAATCCTTTTTGCCGCAGGAATGGCTTTAATTTAGCTGTCATAGTGTAAACATTTTACCTTGTTTGGCTTAAAAGCTCAATTATCAAAAAGCAGAGCTTTTAAGCTCTGCTTTTAAAAGATTAACTTCAGAGATTATCTCTTGAAGAACGGCTTTCGGCCTCTTGAGTGGTCGCCGCCTCGGTGATCATCCCGTCTAGGAGGTCTGGGACCTCTGGGTGGACGCTCTTCGTAGCCTTCTGGCTTGGGCAGGAGTTCTTTTCTGGATAAGCCGATTCGGCCCCTGTCCTTGTCAACTTCCATAACTTTGACTTTGACGGTATCGCCGATATTCAAGACATCAGTGACTTTGTCAATTCTTTTCCAGTCAACGTTGGAAATGTGAACCATGCCGTCTCGTCCAGGCATTAGCTCAACAATGGCGCCGATTTCCTCGCCGTTATTCTGGCCTTTGATAATTTGGGTGACCGTACCTTCGTATTCCTCACCGACTTCAATTTCTCTAGTCAGATCTTCAATCCACTTAACAGCTTTAGCCGCGCCTTCCTGATTAGCCGAAGTGACAAAGACGGTGCCGTCCTGTTCAATATCAATTTCCACTTCACATTTTTCGGTGATTTCATGAATAGTCTTGCCGCCTGAACCAATAACGTCTCTGATTTTTTCCGGATCAATATGCATAGTAATGATTCTTGGGGCATGAGGCGAGAGTTCAGCTCGAGGCTCAGAAATAGCCTTTTTCATCACCTCTAGAATTTCCAGCCGGGCTTCTTTGGCTTTGACTAAAGTTTCGCCGCAAATATCCAGATTAATGCCTCCAAGCTTGATATCCAATTGAATAGCGGTGATGCCGTTTTCAGTGCCGGCTACTTTAAAGTCCATGTCAAAAGCATGATCTTCGATGCCTTGAATATCAGTCAGAATTTTGTAATTTTTCTTGTTTTTAGGGTCGGTAACAAGGCCCATGGCAATGCCGGCTACCGGAGCCTTGATTGGCACGCCGGCGTCCATAAGTGACAAAGTAGAGCCGCAGATAGAGGCTTGGGAAGAAGAGCCGTTAGAGCCCAAAACTTCCGAGACCACTCTGATAGTGTAAGGGAAAGCTTCCTGGTCAGGCAGAACTTGGATTAAAGCTTTTTCAGCTAAGGCGCCATGGCCGATTTCTCTGCGACCGGGACCCCTGGAAGGCTTAACTTCGCCGACTGAAAAGCCGGGGAAGTTGTAATGGTGCATGTATCTTTTCTTGCCTTCTTCTTCCATGCCATCAAGATATTGCTCAGCTCCCGGACCGCCCAAAGTGACCACTGATAACACCTGAGTTTCGCCTCTTTCAAAGAGACCTGAGCCGTGAACTCGGGGCAGTAAAGCCACTTCAGCCGAGAGAGGTCTGATCTGATTTAATTTTCGGCCATCAGTTCTAATATCTTTTTCCATCACCAGCCTTCTGGCCGCTTCGGACAGATAT
>Ga0210057_1003549_pt1 | contig 21442 bp, 28 predicted proteins | sample CryGeyCG2114_010_2_FD_183968 | JGI IMG/M metagenome (GOLD analysis project Ga0210057, IMG submission 183968) | Groundwater microbial communities from aquifer - Crystal Geyser CG10_big_fil_rev_8/21/14_0.10 (SPAdes) (version 2) | ecosystem: Environmental > Aquatic > Deep subsurface > Groundwater ...
CTTTCATCGGGTCTTTGAATGATTTCTCCGGCGCCGACAGCCAGCATTGGTTCAATAGCCAAAACCATTCCGGGTTCAAGCTTTATTTTCGCGTCTTGCGGCCGGTAATAATTGTAAATCGTCGGTTCTTCATGAAGAGCTTTGCCAATGCCGTGGCCTGTCAGACTTTGAATTACTTTCAATCCGTTGTCTCGACTGGTTCTTTCAATAACTAAACCAATATCAGCCAAGGTTTTTCCGGCTTTAGCGGTTTTAACCGCTTTTTTAAGAGCCGTTGCCGTCGCCTTAATTAATTGTTTAGCTTTCTTGGAAGTTTTTCCGATGCCAATAGTAATCGCCGCGTCGGCAAAATATCCCTGGTATTCAATGCCGAGATCAATCTTTAAAAGGTCGCCATTTTGAAGTTTATAATTTGACGGCAAGCCATGAACGACGACATCGTTAATGGAAGCGCAAATTGAGCCGCCAAAAGGTTTTAAAGCGTTGTCGGGCTGATAGCCTAAAAAAGCTGGTCGGGCTTTATGAGCTTGAATTAATTGGTAAGCTAATTTATCTAAATTTTTAAGACTTATTCCGCTTTTAGACTTTTTTTCTAAAATTTTTAAAATTTTTGCCAGAATTTTTCCGGCCAGAGCGATTTTTTTTATTTCGGAAGGAGAATAAAAATTAAGCATATTGTCTCATTATCTTTTTATGAATCTGATAAGGCGCCGGCTTGCCGTTAATTCTGCAAATTTTATATTTTTTCTTTTTTAGCTCCTTTAAAATCGGCCGGGTCCGTTCTTTATATTCTTTTAATCTTATTAAGATTACATTTTTGTTGTCGTCTTTGCGGTGTATTATTTTATCTCCGCAGAATGGACAAGTTTTAAGATTCTGATATCTGGCAAGAAATGTCGCATTGCATAACGAGCACAACGAACGTTTTGAATTTCTTTTGATTGATTCTTGTTCAGCTATATCCAAGACAAAAATATAAATATTGTTTTTGCCGCACTCCTTATCTAAAAGTTCCATAAGACCCCGATGTTTTTTGTCGCCAAATGCTTCAAATAAAGTCCGCGGCGAACCGCTGAAAACTACGGATTGGTCAAGTTTTGACAACTTTTTTATTTTTTGACTTATAACTTTCAAGACCCATGACGGAGTGTTAAGCTTGCCGTCTTCGTTGATTTTTCTTTCTTTTTGAATTTCTCTGTTGTTGTTAAATCGCGGGTTATATAAAATACTCCTTAAATAGGAGCCCGTGTCAAAATTAAACAAATTTAATTTATCGGCCAAAAGTTTTGCCTGCGTCCCCTTGCCCGAACCGGGCGGACCTATTATTATAATCGCTGTCATTTTAGGATTTAGGATTTAGGATTTAGGATTTAGGAAAAATGCTGATTTCCTAAATTCTATATTCTTAATCCTATATTCTTGCTTTAAATCTCCTCGTATTCTCTCATCACCAACTGCGAATTTATTTGTCTGACGGTTTCTAAGGCTACGGAAACCACGATTAAAAGCGCGGTGCCGCCGATGGTTAACATCGTGATACCGGTAACCATTCGAGTTAAATTGGGCAAAATGGCGATTAAGCCCAAAAAAATTGCGCCGGAAAAAGTCAAACGACTGATAATTTTAGTAAGAAATTCCGAGGTGGAATCGCCCGGCCTAATGCCCATAATAAACCCGCCGGCTCGCTGAAGATTTTTGGAGATTTCTTTGGGGTCAAAAGTAACGGCCGTATAAAAATAAGTGAAAACCACCACCAAAAAAAAGTAAATAAGACTGTAAAGATATTGATTATTGAAAAAAGTATTCACCCACTCGCTGAATTTTAACGATAAATCTTTAGAAAATATTGAAACTGCCTGAGCGAAAAATTGAGGGAAAAGTAAAATGGAAATCGCGAAAATAATTGGAATAACGCCGGCTTGATTGACTTTAAGCGGCAGATAACTTGAAGCGCCGCCATACATTTTCATTCCTCTAACGCGCTTGGCATAAGCAATGGGAATTTTCCTTTCGCCTTCGCTGATATAGACTACTCCGGCAATGACCAAAACCGCCACCGCGGCAAAAGCGATGTAAGTCGGCAAAACTTCGGCGTTATAAGTCTGAATCGCTTTATAAACCGCTGACGGCAATCCACTGACGATACCGGCGAAAATAATCAAAGAAATGCCGTTGCCGATTTTTTGTTCTGTGATTAATTCGCCAATCCAAACCAAAATCATTGTTCCTGCGCTGATGATAAGAACGTTTCTTATTAAATCAAAAAATCCTAACGCCGGCACGACATTTTGGGAAATCAATAAATTTAAAAATCCGTATGCCTGAAGAACAGCCAGAGGGACGGTCAAATAACGGGAGTAGCGGTTAAACTTCGCCCGGCCAATCGCTCCTTCTTCGTAATACATTGCTTTGAGCTTGGGGAAAATCATTGTTAGGAGCTGCATAATAATTGTTGCGGTTATGTAAGGAGCCACTCCCAGCATGGCGATAGATAAATTACCCAGCGCGCCGCCGGAGAAAATATTCAAAAAACCGAATAATTGATTTCCTGAAAAAAATTCTTTAAGACGCGAAATGTCTATGCCGGGAATCGGAATGGCGGCTAAAGCCCTAAACGACAACAGCAAAAAAGCCACAATCAGGATTTTGTCGCGCAAGTCTTTGATTTTGAAAAGTTGGAGTAGTTTTGACATAAATCTAATATACCAATCTTAATCGATTTTTTAATAAATTTCAACAGCTGGAAAATTATTCAAACTATTTACTGATTGTGTAAATTTTCTTTTCGCCAGTCGGCAGTTCGTATTGAAGTTCGGAGTCGGAGAGCCATTTTGGTTTAAAATCCCATTCTGGATCATCTATTGTCACTAATATGATTTTTTCTTTTGTAAAAAGGTTGTAAAGAAATAGTGAAACTTTTCTACCTTCTTTTCGCCATTCTTCGTAAATTTGTTGAGTCATCTCATAAATTCCAACCCACGGAGGGCCGCAGATGTACCAAATATAGCCTGTGTCAACTCGCGGTGGACCATAATGCACAGCATCTTCGGGCATGACAAAAACATCTAATTCGTTCTTATTGTTAATATTAACTCGAAAATATGCATAATCAGTCTGGCTCTCGCTTCCTCCCCAAAGATATTTGCCGTCTTTTGACCAACCCATGACACCAACTCTCCGTTCTTTGGTTAATTGCGGCGACCTCTGCCAGATGTCCAATGGTCTAACAATTAAAATTTTCTCTAATAGCGGTGATTTAATATTTTTAACAACAATCGCGTGGTCAGGGTGCCCCAAATAGAATTGGTCTGAAGCAAAATAAGTTTCTAAAGGATCTATCCGCACATATAAACCATATGGTTGAAGCTCCTCATTGTTCATCAATATTGCACCCTTACCCTCATAAGTATAATGCCAAAGTTCATGTTTTTTATAAAAACCTTTCTTTTCATCGAAATCAAAATTTCTAATTACATATACTCCGCATTGATGAATTTCAAGCGTATCAGCATTGGTACGGACATCATTAATTACGAATCTATATATTTCTTGGCCTGTATCTTTATTCTTAATATAAATTGTCGTTGTTAATTTGTCCGGTATTTTAACAGATCTGGTATTATATAAATCGATATTATAATCAAAATCTACTATTTCATTATTGGATAAACAGACGCTGTGGGCAACTTGATCCTCACCCACTTTTTTTAGTATCCATAGTTGATAACCCAAAAAACCTCCGATTATTAAAGAAGCTATAAAAATAATTATGGTGATATGTGGCCAATTAATTTTAGGTTTAGCTATATTTTTCACAAAAGATAAAAATGCTCAATAATATATTGGGCATCGTCAATTAATAGTTCAGCAAAGTTCAGATTAATGTATTTTCCTTTTTGAGCTTCTACTTCATTAATAAAAGCATTGAGAATGTTTGTTGCTGTATTTTTCCGATTTAATTCTATTTGTCTTTGCGCGTTGTCTAATTTTTTAATCAGACTATTCTTAATCCCATTGTTATCAATCAAATTCAGTTGACGTCCAATTTCTATTTCAGTTATAACATCTTGGATGTTAATAATGCGTTCAATTATGGTTGGTTCTTCAGGAATACTACTATAATCAATACTATAATTTGAAATAACTCCGATATTAGTAACCGCTTCAAAGCTTACATCAGTAGATTCTCCTATATTGTTGTAAGTTAAAAAACCTAAAGAGTATGTTCCCGGATCAGTTCCAATAATCTTAATATCATATTTACCATCAATTGGATCCGCTATCCAGATATTTTTACTCTCTTCTATCGAGATTGGTTCTTCTGGAAAAGGATTACCAATACCCTCTTGATAGTAAGAAGCATTTGGAATTTCGTTGTAGGAAATATTATTAATTGGATCTTTGCCAAGTTTCCTGCTATGAGGGTCGGTTACTAAGAGTTCAGCCGGCGAGGCAAGATGAAGAGAAATACTATCTACCCTAGCAATGGTAGGACTAAATAATCTTAAGCCGTAAAAATAGTTATTATAATTTTGGACATAAGAAGCCTTTGACTGATTCAAATATCTCGTATTATACCAGGCAGGATCTTTCACGGTATAGGTATTGGATAATTTTCCGTCAGCAACAATAAAATGCGAAGAAATCTCACCTTGAACAATAACCTTTTCGTAAAGAATAACAGGATTTAAATCAGAAAGATACAAATCTAAAGTACTTGTGTCTTTATAACCTATAGCTCCCTTGTATTGAAGACGACCAAAAATATCGGTTAGTTTTTCTTTTGAATAGTCAAATATCTTTCCCCATTTGATATCACCATTTGGGTTATATCCATTGTTATTAGTAAGCCAAGTATTATAAGTTGAAGGATTAACATCGTTATTATCAACTGCAGTAGTTATGCCGTGAAATCGCATAATCATTAGTTCAGAAGTTATAGCACAACCACAACTACGAATAGTTGAGCGATTAAATTCTTTATCAAAACAGCTATATTTCCCTGTACCATATTGTTCATCAAACCACTCGCGAGTCTCTTCATCCGACGGAAACGGCGACCTCACCTGCGTATACAGTGGCACTGTTTTTATCTTAAAATCCACATTCCCCGCTGTTCCAAATTCCTGCCACTCTGAAACTCCGCCTCTTAAATCTATCACCCTTACTCGCCATTTGTATTGACCGTCAATTAAGCCATATCTCGTTATTATCGCTTCACTGCCGGACGAAACAAAATCACTTTCAATAATATCTTGTTCATTAAATTGTTGATTGTATTCTTTAAGTTCAACTTGGAGTTTGACTTGGTCGTTGTCTTGGTCTTGAACCGTTGCCTTGAAAACAATAATATCTTCTGCGGTAATAGCGCTTTCGTTTATCGGCGTTGCGCCGTCTGATTTATATTGATTGAAATCGGAAATCGTCGGTGGCTGATTAGCTGGAACTTTCCAGCCGTCTTGTTTTGTCCAAGGCAAATTATCCTGTCCGCCGGAGAAATAATAAGGCGAATCGCAAAAGTTATCGTTATTTAAATCACTGCATCCCTCGGCTGGCGTATCAAAATTGTTCCAATAATTACCGCCGATTGGTTTTTCAAGATTAAAAACATTTTCTCCGGCGTTCCAATATATAAATATCTGGCGCGTATTGTCAATAAAATTATTGTTGTAAATCTGATTGTTAAGAAAATACTGTAAATAAATTCCGTAAGCGCTATTGGTGACAGTGTTATCGCGAAAAATATTGTTAGTAATGATACTGCCTCCGATTCCCACATTATAATAACTCCCCGCCACATTATTAGATTCAATAATATTATTATGAGATTCATAAAGACCGATGCCGGTAAAATAAAGCACAGAACTGCGATTAATAATATTATTTGAAATATTATTGTTGTTTGAATAAGTAAGGGAAATTCCATTAGTATTATCTGTAATAACATTATTTAAAACAGTGCTTGAGGCAGAGAATGGAAGATAAATGCCGTAATGAAAGTTTTTTACATTTATATTTTTAATAGTTACCCCTGATTTGCTTGGAATATAAATGCCAGCCATATAAAGTCCCGCTTGATAACCATCTGTCCAATGTCCATTGCCGTCAAAAGTAATATTATTGCTATCTATTTGAACTGTTTCATTTAAGTCGGTTATCAAAGTGCAAGTTTTCGTTGTTGAGTTCCAGTTGCCTATTAAATAACAATCACCGCCAGTGGCATCGTCTTTGATAAATTTCGTGCCCTTTCTCGGCTGGATAAAAACAAAATGGGGCTTTGACAAGTCCTGAAAATAACTATAACTCCCGTTTTCATCTGTAATAAATTCAGTAAGATTGTGATAATCGTCTTCATATTTATAATATTTAGTTAAAGGATTAAAACCCGATAAAGTGATTTGAGTTGAAATAGTGGAAGAAACTGACGGTTCAATCATCATCATTATCATCTCCGGAATTGATTCCATTCTTAATTTAATCGGTTCTGAACTCTCTAAACTTACGTTAAGATATTCGCTATCAGTTATTTCAAAATGGGTACCGATGCCTTCTATTGTGCCCGGCATTTCAAACACTGGCGGAAAATTAGCAATTCCTTCGGCATTGGCGATATCAGCCAAAAAGATAAAACAAAGTAGCAAAAAAGCCACGACCAGGATTTTGTCGCGCAAGTCTTTGATTTTGAAAAGTTGGATTACCTTATTCATGTTCGCTTCGCGAACACACTAAGTATCACTAATAAAAACACGAAGTACCACGAAAAATTATTTATTATTTATTAGTGGCTATTAGTGTTTATATTCGTGGCTATTAGTGTGTTACACTGCCGCCTGCGGTTTCAATTTTTTTCTTGGCGCTTTCCGAAAGTTCTAATCCCTGGATTGTCAACGCCCGCTTAATTTCGCCTTCGGCCAAAATTTTAACTCGCCGGTCAGATTTTCTAATTAAACCGGCTTGAAGTAAAATTTCTTTATTAACTAAATTGCCTTTAATTTTCCTTGTTAAATCGTCAATGTTGATAATGGCGGGTTTTAGTTTTAGCGACTTAAAATTATATCCCCGAATCTTCGGCAGGCGTTGAATTAAATCCCGCGCCGCCGGACGAATCCGGTGTCCGGCTCGCGATTTTTGACCCTTTTGGCCTCGACCGGAATAAGTGCCGCGTTTCCCGCCTCTGCCAATCCGTTTCTTTTTTTTAATTTTTTGAATAGGTTTAAGTTCGTGAAGTTGCATAATATAGAAGCGAATCCTTGCGAAAGACTACGCGAATTTTCGCGAACTTTCACGTTGATATTCGCTTATTTTTCGCTTCTAATTTTTAATTTTTTTAACGCTTCTATTGCCGCTAAAGCGTTAGTCAGTTTATTCTTTGTTCTCCCCAAACATTTGGCGGTGGCGTCTCTGACGCCGGCTAAAAGCAACACTTGCCTGACGGCGCCGCCGGCTTTAAGCCCGTGGCCGATATTAGCCGGCTTAATAAGGACTCTGGCGGCGCTAAACTTCGCCTCTACTTGATGGATTATGGTTTTATTATTAAGCGCAATGGTTATTAATCTTTTCTTCGCGTTTGTTTTGGCTTTATCTACTGACTGGGCAACATCCAAACCCTTGGCTATGCCTACGCCAACTTTTCCGTTTTCATCGCCAATAATAACGGTAGTCCGGAAACGAAATCGTTTGCCGCCGGCCATTACCCGCGTCACTCTTCTTAAATCTAAAACTTTTTCCTTAAATTCACTCTTAACTTTTCTTTCCATAATAAATAAAGTTTAATTGGATTAGAATTGTAGTCCTCCTTTTCTTGCTCCTTCGGCAACTGCCTTGACTCGACCATGATATTTATACCAACTTTTGTCAAAGACGGCTTTTTTGACGCCTTTTTCCAAGGCTTTTTTTGCAATTAATTCGCCCACTAATTCAGTTGGGCCGACGCCTATCTCTTTTGTTGACGCGCTAACTATGGTTTTTCCTTCCTTGTCGTTAATTAATTGGACATAAACGCCGCGATTAGACCGAAAAACCGAGAGACGCGGTTTATCGGCGACGCCAAAAATTTTAGCCCGACTTCGTTTTTTTCTTCTTAATCTTATTCGGTTTAATGCTTTTCTAAAATTCATGATAATTTTACTTTGTCGCTGCCGCCACTCTTTTTCCGGCTTTTCTCTTTATTATTTCTCCTTGATATCTAATGCCCTTCCCTTTGTATGGCTCCGGTTTCTTAAGGGCTCTAATTTTAGCGGCCGTATTGCCGACTATGGCCTTGTCAACTCCAGAAATCGTAATAGTATTTTTATCAACCAAAATTTTAATGCCGTCCGGCGGAACGAACTTTACGGGATGGGAATAACCTATATTCAAAACCAAATCATTCTTCTCCATGCTTGCCCGATAACCGACGCCGTCAATTTCCAGTTTCTTTTCAAACCCTTTAATAATGCCGATGATTGTATTATTTACCAACGACCTCATTGTCCCCCAGTTTGATTTCGCCTGCTTGGAATTATTTTTTATACCGATTGAAATGGCTTTATCTTTTATTTCAATTTTTAAATAAGGAAGAATTTTTAATTTTAAATCAACGTTCTCTTTCTTAAATTCAAAAAAACCATCGCTTATTTTAACTTCGACGTTATCAGGAATACTTATTGGTTTTTTACCTATTTTGCTCATCGCTTCGCTTTACGCGACCCCAAATTACGAATTCATCCGCTATTCGGATGCTGTTATTCGGGTTTTTCGGGTCGTTTTTACCATATTTGAAAAAGCATCTCGCCGCCGACTTTCATTTTTCTTGCTTCTCTGCCGGTTAAAATTCCTTTTGGCGTAGAAACAACCAAAAGTCCATAACCCTGCCTAACTGGTCTTATCTCTTTATAACCTATATAAAACCGATGCGACGGCTTGCTGATAAATTTGACTCCGCTTATCATTCCTTTTTCGTCTTTATAATTCAACTCTATTTCTACTACCCGCTTTGCCCCCCTTCCTTTTTTTTCAAAATTTTTAATATAACTATTTTCCTTCAAAATTTCTAAAATTCGTTCATCCATCTTTGAGAAAGGAATTTTAAACGTTTCTTTCTTAACCGCTTGGGCATTTTTAAGTTGTATCAATAAATCTATATACAAGTTAGGGTTTAGGGTTTAGGGTTTTTAGTCCCTAAATTCTATATTCTAAATTCCACATTCTTAAATTTTTACCATGACGCCTTTTTTATTCCCGGTATCTCGCCGCGGCTTGCCATTTCTCTAAAACAAATCCGACACAGCCCGAAATCCCGCAGGAAGCCTCTTTTCCGACCGCACTTAAAACAACGCATGACGATTCTGGTTGAAAATTTTGATTTTTTTTTTGCTCGCGCGATAACTGATGTTTTAGCCAATTTAATAAAAGAATTTAGTATTTAGAATATAAAATGTAGGGAACTAAAATTTTCCTATATCCTATATTCTATATTCTATATTCTCTTCAACGGTATACCCAAAAGCCGATAAAGTTTTATCGCCTCTTCTCTATTCTTTATATTACTTACAATACTAATTTCCAGCCCAAAGTCAACTTTTAAGGTTTCAAGGTTAATTTCCGGAAAAACCGATTGTTCTTTTAGCCCAATAGATAAATTGCCAGCCAAGTCAATATTTTTCAAACTGATTCCTCTAAAATCTTTCATTCGAGGAAAAATTATTTTAATTAATTTTTCCAAAAAATAAAACATCCTTTGTCGCCTAAGAGTGATTTTCAGCCCCACAATTTGACCTTCTCTGATTTTAAAACCGGCAATTGATTTTTTTGCCCTACAAGTCATGGGCTTCTGGCCGGTAATTAAAGAAAGATTTTTTATCAATTCCGGCAAAATTTTTTCTTCAAAATGCGGCTGCTGGGATAGTCTTCCGACGCCGGCATTGACCACAATTTTATTAATTTTATTTAACTGCTGATTTTTCATAAACGGAAGCTTTTTTTATTATTAACGAATTACCGCTCCGCATTTCTTGCAGCACGCCTGCTTTCTATCAGCCTCAAAACGACAGATTATTTTAGTTGCTTTCTTGCAATTTAGACAAACAAACATAGCGTTTGAAACATCAATCGGCCGCGGCACCAAAACTGTTTGTCCCTTCTCTCCTTGTCGTTTAGGCCTAATATGTTTTTTATAAAGATTTAATCCTTCAATTAAAATTTTATTCTTTTTTGGAAGAATTTTTAATATTTTTCCGGTCTTGTCCTTGTCTTTACCGGTAATAATTTTAATAGTGTCGCCTTTTCTTATTTTCATACTATTTCTTCCGCCATTGTCAAAATTTTCTCAAACCCTTTTTCTTTAATGTCTCTGGGAATCGGACCGAAAATTCTTGTCGCTCTCGGCTCTTTCTTATCATCTATTAAAACCGCGGCATTTTCATCAAAACGGACGCAAGAGCCGTCGGGACGTTTTAAAATTTGTTTCTGCCTTACAATAACAGCCCTAATAATGTCTTTTTTCTTAATTGTCTTTCTGGGTTCGGCTTTTTGAACAGAAGCTACTATAATATCTCCAATTCGGGCATAACGGCGCCGCGTGCCGCCTAAAACCCTAAAACAGCGGATGATTTTAGCTCCGCTATTGTCTGCCACTTTTAAAATACTTCTTTCTTGAATCATGCCAATGTGATTAAAATTTACGAGCCCAATGCGAAGTAAATTTTACTATCAAAAATCCTTCGCCTTTGGCTCGGATTTTTGAACCAAGCCTTTTATTTTCCATCGTTTTTCTTTTGATAATGGTCTTGTTTCCTCAATAGTAACCCTATCACCAACTTTGTACTCGTTTTTTTCATCGTGCGCTTTAAATTTTTTTGTTACTTTATAATACTTTTGATAGCGCGGATGCTTCTTAAAACGGGTAACTGCTATCACCCTTGTCTTATTCATTTTGTCGGAAACGACGGCGCCTTGTAATTTTCTCATTTGATTTATTTCTTATTTATTATCGTTAATATTCTCGCAATTGCCTTTTTTGTTTTTTTAATTTCTTTAACGTTTTTAACCTTTCCTCGCGCCAAATCAAATTTTAATACCCTTAATTTTTCATGATAGTCAACTAAATTTTTTTGTTGTTCGTTTTGTTCCATATCTATTTATCCCTTAATCTTATTTCGTCAATATTCTTGTTTTAACCGGTAATTTATGGCCAGCCATTCTAAGAGCTTTTTCCGATGTTTCTTTATCCAAGCCGTCGATTTCAAATAAAACCCTTCCAACTTTTACCGGAAAAACGTAATATTCAACGCTGCCCTTGCCGCCGCCCATTGTCGTTTCCGGCGGCTTTTTAGTTATCGGCTTATCGGGGAAAATTCTTATCCAAACCTTGCCGCTTTTTTTTGTAAAATGAGTTATTGCTTTTCGGGCGGCCTCAATCTGTTTTGAACTTATCCAACTATTTTCCAGCGCCTGAATGCCAAAACTGCCGAACGATAAAACAACGCCCCTGGTTTCAACTTTCCTTTTTCGGTTTCTTCCTTTATGCCATTTTCTGTGTTTTACTTTTTTAGGTATGAGCATTTTCGCTTCGCATTATTTCGCGTCTTGTTTCGCCTTGATTCGCTTCTATTAAAGGTTATAATAGAAGCGAAAAATTGCGAATTATTTTTGTTCAGTATCAAATATCTCTCCTTTATAAATCCACGTTTTTACTCCTACTGTCCCGAAAGTTGTAAAAGCGGTGGCTTCGCCGTAATCAATATTAGCTCGAAGAGTCTGAAGCGGCAACTTCCCTTTTTCCAAATGTTCATCCCGGGCAATCTCGGCGCCGTTCAATCTTCCTTTAACTAAAATTTTCGCCCCTTGGACTTCCCTGTTTTGCAATACCTGCTCTAAATATCTTTTTATTATTCGGCGAAATGGCAATCTTTTTTCAAGATCCCATGCGATATTTTGAGCAACAACATTTGCCGAAACTTCCGAACGTTTAATTTCTTCAATGTTCAAGCTTAAAGAAATCGCGCCTGAAATTCCTTTTTCTTTTCTTAATTTTCTCAATCTATTATCCAATAATTTCGTTAATTCTTCAATTCCTTTTCCGCCGCGACCGATAATCAATCCCGGCCGAGCCGCTCTGATTAAAATTCGGCAATTATTTCCCGTTTTCTCTATTAAAATCCTATCAATGCCGGCATTAGCGATTTTTTCTTTGATTGTCTCCCTTATCAAAACGTCTTCTTCCAATAAATTCTTAAAATTAAACTTCTTGGGAAGCCAATTCGCCAGCCATCCTTTGGTAATTCCTATTCTTAATGAATTTGGTTTGATTTTTTGTCCCATGTTCGCTTCGCGAACACACGAAGTACCACTAATATTTATATTTGTTTTCGTGGCGCTTAGTGTTTATATTCGTAGTTATTAGTGTATTATACCGCTTTTCTCCTGAACATTCTCTTTATAAATCCAGGCTTCTCAACCAGCTTGTTCACTTTTTCTTGCGCTTTCGACTTTTCTTTTTCTTTATTTTTATTTTGTTCAATTTTTTTAATTTTCTCTTTTTTCTCCGGCTTAACGATTTTGAATCTCGGCGCTTTTATTTCAGCCGATTCTGCCAAGACTAAGGTAATGTGACTGTTTTTCTTTTGAATCATCGTTGCGCGACCCATCGCCCGCGGGAAATGTCTCTTCAGCATTGTTCCTTGGTCAACTCTGATTTCTTTTATAAAAAGGCGCTCGCAGTCTAATTGTTGATTTTTGGCATTAGCGACCGCTGAGCGAAGAAGCTTAATTAATGGCTCTGCCGCTCTTTTAGAACTAACCAATAATTGGGCTTCGGCTTCGTTGGTAGACAATCCTTTTAAAACACTGGCAACCAGCCGGACTTTCCGCGGCGCCATTCTTAAATAATTTAATTTCGCGATTTGCTGTTTCATCTTTATTTATTATTTATACGGTTATGGTTTTGGTTGTTCCGCTTTCTTTTCTATTTCCTTTTGAATTTTACCTCCGTGCTTGATAAATTTTCTGGTTGGCGAAAACTCTCCTAATTTATGACCAATCATTTCTTCGGCGATTCTAACCCGAATAAAATCTTTTCCATTATGAACTTCAAAAGTAAAACCAACCATTTCCGGAGAAATTTCCGAATTGCGCGACCAAGTTTTAATAACCGTCTTATCCTCGGGTTTTAAATTAGCTATTTTCTTTAATAGTTTTGGGTCAACGTATGGACCTTTTTTTAAACTTCTTGACATATAATTGAATTGTTACTTTCTTCTTTTAATTATCATTCTGCTGGACCATTTCTTTTTATTTCTGGTTTTTCTTCCTCCGGTAATTTTGCCCCATTTAGTTTTTGGTCGTCTTGTGCCGCGCTGAGTCCGTCCTTCGCCGCCGCCGTAAGGATGGTCGCAGGGGTTCATCACCGAACCGCGGACGGTTGGCCTGACGCCCAAATGACGGGAACGACCGGCTTTGCCGATAACCGTTAAATTGTGGTCCGGATTGGAAGCCTGACCAAGCGAAGCAAAATTATCCCAATGAACTTTTCTAATTTCTCCGGACGAGAGTTTTAGATGAACGACGCCGTCTTCTTGAGCTAAAACTTGAGCGTAAGAACCAGCCGATCTCGCCAATTGCCCGCCCTTGTTTTTAGTCAATTCTATATTATAAACAAAATATCCAACCGGAACATTTTTCAAGGCTAATCTGTTTCCTTCTTTAATGGCTGCGTTTTCCGAAACAACAATTTCATCGCCGACTTTCATATTCTTTGAAGCTAAAATATAGCGGCGCTCGCCATCTTTATAAAGAACCAGAGCGATAAAAGCCGTCCGATAAGGATCGTATTCCAAAAATTCAATTCTCGCCGGAATATCAAATTTATTCTGCTTGAAATCAATGATTCTGTAAATCTTTTTATTGCCGCCGCCCTGATGCCGCATCGTGATTCGTCCCTGATTATTTCTGCCGGCATGGTCTACCAATCTTTTAGTCAGGCCCTTAAACGGTTCAGTCGCGCTTAAAATATTCCGATATGTCGGATTTGTCATAAATCGTCTTGATGGAGTTGTAGGTTTATATTGTTTCATAAATGCAAAATTTTCTATGTTGGCATTACATCAATAATTTTATGTCCTTCTTTTAACGTAATAATCGCCTTTTTATAAGCCGGAGTTTTACCCGAGCTTCGACCCAATCTTTTTGTTTTGCTTTTAATATTTATCATATTGACATCTGATACTTTTACTTTATAAATTAATTCTATCGCTTTTTTAACTTCGGGTTTATTGGCTTTTTTGTCAATAATAAAAATATATTTTCTAAAATGCGACAAGTCGCCGGCTTTTTCAGTTATCCAAGCTTGCTTCAACAATAACGCGGAATTGCGCGAATTGGCGCGCTGCCCGCTTGAACGAACCTCGTCTTTTATTTCTTCCCCTTTTTTCTTTTTTAATTTATTGAAAATAGACATCGCGATTTTCGTAGCCTACTTATAATTTATAATGCTTCTCTATCTCCCCTACCGCCTCTTTTTCTAAAATAATATTTTTAGCTTTTAATAAATCATGAACATTTAATGATTTCGGACTGATAGCGTCTGTTTTTTTTATGTTTTTAACCGCCTGATGAATATTATTCTGAACAGCCGGAATAATTAATGCCGACGACCCCAAGTCTATGAAATTCTTTAAAACTTTCTGCCACTCTTTGGTTTTGTTTAAAACGTTGAATTTATCAACTATTTTTAATTCACCGTCTTTTAATTTTCTGGAAAGAACATTAAAAATCGCCGACCGATTCATCTTTTTGTTGATTTTTTTTGTGAATTTTTTTTCTTTGGCGGGACCAAAAGTGACGCCGCCGCCTTTCCAAAGAGGCGAACGGATTGAGCCGTGCCTTGCCCGGCCAGTGCCTTTCTGACGCCACGGCTTTCGGCCGCCGCCGGCCACCTCGCCTCTTCCCTTAGTATAAGCAATCCGTTGGCGGCTATTGGCCAATTGCGCCAATAAAACCTGATGAACCAAATCAGGGTTCCATTTAACATTGAAAATTCTGTCTGGTAAATCCACCCTGCCTATCTTTTTGTTTTGTTGGTCAAAAACATCCACTGTCATACTTCTAATTTCTATCCCCTTATTTCAAGTAATGTTCCCTTTGTTCCCGGCGCCGCGCCTTTAACAAAAAGAATGTTATTTCCTTTATCAATGCCGACTATTTTCAAATTTTTAACTGTTGTTCGTCCCCCTCCCATTCTACCGGGCATTTTTTTTCCGGGCATTACTCTTTGCGGCGCTGTCGCGCCAATTGAACCGGGAGCTCGTAAGCGATTTTTTTGGCCGTGAGTTTTGGGGCCGCCATGAAAGCCATGTCTTTTTACAACCCCTTGAAATCCCTTTCCTTTGCTTAAACCGCTAACCTTGACTTTATCGCCTTCCTGAAACTGGCTGACATCCAAAATATCGCCGACTTTGATTGGAAGTTGGAAGTTGGAAGTTGGAAGTTGGAACTCCCTCAAATGCCTAAAATTGCCCAAATTTTTTAAATGACCTCTCAATGGTTTATTTATTCTTTTCTTAGTAGCGTCAAATCCGACTTGGATCGCCTCGTAACCGTCTTTTTCTTTGGTCCTGATTTGGGTTACCGAAACCGGCCCCGCCTGAACCAAGGTAGCCGGAATTACTTTATCGTCTTTCCAAATCTGGGACATTTTCAGTTTTTTGCCGAGAATAAATTTCATACTAATAAAAACAGCCAGACTTAGCCGGCTGCTTTGAATTTTTTGTTTGGCTAAACCTGATTTAAAATCGTATTCTATTCCGAATCAAAAATCAACATCTTTTCTAAATATTTAAAATAATAGCAAATAGAAACAATTATGTCAATGCTTAATAAATACAACGACATTTTATCGGGCGGCGAGCGGTGACCTCCAGTTTTTTTACTTGAGTGAGTGCTCTATCTCGCCGCCCGATAAAATGTCCTATTCGCCGCCAATTATCAAGCGGCAAAATTAATTATGGCAAAGTTTATAGATAATTACAATCCTAAAACCAAAAACCCCCCTGACCAAAGCCAGGAGGGTACTGGGAGGGACAAATCCTTTGTCGATATCGTCGCAAAGGGCTGTTCAACACTCACCACCATCATTTTAAGCCATTTTTATTTCAATGTCAATACCGGCAGGCAAATTCAAATTTGATAACGCTTCAATAATTTTTTGGCTGGGATTCAGAATGTCAATGAGACGTTTATGAATCCTGATTTCAAATTGTTCCCGCGAATTCTTATGCACAAAAGTTGAACGATTAACGGTGTACCGTTTAAATTCCGTCGGCAACGGAATCGGCCCTAAAATTTCGGCGCCGTTTCTCGTCGCAATTTCAATAATCTGACGCGATGAACTATCAATCAGTTTGTGGTCGTAAGAACGAATTCTTAATCTAAGCTTTGTTTGTTGTTCAATCTCTTTCTTCGCCATGCCAAAGAACTGCTTTAAAAATTTAACTTAAATTTACTTAAGTATTTTACTTAAGTATTTTGACTACCACTCCCGCTCCCACGGTTTTACCGCCTTCGCGGATAGCAAAACGTTGTTTTTCTTCCAAAGCCACCGGCGCGATTAAATTAACTTTCAATTTAATGGTATCGCCCGGCATTGCCATTTCAATACCTTCAGGGAAGATGACTTCACCGGTAACATCTGTGGTTCTAATATAAAATTGAGGTTTATAACCCTTAAAGAACGGCGTATGCCGACCGCCCTCTTCTTTAGAAAGCACATATATTTCGGATTCAAATTCCGTATGAGGAGTAACGCTGCCTGGTTTTGCCAGCACTTGACCGCGTTCAACATCTTCTTTCTTGAGACCGCGGAGTAAAATTCCGACATTATCGCCGGCGCGACCTTCATCAAGAAGTTTATTAAACATTTCAATGCCGGTTACCACGGTTTTTTGAGTCGGCTTAAGGCCAATGATTTCTATTTCTTCGTTCATTTTAACCATTCCCCTTTCAACCCGGCCAGTCACGACGGTTCCGCGGCCTTCAATTGAGAAAATATCTTCAATGGGCATTAAAAATGGTTTATTGATTTCCCTCGCCGGCTCGGGAATATATTCGTCCAAAGCCCTTATTAATTCCAATATCGGTTTTGCCGCTTCTTCGTCGGCTGATTTCACTTCTAAAGCTTTAAGAGCAGACCCTCTAATTACCGGAATTTCATCGCCCGGAAAATTATATTTCTTCAAAAGCTCTCTGATTTCGCTTTCAGCCAAACCAACCAACTCCGGGTCGTCAACCATATCAACTTTATTCAAAAAAACAACAATTGCCGGCACGCCGACTTGACGGGCCAAAAGAATGTGCTCGCGAGTTTGAGGCATTGGGCCATCGGTCGCCGCCACCACTAAAATCGCGCCATCCATCTGGGCCGCGCCGGTAATCATATTTTTAATGTAATCCGCATGCCCCGGACAATCAATGTGCGCATAATGCCGTTTTTCCGACTGATATTCCGAATGATGCAAGGCAATGGTAATGCCTCGGGCTTTTTCTTCAGGGGCATTATCAATCTGGTCAACAGATTCTTCTTTATTAATGAGACCTTTTAATTTAAGAATGTGCATGATGCCCGCGGTCAAGGTAGTCTTGCCATGGTCAACATGCCCCATTGTTCCCACGTTTATATGCGACTTAATTCGTTCGAATTTTGCTTTTTCCGCCATCTTTTAGGTGTTAGGCGTTAGATGTTGGATGTTAGTTAATTTACTAAAACCTAAAAACTAAAACCTAAAAACTATTTATTACGACTTTTTAAATTTATATCATCCAATATTAATTGTCAATAGTAAAATTGTCAACCCCGTTAGAAATCAGACAAACATAGATTTTTGATTAGCGATGTAATTCAACATAATAAGGGGCTTCTAAATAATCATAGTCTCTCTGATTTCTAACGGGGTCAATAGTCTCAGTCTTACACAAATTCTATCATTGCCATTTTGGCTCCATCGTTTTTCCTTGTTTTAGCGATTTTAACAACTCGGCAGAATCCGCCGCTTCTATTTTGATACCGCAAGCTTAATTCGTAATAAACTTTTAAGGCGGCTTTTTTGGGAAGACGGCTTAATAATAATCTTAATCCGCTTAAATTTTGTTTTTTCCCAATGGTGATTAATTTCTCCGCCATTTTTTTAATCTCTTTGGCTTTTGCTTCGGTGCTTTCGATTTTTTCCTTAAAAATTAAATTATTGAGCAAGATTTTAAAAAGAGCTCTTCTTTGCCCTTTTCTTCGGTGAAACTTTTTTCCCTTTTTGAGATGTCTCATCGCTTCGCTCTATCAACGAATAGCGAATAAACTGCGAATTTACGAATAAACGAATAAAATTCGTTTATTCGGACAAATTCGTTATTCGTTGATTTTATTTCTTCTTTCTTTGTCTCTTCTTCTTGCCCTGACCAGGCTTAGTCTCGGGAACCTCTACTCTTTTCTCTGTTTCCTTAACTTCAATTGCCGAAATTTTTTCAAAATGGTCTTTTAAGATATTGCAAGTTTTATGCAACGCGCTCGAAGGGAAAATACTGCCGTCCGTCTCAATAAAAAGTTTTAACCGATTAAAATCGGTGCGTTCGCCAACGCGCATATTTTCAACATTGAAATTAACTTTGACGACCGGCGTAAAAATGGCGTCAAGGCCGATTGTTTTAACGGGCAGTTTCTCCGTTTTTCGCGCCTCTACCGGGACATAACCCATTCCTTTCTCAACGGTTATTTCCATATCAAGTTCGGCGTTTTTATCGGTCAACGTCGCAATAAGGGCGTCAGGATTAACGACCTCAACCTGGGCATTGGTTTTTATATCTCTGGCCAAAACTTTCTTTTCGCCCCTGACTTTCAAAATCAAAATTTGCGGTTCAACCGCGTGAAAATAAAACCGGATTTTTTTAAGATTCAAGGCGACTTCAATAATATCTTCCAACACGCCGGCAATCGTTGAAAATTTATGGTCTATTCCCTTAATTTTCATTTGAGTGACGGCGGCTCCCGGCAAAGAAGAAAGAAGAACGCGTCGTAAAGCGTTGCCTACGGTTAATCCATGACCGGGATAAAGTCCCTCAACTTCAAATACGCCCTCTTTTTCGGTTTCGGAGATTTTCTTAATTTTTACGGTATCGCTTAATTTAGGCCATTCCATAATTTAATTTGATGTTTAATTTATTTACTATAGTAGTCCACCACTAAATTTATATCAAACGGCATTTCTACATTTTGGGGCAATGATTTTATCCGACCTTCTAATTTCTTTTCATCGAAAGTCAACCATTCCGGCGTTTCATTTTTTCTTATTTTATCCGACAATCCTTTAAAAATCAAGAGTTCGGCAGAAGACGGCTTAATAGAGATAACATCCCCGACCTTAACCGCGTAAGAAGAAATTGTTACTTTTTTAGAATTAACCAAAAAATGACCGTGGCTGATTAATTGTCTGGCGACTGTTCTTGAGGGCGCCATTCCTAATCTGAAAATTGCGTTTGAAAGCTGGCACTCCAGAATTTTAATCAATGATTCCGTCGCCGAACCGGTTTTTTTAATGGCTTTCCCGACTATCCTTGTTAATTGTCTTTCTTTTAATCCATAGCTTGCCCTTATTCTCTGTTTTTCCAATAACTGTTGGCCGTATTCTGTTTTTGCTCTCTGGCGCTTTTTTCCATGAATACCCGGACGCTGCGGTCGTCTAATCATAGCGCATTTGGGCGAATTACAACGCTCTGCTTTCAAGAAAAGCTTTGCCCCTAAAGATCTTTCTAATTTTTCCGCTGATTTTTTCATAATTGTTATTTAAGTTTTGCCGACCGTTCTATCTCTTTATAAACCGTTCCCAAAACTCCGTTAATAAACTTTGAGGAATTTGGCCCGCCATAATTTTTCGCCAATTCAATCGCTTCATTGATAGCCACTTTTGGCGGCACTTCACCCGGGTCGGCGAATAATAATTCAGACAATCCAATTCTCAAGATATTTCGGTCAGCAATTGAAATCTGATTAAGCGGCCATTCCGGAGCCGCTTTTTCTATAATTTTATTCAATTTATCAAAATTTTTAATAACCCCATTGGTAGTTCTCCAAACAAACTCGGGCTCGTCTATGCCCGGACCGAATTCTCTCAAATTGCGTTCAATAATTTTTATTAAATTCTTCTTACGTTCATAAAAATCCCATTCATACAATGACTGCAAAACTATTGAACGAACTAAATGTCTGGTTGCCATTTAACTTTTAAACTTTTAAACTTTTAAACTTTTTATTCTTATAAATCCCGCAGCCCGAACAGCGCCGATGCGGCAAAATCGGATGACCGCAATTCTGGCAAACAAAAATCTGGCTTGGTTTTAAAGCCAAATGAGATCGCCGTCTCCCAACTTTTGATTTTGTATGATGTTTTGTCGGTACGCCACCCATAATAAAAATTAAAAAATTAATTTGATTTTTGAATTTTGAATTTATCTAAATGTTTATCTCTCTAGGTTTTAAGCTGTCAACAAAAAACTTAGAATGCTCGCGAATGTTTTCCGCCGCCCTGCCGACTCCCCTAACAACGCAAGTTAACGGATCTTCAACAATTAAAGTTTTAACGGAAATCTCTCTCTCAATTAATTGGTCTAATCCCTTAAGAAGACTTCCTCCGCCGCAGATATAAATCCCCGACTTTAAAATGTCGCCGACCAATTCCGGCGGAGCAATCTCAACCGTTTCCTTAATCGCCTCGATAATTAATTTCAAGGAACGGCTTATTGCCGTTCTGATATGACTTCCTTTAACCGCAATTTCTTTTGGCAAGCCCGTTGACATGTCGCGACCGCGAATCGTTAATTCTTTTTTTTCCTCAATCGGAAGAGCGGAACCAATAATTAGTTTCAACTCTTCGGCGGTCGGCTCACCGATGACCAATTTAAATTCATCGCGAATGAATTTAATAATATCTTCACTTAATTTGTCGCCGGCGATTTTTATGCTTTTCGCCGTAACAATGCCCCCCATTGAAATAACGGCGATGTCTGTGGTGCCGCCGCCGATATCAACAATCATCGTAGAAGTCGGTTCATTAATCGGCAAACGAGCGCCTAAAGCCGCCGCAATCGGCTCCTCCATAATAAAAACCTTGACGGCGCCTGCTGAAATTACCGCGTCTTCAACGGATTTTCTTTCCACTTCGGTTAAATTAACGGGAATGCCGATAACCACATGGCAGTGATTGAAAATCCGATTGCTGTTTATTTTTTTCAAAAAATGACGGAGGATTTCTTGGGTTATTTCAAAATCCGAAATAACGCCATTAACCAAAGGTCTAACTACTGAAATGTGCGCCGGCGTCCGGCCAATCATTTTCTTCGCTTCTTCGCCGATTGCCAGCACTTGGCCAGTCTTGTTATTAACCGCCACCACCGACGGCTCATCAATAACAATCCCCCTGCCTCCGAC
>Ga0210057_1003552_pt1 | contig 21429 bp, 34 predicted proteins | sample CryGeyCG2114_010_2_FD_183968 | JGI IMG/M metagenome (GOLD analysis project Ga0210057, IMG submission 183968) | Groundwater microbial communities from aquifer - Crystal Geyser CG10_big_fil_rev_8/21/14_0.10 (SPAdes) (version 2) | ecosystem: Environmental > Aquatic > Deep subsurface > Groundwater ...
AATTTCCGTAATAAAGGGCGCTAGGTCTTGATTCAATTGCTTCTTCAATTAATTTAGCAGATTCTTCATATTTCCCTAGCTGATAATTAACTAATCCAAGTAAATGCAAAGCATTTGAGTTTGTTGGATTTTTTTCTATAATTTTTTTATAAGCAATCTCTGCTTCAGCTAATTTTCCCTTTTTATGTTTTTCTAAAGCTAAATTTAAATCCAGGCTTATTTCCTTATCCATCTTTATAATTTATTTTAAAAACATATTTAAATAATTTGGTGCTTATTTTTCAATGAAAAAGAGAAATTTTTTAATTGCTGTGATAGTTATTCTTGCAATTATTATAAGCTTTTATTTTGATTCTAAAATCGTTGAGGGTGTTTCCTTGATACGGAACAATTTTCTTAATGATTTTTTTATGGGAATTACCTTTGTGAGTTCTGAGGTAATAATTTTCTTTTTTTTAACAAGTTTATTTTTATGGAGAGAACATAAACGCAGATGGATTCTTCCTTTGTGGTTAACCCTAGGATTATCAGTCATATTTGGTTTTTTATTAAAAATAGCAGTGCAAAGACCCAGGCCTTTTCAAACAGGAATTGTATCTATACTTCCTGTATTAGAAGAAAGCAACTATCTTGTTTGGAATTTTTCTTTTCCGTCGTTTCAGGCAATGCTTGCTTTCTGCGCTGTTCCTATTTTAGCAAAAGAATTTCCTAAATTCAAATATGTCTGGATAATTTTTGCAGGATTAGTTGCTTTCTCACGAATATATTTTGGCCTGCACTTTCTCAGCGACGTAATTGCAGGGGGAATAATTGGATATTTGCTCGGAGTATTCATAGTTAAATTAGAAAAAGAAAAAAAATTTGGCGAAAGAATTATGAAAAATTGGAAGAGGTGAAAGTTATTTTATTAAATTAAATTCTTTAATGCCAACCAGATTATCATTGATATACCACTTAACAGTATATTCTCCAACACCCCCTTTATTATAAATCTCCCCGGGAGCAAATGATGAGTGGTTATACGTATCAACATAAGGAAGTATTGATTCATACTCCCCTACTAATTTTCCTTCTCCATTCAAAATTTGTGTAGTTAACTCAGCTCCTTTTTTGCCATTTACATAAGCCATAATTGTTATATTTTCATGTGCTCTAAAAATATCCTTAACTCCTATAAACTCATCTCTATCAACAGCCCCATCACCATTTTTATCTTGCCAATAATTACAAACAACTCCTCTAAACCAAGGTTCTTCTTGTTTTATTATTGAAGTTTGTGTTGCACACCCATCTAAAAACAATGTAGAAGTTATAACAAGCCCTGCCAATCCGACTATCTTTCCTAAGAAATTCCTTCCTCGGTTTATCCTTTTTCCTAAATCTTTTGTCATTTTATCTTATTATAAAAATAAAGAAAAATCTTTTTTAAACCTTTTATTTCTTTGCAACTCTTAATGCTACGAGGATTATAATCATTACCAATACAATATTTAAAACTCCAAGACCCCAAAAGTACCAATTATCTTTATTAATTAAATTACCAAAACTCTTTGACTTAGAGGTTATTTCTACTGAAACAGGCTGACTTAAAACTAATTTGCTGTCTGAAAGAATTTCAATATTAAATGTTTGTTCACTTGAAGCATCGTCTTTTACATTGAATGTAAATAAAACATCTTTTGATTCTCCTGATGCTAAAACAATTGAAGTCTGGTCTATATTAGCTGAAGATGCCCATGAAGAATATCCTGCTGCATTCAATACAAATGTTGCTGAGCCTCCTGTATTTGTTATTGTTGCTTTAACAACCAGCTCTTCGCCTGCATTGCCTCCTGAAATCAAGTTTGCAGAAACAATGGCATTATCTTGTTGCTGTGATGAGCACTCAACCTTAGGGTCTATACTAAATATTGAATCATCATCATTATAATCATTTACATAAACATCGTCACTCTCATCGTAAACTGTTAATTTGATAAGATATGATTTCTCTTGCACATTTTCTGGCATTGTTAAAAGAACATTAAGGTCTTGGCTGTCAAAAGCATCAATATCGCCAACTTCTACTGTTTTGTCAATTCCTAATTCAGAGTTAGAAATTTTAATATAAATTCCTTCTTGGTCTTGATCTCCAATGTTCCACACTTCTGTTATTAATGAAAGATCTGCTCCACATGAAACTGGCTCTTGAAATTGGATTTTGTCAAGTACAACAAAATCACTTTCAACAACTATTAAAATATCTTCAGAATCAGTTGTGCAAACATCTTTTTCAATTTCGTTGTCATAACCATTTGCAATAACATAAAATTTGTAATGCTCTCCATCAGAAAGTTGGTCTAAATCAATGTCCAATGCTTTTTCAAGCTTAAAAGAAATTGTAAGAGTGTCATCTTTGTTTTTTTTAAGATCAAAATCTTTTTCATCATCAAGTTCAATTACCCACTCATCTGATTCTGTGTCATATAAACCCCATTGGACTTCAATGTTTTCGATTTTCTCATCGCCGTTGTTTTCTACATTAATTTCTACTTTGATATTATCAAGAGGGAACCATTCATTGTCATCTCCAAATTGTTTTGGGTCTGCACCAGACATTCCTTCGTTTGTAAAATCAATTCTTTTAATATTTAGATTATCTCCGGAATTTCCTTCTAAATCGCAAGCAGTTACTTCTTCTGGTTCTTCTTGTGTTGGTTCAGAAAATTCTGTCCAAGTTATATCATCTATTACAACATGGACCTCTTTAATGTTTCGAATCTCAATTACAACATTTCCTGTGAGATTTAAGTCGTTTACTGCGAAAGTGTGAGTACTATCATCATCAAATTCTCCTGATAGGCCTTTTGAAACCCCGTTAATAAATAATTCAACTTGTCTGTTCCCGCTTGAAGCTGAACCTTTTTTTAATTTAACTGAGAAATCTTCAATTCCCCCTGAAATAGTATTAGAATAAATCTTTCCGGCTGTATCTCTGAATATCATTCCTGCACCATTAATTGCATAATCTCCTTGGTCTCTTGCTTGAACATAATTCCAGGTTATATTCCCATTGCCCAGAAATGAGCCATCTAAATAATTTCCAGTAAGCCCTGAATTATCAAAAGTTTCTGTGTGAGTAATAACTGCACTAACAGAACTAACAATAAAAACCAGTGCTAATAAAAGACTGATGCTCGTCAATGTAAAAACTTTGTTTTTCATCTTGTGTCATTTTTCAGTTACTTTTGTTTATAAAGATTTGTGTCTTTTAAAATACAGATTAGTTTGATATTAAAAAGAATTTAGAAAAAATTTATATAATTCAATTTTCTATTAAATATATGGTTATGAAAGCGCGGGAGAATTCTATTGGAGCGTGGGCATTTTTAATTGGAGTCATCTTAGCGGTGATGATCGGATTGAGCACATCTTCTTTTCTTTCCTTGTCTAACTTAAAAGCATACAGCCCCCAAATTTATGGGATTTTAGTCTTATTGGGAATAATAATAGGATTCTCTATTGATATGTCTGGAAAAGATTCACAAACATTTTTGCTGGCTGGAGCAGTCCTTGTTATTGTCAGCAAATTCGGAATGGAAAGCGTTAGAGGATCATTAATTGGAATAGGCTTAGGAGATACTGTTACATCAGTATTTGGAGCATTACTTGTGTTATTTGTTTCAACAACAATAATTGCTGCATTAAAAACAGTATTTAGTATAGCTAAAGTTTAGAATCTATCAAATCTTCCTTGTTCTTTCTTGATAGAAGATTCATGTTTGTGGATTTTTGCAAAAGAAGGCGTGACAATCACCATATTTTCACCAAAACCTGCAATTGTTCCTTCAAGAGCTTCAGTTGTCTTCTTAATTTTTGAAACTACTCTTTTTAACTCAATAGAATCTTTTTTTCTTAAGACATTAATATCAATAACTGCAATAGTATACCCTTCTCTTAAGGAATTAAGAATTTCATTTACATCTTCATATTGTTTAAGAACAAACAACTTAACAATCACTTTTTTTTCTTTTTCTTCTGTAGCTCCTAAATCAATTTCTAAATAATCAGAATCTTCGCCTCTTTCACCGAGGGTATCTGAAAAAACTTTCTTTATTCTATCGAAAACCATATTAAATTTAACTTGATTGCATTTATAAATATTTCGGATATTTTTATACATATATATTTTATTATTCTCTTAAAAAAAACAAATTATCTTCTAACTGATTTATAATTTTGTTTGAATCAACTAGAAGCCAAAAAAATAAATCTATCTTTTTTTTACTTCCTTCATAACTTCTTCTCTTAAAAAATCAAGTTTTTCTATTAAAATTTTTTCTTGTTTTTCAAATGTTTTTATCCGCAATTCAAGAATTTTCTTTTTTTCTTCAAGCTCTTTTTTTACTTTTTCTTTCTCAGTTTTAATTATTAGCTGACCTATCATTTTGAAAACTTCGTCGCCTGTTTTTTCAATTTCGTTTAATGTTTCTTCATTTTCTGCTGATTCAATTTGAAAAGATTGTTTTTGAAGAAGAAGGTTCTGCAGAGATCTTTCAAAATCCTGCATTTCTTGTATTTTATTTTCAGAAGACATTTTAAATTGCCTTGATCTTTTTTACCTTTGTTCTTGGTTTGAAAAAAATCTTACTACCGCAAAATGGACAGACAAATCTCTTCTCGAGGTTAGCACTAGAAATCTTTTTCTCACACTTGAAACATTTATAGTTTATCATTTACTCCAAATAAAATACATTTCCTGCAAATTTTTTGTCACATTTTTTACAATGCCAAATCCCTTTTGAAAGTCTTTTTACTCCAAGTTTTTTACAATGCGGGCATTTTTGTTTAACTCTTTGTTTTGTTTCAACACTGACTAACTTTACTCTTACTTTTTTCCCATATCTTACTCCGTATCTTCCGGCTGATTTTGTTTTTTTATTTTTGCTTGGCATCCTAATAATAAATCGAAAAGTTGATTTTTAAAACTTGTGAAATGGGGCTGCCCGGATTTGAACCGGGGTCGTCAGGTCCCAAACCTGAAAGGCTACCAGGCTACCCCACAGCCCCTTGATAAAAATGAGCTGTTGGTAATTTATAAAACTATTTCTTTTTTTTGGCTTCGTCTTTTGATTTTTTCTTTGCCGGCTCTTCTTTTGTTTCTGTTTTTTTCTCTTCTTTTGTTTCTTCTGTTTTTGCCGGAGTTTCAGCACTTGCAGCAGCATCTTTAGCAACCTGCTCCTGTTTAAGAATTTTTTCCTGTTCTGCCTTTATTTTTTCAAAATATTCTTTAAGCTCTGACTTTTTTTCAGAAGAAGTTTCTGTTTTTTCGCCTAATATCTCTTTATCAAATTTTCCTTCAGCAATTTCACGCTCAACTTCAACTGCTGGTTTATTTTCAATTAAAACCCCAAGACTTACACAAGTTCCAACAATAGTTTTGACTGCTGATTTCAAATCTTTACAAAGCATATTCGGAAGTTTTGTTTTTGCAACTGAGATTATTTGTTCTATAGAAGCATTTGCTACTTTTAATTTTTTTTGAGTTCCAGAACCTTTTTCAATTCCAAGTTCTTTTTTGAGTAATTCTGAAACCGGCGGCGAAAAAACATTTACTTCAAATTCTTTTGTTCTAACATCAATTTCTAATTCAACAGGAACTTTAAGACCATGAAAATTTTTCGTTGCTTCATTCACCTTCTGAATAACTTGATTAACTGGTATTCCAGCTGGACCAAGCTTCTGACTCAATGCAGGCCCGGGTTTCATGCTTCCACCTTCGACTAAAAGTTTAATTTGCATTTGAAAACAACCCGCTGGTTTTTACCGAATTTATGAGGGAAGCATACAAATCTTCTGATTTGCTTTTTTTCGATTTTCTTAGAATTGCGGAACGGCGATTTCTAAGCTCAAGTCCACACTCGCTTTCGGTTGTGAGGCGAGACTCGTGTAAACTCTCGGCCTCTGAGGAAATCACATATTTAATTATTTGAATTTTCATTTTCTTCTCTTTCTTCTCTTCTAATAACTTTAACATTGTCCAACTTAATTGTAACAGGCAGAGGAACAACTGCCCCCAACAAACTAACAACTACTTCTTCTTTTTGTTTGTCTATTCTTAAAACTTTTGCTTTTTCTTTTTTAAAAGGTTCTGCAATTATTTCTACAATATCCCCTTCTTTTATTGTAATAGTCGTCGCTGATGGCTCAACCATATTTTTTATTTCTTCATAACCAATTGTCTTGCCAATAATCCCCTTAACATAAGGTAAATTGTAAACAGCTTCTTCCGCAGATTCTCTATCTTCTGCTTCTAAAAGAACATACCCTCTAAGTCCATGCGGTCTTAAAACAGAATGCACATTAAGATTTTTTTTATTAACTCTTTCTGCAATCAACTCAATAGCTCTTTCTTCTTTATTCGTCGTTACTTTTATTATGAATATCACTTTATTTTGCTCCAACTATCCCTTAACATTTTAATAATTAAAGAACAATAATATTATTTAAAGATTGGGGTTTATAAAGTTTTTTACTTAGAAAAATTTTGGATTAATATTTTAGAGTTAGATGAACATCTGTACAATTACTGAAACCAAAAATCCAACTACTCCTAAAATCAAAATTCCAATTGCAGAAATCTTAGCAACCTGTTCAAACTCTTTTTTTGAGGGTTTCTTAAGCACAACCCAAACTCTCATACATTTAGTCATAAATGATTTCGTTGAGACTAATATCTTATTCATAAATTAATAAAAAGAAATAGGTTTTTAAAATTATTCAAAACGAAATCTTATCATCTAAACAGAATTTTCTAAAACAGAGGGCTCTTTTTTCTTGTCCCTTGGAGAACAAGTAATTCCTTCTGTTTCATTGGCACAAACTATTAAAGCTTTTAAATAATTTGCTAACATCTTTGGATAACGAACATTATTCTTTCCAAACTCAGATATAAACATTTCTACAGTAATCATATCTGGAGATAGTTCAATATCCCCCTCAGAAGTTAAATGAATGTAACCCAATAACTTATGTTGAGCATTACAACTCTGTAATCTTCTATACTCCCTGATTACTCGTTGTGTTAGATTGTATTTCCTTGCTAAATCTTCTACCATTTTATTCTAAAAACTCAATTCCCAGTTCTTCTTCTATCTCATGATGTCTTCGATCTTCAATAGACTCTCTATGCCCGACAATTTGTGAACTTTTTACCCCGGTAATTATTAATAAAACTCTTATTGATTTTTCCATGTCTTCTGAAAGTTGCGCACCCCAAATTAATTTTGCATCTGGGCTTAATTTTTCGCCAACAAATTCTATTATTGATTTACATTCTTCTAAGCTCATATCTGGCCCACCAATTATATTAACTAAAGCTCCAGTTGCATTGGAAACATCCACGTCAAGAAGAGGATTCTGAATTGCTTTCTGAACTGAATCTAAAGCTCGTTGTTCAGTATCAGACTCCCCCATACCAATTAGGGAAACCCCCCCATCAGACATAACTGCTTTTATATCTGCAAAATCCAAATTAACCAGCCCAGTAGTTGTTACAAGTTCTGTTACACCTTTAACTGCATTTGTGAGTATTTCATCAGCTATTTTAAATGCTGTTTGCAAGGGTAAATCTGGAGCTAATTCCAAAAGTTTATCATTTGGAATAACAATTAAAGTATCAACAATCCCTTCCATTCTTTCTAGTCCATCCATTGCATTTTCAATTCTTTTTTTTCCCTCAATTGTAAATGGCAATGTTACAACCCCAATAGTTAACGAACCTTGCTTTTTTGCAATATCCGCAACAACAGGTGCTGCACCTGTTCCTGTTCCTCCTCCCAAACCACAAGTTATAAAGACCATATCGCTGTTTGAAATTTTCTTTCTAATTTCTGTTTCAGATTCTCTTGCAGCTTCTTGTCCAATCTTTGGGTTGCTTCCTGCACCAAGGCCTTGGGTTAATTCTTTACCAATTAATATTTTTTGATCAGCATTAGCGTATAACAAATCTTGTGCATCTGTATTTATTGCTATTAACTCTCCCCCTTTTATCCCAATTTCCCTCATTCTACTAAGAGAATTTCCTCCGCCACCTCCGACACCAACAACTTTTATTTTTGCTGATTGCTTTTCTAAAAGCTCTGCTAATTCTTTATCAATTTCTTTTACTTCAGATGACATAAAGCCTCCTTTGTTTCATTTTAAGAAGAATTAATCAATGTTTTTAAGGATTGTTGTTGTTTTTTTGGGCTGCTTTCCTGTATCTTCAAATTTTTTAAATTCAAGGTCCAAATCAAAAATTTCTTTAAACTTATCTTTAAACATCTCAACAAACTTAACAAAAGGCTCTTCAACTTCCATTAAAATCTTTTTATCTTTTATTTCAAATTTAAAATTTTTTCTGAAGAGAAATACATTCATTGCCTTTATTTTTTCATTTATGTCCTCAACTTTTTTAAGAACTTTTATGTTATAAATAATTATTTTTCCAGCAAGCGGATTATTAAAATCAACAATGACTCTTCCGCCTGACACAGAAAGTATTTTTGCAATTCTTCCGTCGAAATTGAACATTGCACCCTGAACAGGATTTATTTTCTGCTGAATAAAAACCTTCATTGGAATTATCTGAACAAATTTTGAATCCCGGTTTCCAAAAGCATCTTGCGGGCTTAATTCTATTTCATAGTCTTTTCCAATTTCTTTTCCAATTAAAAAATCATCAATTCCCTTGAGAAACATTCCTTCACCCAGACAAAAAACAAAAGACTTTGCTTCGATTTCATGCTCGTGTCCGTGATGAAGTTTTTCAATTTCTTTTTTTACATTAGAATCAAAAACCTCTCCGTCTTTGACTTTTCCTGTAAATTCTATTTCAATAAAATCTTTTTTTTGAAGGGGCATGAAAATGTTTAAGTAAAAATCTTTATAAACGTATCTTTTTTTCTTAACATATGGTTTTAAAATTTATTAATGCAACAGAAGCAAAGGTTGGAACAAATATTACCCTCGAGAATACTCCTTACACTGTGAAAAAAATCGATATAAGCAAAACCGGAAAACACGGCCATTCAAAATGCAGAATTGAAGCTGTGGGAATGATTAGTGAACAAAAAAAAGTTTTTGTCGTTCCTGGACACGAGAGATTTGAGGTTCCAATGGTTGACAAAAGAAAAGGCCAAGTGATCTCAATTGATAACAAAATTGGATTAATGGACTTAGAAAATTTTGAAACAATAGAAGTTTCGTGTTCAGATGAAGTAAAAAATCAATTGGAGATTAATTCAAATGTTGAATATTGGGATATTGAAGGTGAAAAGATAGTTAAAAGAAAATTATAATAATAGTTTTATAACTCAAAAAAATGGCAAAAATACCAGAAGCACAAAACAGATTGTTCAAGAATGTTTTTGTTTGTAGAAACTGCCAAACAAAAGCTAGATCTGACCCTCAAAAGATTTTGAAGGGAAAAGTGAGATGCAGAAAATGCAAAAAAAGAAGGTTTAGGCCATTGAGAAAAAAATAAACTAATTAAAGAGGAAAAATGAATTTTATTTTTTACGATATAGTGCTCTTAATACTATTTGTAATTTTCGTTTTAATTTTTTTGTACAAGAAGAAGAAAAATATTAAAAAAGAGGGAGTATTAGTTTTATACAAAACAAAATTAGGAATAAAACTTATAGATAGGATTGGAAAAAAATACAAAAAAACTTTGCATTATTTAAGTTATGTTTCAATAGGATTAGGCTATATTTTAATGATTAGTATGATGTACTTAATTTTACAATCAGTTTATCTTTATTTAACTACTCCGATTGCAAAAATAATTAAAGCCCCCCCTGTCGCACCACTAATCCCTTACTTCCCAAAAATTTTTGGATTGGAAAGTTTTCTCCCTCCATTTTATTTTATTTATTTTATCATTTCTATTCTAATTGTGGCGACGGTTCATGAATTTTCGCACGGAATCTTTGCAAAAAAACACGGAATTAGAATAAAAAACACTGGATTTGCATTTTTCAAATTTTTCCCGGCTATTCTCGGAGCTTTTGTAGAACAAGATGAAAAACAAATGGTAAAAGCAAAAAAATTCAAGCAGATGAGTGTATTATCTGCCGGAGTTTTTGCAAATGTTATAACTGCAATTTTATTTTATGTAATTTTGTTTTTGTTTTTTACATTGACTTTTTCCCCTGCAGGAATTGTGTTTAACAGCTATTCTTATTCTGCTGTAGATGTTTCTAAAATCTCTTCGGTGAATGGAAATTTATTGGATAATTCAAATTATTCACAAATTTTGGAGTTTAGTGATGATAATGAGCTTAACAACATAACTGCCGACGGAATAAATTACGTTGTTACAAAAGCAAATTTGCTGAAACAAAAAAATAATTCAGGAATAATTATCCTCTACCATGATGCGCCTGCAATTAAATTTAAAATAGGAGAAATTATCACAAAAATAAATGGTGTGGAAATAACCAGTACAGAGATTATTAAAGAAGAACTGCAAAAATATTCTCCTTCAGATAAAATAACTGTTGAAAGCTTAATCGACGGTAAACCTGTTGAAAAAGAGATTGTTTTAGAAAAAAATCCAAATAATCCAGACAACGCTTGGTTAGGAATAGTATTTTTTGAAAATCAAAAAACCGGAACCGGCAAAATTCTTAGCATTATCCCGCCGTATAAAGAAGAACATGTTTATTATGAAGCTTCAGAAGCAAGCATCTTCGTCAAAGATCTGCTTTGGTGGATTGTACTGATTAATTTTCTCGTCGCATTATTTAATATGCTTCCGTTAGGGATTTTAGATGGCGGAAGATTTTTTTATCTTACAATTTGGGGGGCAACAAAAAGCGAAAAAACTGCAAAAAAAATGTTTTTGTATGCAACTTATTTCCTTTTGCTTTTGCTCGTCGTGCTTATGATAAAATGGTTATTTAATTTTTTATAGAACTTAGAAAAATATTTAAAGGATAAAAAGTTTTAATATTCAACTAAAAAAGAGGTATTCAAAAATGGCTGCAAAAAAGAAAGCTAAAAAAACAACTAAAAAGAAGAAAAGAAGATAGATGATTTCTTTTTTTTTATTTTTTTTATTTATTTAGTAAATATTCAAATCTTGTTCTGTTTTTATTTTTTATAATCCAAAAAATTAGAATTTTAATAGATTATTATTGAGCTTATTTAGAAGGTGAATAATTAGAATTACGTGAGCGATAGTCCTCATGTTTCCAAGCAATACAGTGGGTTTTACAAATCTCTTTTCGCATAGCTGAATTTGTTCTGCCGTTGGTTGAATCAAATTCATGTCCTTTAGCAACTTCACAATTTATTTCACCTTTGCAAAAACCCTTTCCGAGAGGATATGAAACCCTTCTTATTAAAGGACCTTTACCCATTTTACAAATCTATTACTCCCTCTTTTGTCAATGCTGCAAATCTTATTCCAACCGGGAGGTTAATTAAAGCAGATATTAAAGCCATATGTTCTTTCCCATCACCAGAAGCAATACTTAATGCAACTTCTGTTCCGTTTATTTTTCCTTTTAATTTACTTTTAAATTCTTCTTTCAAATCCATTAACTTTTTATCTAAATCAATCCTAATAAACTCAAATTTTTTCTCGTGGTGGAATTGCTTTGCAAAATCTCCTCCTAAGATAATCACATTATCCCATTCTCCAAAAGTCAAAAGGCCGGCAACCTGTGCCCATGTTCCTTTTCCTGAAGAAAGTAATGCTATTAGCTCCATATGGAAAAAAATAGAATAAGCTTTTTAAAAATTGTTGTGAAATTAAATCTTCTTTCTTCTCAACAAATTCGCATTGCTAACTACTGTTATAGAAGATGCAGCCATTGCAATTTCAGCAATTACAGGATGCAAAAGTCCAGCGATTGCAACAGGGATAGCAACGATGTTGTAAGCAAAGGCCCAGAACAAATTTTGTTTTATTTTTGAAAATGTTGCTTTTGAAAGTTTTATTGCTCCGACAACGCCGTCTAAAGAACCCCTTGCTAAAACCAAATCTCCAGCTTCAATTGCAATGTCTGTTCCTGTTCCCATTGCAATTCCAACATTACTCTGCTTTAATGCAGGAGCATCATTAATCCCGTCACCAACAAAAGCAACCATGCCTTGCTTTTGCAATTCTTCAACTTTTTTTGCTTTTTCTTCTGGAAGAACATTTGCAATTACTTCTTTAATCCCGACTTCTTTTGCAATTGCCATCGCTGTTCTTTCGTTGTCTCCTGTTATCATTACTGTTCTGTATCCCTGGCTGTTCAATTCGCTGATTGCTAAAACAGAATCTTCTTTTGTGGAATCTGCAATGCCGATTATTCCGAGGACCTTGCTGTTTTCAGAAGCTATAACTGTTGTATATCCTTTATCTTCAAATTCATCTATTCTCCTGCTGAATTCTTTTAATGGAATATTTCTCTCTTTCATTAACGACGAGTTTCCAATAACAATTTTTTTATTTCCAATTTTTCCTTCAACTCCTCTTCCTCTTAAAATTTTAAAACTTTTCACTTCTTTATATTTTTTCAGCTCAGCTTTGGAAACAAGCGCCTTGGATAAAGGATGTTCGCTTAATTTTTCTACACTTCCGACGATTTCCAAAAGATAAGACTCTTTAACTTTGCTGAAAATTTCCCTGACTTCTGGTTTGCCTTTTGTCAGAGTTCCTGTTTTGTCAAAGACAATTATCTTCACTTTTTTCATTGTCTGTATTGCTTCGCCTTTTCTTATTAAAATTCCTTTTTTCGCGCCGATTCCAGAACTGACTGTTAATGAAATAGGAACAGCCAAACCAAGCGAGCACGGACACGCAATAACTAAAACAGAAATACCGACGCCGAGTGCTCTGCTTAAATCATTAGAAAAATAAAACCATGCAGAAAAAGTCAGAAAAGAAACAACTAAAATAACCGGAACAAAAACACTTGTAATTTTGTCCGCAAGTGCCTGAATTGGAACTTTTGTTCCCTGTGCCTCTTCAACAAGTTTTATAATGTGCGCTAAAAAAGTGTCGCTTCCAACTTTTGTGGTTTTAACATAAAGAATTCCGTCCTGATTTATTGTCGCTCCAATGACATTGCTGTTTTTCTGCTTTTCAACAGGCAGGCTCTCTCCTGTAACCATGGATTCGTCAACTGCACTCTCGCCTTTTATAACAATCCCGTCTGTTGGAATTTTTTCACCTGGTTTTACAATTACAATATCGCCAACAACCAGTTCAGAAATATCAATTTCAATTTCTTGTTTTTCTCGTAAAACTCGCGCTTTTTTAGCGCCAAGCTCAAGCAGTTTCATTATTTCTTTTGTCGCCCTGCCTCTTGCTTTTGCTTCAATATATTTTCCTGTTATAAAAATAGACATAATCATCGCAGCAACACCAGAATAATCAGCAACAACATTGAAAAAAGTAAATATTCCTGTGAGATATGCAATAACTGTTCCGAGGGCAATAAGCGAGTCCATTCCAAAATAAAAAGTAAATAATCCCTTCAAGCCGTATTTGATTGTATGCCATCCAAAAATAAAAATAACAGGGAAACCTAAAATCAAAGTAATAAGAATCATCCATCCTTCATCCATCAATTCAATTCCAAATATTCTTGTAAAAATCATTAATACAGCAATAGGAAAAGTAAAAACCCATGCTCCAACTAAGTTTCTCTTCCATTTTCTTATTTCAGAATCTTCAGATTTATTGTGTTCGTGTTGCATATTAAATTATTCTGCAGTTATGTTTATTACCTTATATCCTATTTTACTAACTGCTTTTTTTATTTCTTCTAAACTGACATTATCTTCAGCTTCAACTCTTCCTGATTTTAAAATCAAGTTAATGTTCGCATCTTTAACCCCTTTTACATTCATCAGGCTTTTTTTCACATTTCCAACACACGACGCGCAATGCATTCCTTCAATGTTCAATTTTAATTTTTTCATTTTAGTTTATTTATGATTCTCGCATTTCTTGCATTTAATTTTAATATTTGTATTAAACTGTGAAAATGCATCTCTCAGGATGCACCAGCAAAATTTATAAGATAATTCAAAGTATTTTTCTTTCCCCTTTTTTTCAAAGGTAATTATATTCATATCTGTTAACTGCTTTAGTTGATGTGAAATTGCAGAGAGAGTCATTTTATTCCTTCCGACAAAATCATAGATTTCATTAACTGTTTTTGGTTTTTCAGATATGCTCAATAAGATATGAAGTCTTGTTTTATCAGCTAAGCTGGAAAAAAATTGCATTATTTTCTTTTCTGATTCAATTTGTGAGCTTTTCATATAGTTGAGTAATTGCTCAAGTATTTAAATGTTTTTATTCTGAACCAATTTTTATTTATAAAAGTTAGACGTTTAATTAATGTAGAATAAAGAATTTCTTATTTTTTATTTAACCACCGCAACCGCAACCGCCACCTGATATCCCGCAACTGCCTCCTTGCGAAGGTTGTTGATCCACATAAGCAGACTTGCTTCCATCATTTTCTAAAACTGTGAAAACTCCCCTGTACATATTCATTGAACATGCAATATTAAAAGTTCCTGCTTTGTCCGGAGTAAACTCTATTATGTTGTCTCCTTGACTTAAACTTTTTCTAATATTAAACGCAGAAATAACAATTGATTTTGAACATCCTGGCATTTTTGCCATATCAGCTTCAATTCTAACAGGTATGTCTTTCTTGATTGTAGATGGACTTAAAACATAATTTCCTCCCTCAACAGATAATTTTACAATCTGAACATCTTGATTTGTTATTATATCTCCAGTTATTGCAGAGCTTCCGGAATTTGTGAAAAGAAATACCGATGCTATTGCAATCATTATTCCAATCCCAACAAGTGCTGTTTTGTTTTTCATTTTAAATTCAAATTATCAATATACTTAAATGTTTTGATGCAACTAGTTTCATGAAAATAAAGGACTTCTTGGTCCATAAACCACAATCCAACTAGTTATTAGCGTCAATATAAAACTAATCATTATTGTAATGAAGTGATCCTCTCTTCTTTGTCTTTCACTTTCTTTTGTTTCTAAATAGACCATATAATTTAATGAAACAAGAATAACTGCACATACTCCGAAGATTATTACGCTAGCAAGTTTTAAATTATCATTTATTAACATAACAGAAGTCATGCTTCCCATCCAGCCACCCATAAAACCAGCCATTATTCCTTCCATAAATCCCATTACTCCACAGCAAGAACCATTCCATATTCCAAGAATTATTCCTACAGTCATTCCAAAAATTCCTCCTATAAACATTCCGTTAGTTGCCCCAACAAAATAACCTGCTAAAAATCCAGCCATCATTCCAATAGTCATGCCTACCATCATTCCGCTCATGCAAGCCATTTGTTTGTAAGCCCTTATTTGTCTTATTGTCGGAACCAAAAGGGCATAAGATAAGACAGCAAAAAACAAATAAAATCCGTATTTAGGAATAAAGTTTTCGATATATTTAAATTTAAAGAAATACAATACTCCGAGAACTATGAAAGAAGTTATTAATGAATAAAATATTGTTTTTACTAATTCTCCTTCTACTCTATTCCCGTTCAGTTCCTTAGTGAAATCTTTAAATGTCATAATAAATAATCTTTCAAGTTGTTTAAAAACTTTGCGAATTCTTCAATTATTTTAGCTTATTATAGACAATTGCAAAAAACCACCCAATTATCCAGCCTAAAATAAATATTTCTATTAATCCAATAATTGTGCCACCTAATGTTGGTACTCTTGCTATTTTGCTTATATCAATTCCATGAAACAAATTGCCGAAGACATTCACTGTTCCAGTTGGAAAGATTGCAACTAAAATAGCGCAAACAGCATATACAACTCCTGCAACAATTGCAAGAGTGTTAGCAACTCTTCTTGGATTTAGTTTATCTACCATCTTTTACCTCCTTTTTATTTTTACTTTTTAATTTAAAAATACTTCAAGCATTCTTGTGTTTCTTCATGATGTCCTAAATGTTCTTTCCATGAATTAATATCCTGTCCAGCAGGAGGCCTGCACTTCTCAGGAAAATCATTATAATTTTTTTCTCCTGAATTTGTAATTGCTGATTTACCAAAGTTTGAACCTATAATTCCAAAATTGATTAATAAAAGTAACAAAACAAAAACAATTAAAAGACCATAAATTATCATCTTCGCATTAATTTTTATATAACCTAAATCTCCCTCCATTTTTCTTTTATGATGGAGCATGAAACCAACTCCAAAAACACTTGAAGCTATTCCAACAGAGAAAAATAATTTTTGATAAGCCATTAAAAATGTTGCTAAACCAGATAACCCAATAATTGGAATAATGTTAAGTAAAAAATGAGAGCAACAAACAACCATTGATCCTCCTGAAACAGTTCCAGAGGCTGTAGCTCCTGTATTCACCATTGCACTGTGCTTTATTGAAGTATAAAGCCCGATTTGAGTTCCAAAACCTCCTGCAAGAGGCAATATAAAAAACCATAATTTCTTGAACTCAGAAAAAGCAAATGAAAAATTTACAAATATTGTTAAAACAGCGATATAAAATAAAAAAATTCCAAATCCAGCAAGTATTCCGTAAATCAAAGGTTTATTCATTTTTGTAAACAGTCTCCTCACTAAATTTTAATTCAGAATATTTTTTTATTAGATAGTCGCTAATCTCTTCTTTGCTTTTTCCTTCACTATAAAGATTTTTTGCTTCCAAAGCATCTTCATAACATAATCCACATTCTGAAGCGTGTCGATCCCATTTTCCGCCATTATTTATATCCCCCTCCATAAAACAATCTAATAATCCTCTGGAGTGAATTCTGCTCCCGTGTGCCTCTGCACCTTCAGGAGTTGTGCAACCGCAATTACAAGGCAGATTATTTAATTTATCTCCTTCAAGTTTTGCAAATGAGTAAGCTTCTTTTATTTCTGGTTTTAAGAGAGCATAATCTGGCAAATTTAAAGGATTAGCATAAGCCACTTTAATCAAAAAAATTCCCCCAATTACACTTGCTAACAAAATCCCAAGCCATAAATAATTATATTTGTTTTTCATATTGATTATTTTAAAAATTACTCTTTGCAACATTCTAAAAGTTTTTTTATTGATGTGAAAATACCTTTTGTATTATCATCTTCTAATTTTATTTTATTTTTTGAATCAAGGTTTAACTTCCAGAACAAGCCATAAAGTTCTGCAGAATCTTTATACAATTCTTTTGCCTCTTTTTCTTTTCCTTCTCCAAGAAGTCTGTTCCCAACTTCATAAAGCCTCATGCTACTTGCAAGAAAATGTTTGCTCATGCACCATTTTTCACTCTCGTCATCTTTTTTAACTATTAGTGCAAGAAGTTTTTTTCTCAACTCTCTGACAATATTTAGCATTTCAAGAAATTTTTCATCCTGTGTCTTAACATAACTAAAAAAACAATGCTCCTCCAAACTCACAAGATTCATTAAACCAATACTCAAGTCTTCCCAAGCAGAAATGTCCAAACTATCTTTTAATTTTATTTCATTTATTTTTTTTACAAAATTTTCTGTTTTCATTTTAGAATATTAACCAAAAGATTAATGCATTTAACATCAGGCCACCAAATGTTAAGGTTATTGTTTGATAATTAAAGAGAGTCTTTCCTTTGTTTTTCGTTTTTATTTTATTACTTATTGTGAAAGCAATCAAAGAAACAAAACTTCCAGACAAAGTCCCAAAAACAATTTTTTCTATTCCAAATATTCTATAGGTATTTCCTAGACCAAATAATCCAGCATAGTAAAATGTTAAAAATGTAAGGACGAATGTTGCTAAAGTTATGCTTGTGACTCTTAAAATAGCATTGCCTCCAATGTTTTTCTTTTTTAGTATATTATTTGCCCATAAAGCACTTGAAACTACCATTGCACCAACAAAAACACCAACAATAGAATCGTCCCAGCCAAGAGAGCGGGTTACCCCCACGCCAACAATTGTTGCTCCGGTGCATAAAGGGCAATGGGCCATGATTTCTGGAATTAAAAATAAAACTGCAACAAAAAACAGTGCTAATAATGTAAACACCTTATAGCTCTTGCTACTGGTTTTCTTTCTATACTTCTTGGTTATTATTCCTTCACTATTTTTGTGTTTTATCATATTATCTTTTAGTCTTCCTAGTTTTATTATAAATACATAAATTAAAAAAAATAAATACCTTAACATCCACCGACCATGCCTGCTCCTGCTGGGGAGTTCGGCGCATTGCTTTGAGCTCTTGCAGGGATTGTTCCATGCATTTCATAGTTCATTATCTCGTTTTCTGTCCAACTAGTTGTATCAATTTGTCCTGTGCTTGATTTTTCAGCTCCTAGTTTAAATGTCAAAAAAAGCATCGCTAAAAATAACATCCCTATAACAACCCACATAAATATTTTTCGTTCCATCTTGATTTTTTTCCTGTTAGCACCCTCCGACCATGCCAGATGATGAAGCTACACTTTTTGTAGCAGCAACAGTGTTGCCTACTGCATTTGCATTTCCTGTCTTGAATGTTACATACAAAACAGCCAGGAACAAAACTCCAATTACAGCCCACATAAAGATTCTTCGATTCATTTTATTGCTTTACCTCCTTACAGCTGTATGAAAATACAGGTGTTTTGCGGAACTTTTGTTCCAACTTACAATGATTTTCCATTTTATTTTAAGAAACTAAAAATCAACAATCCAATAATAATCAAAATCATTATTACCAAAAACCAAGATACTTTCTTTTCTTCTTGGCTGAGATTGTTTGAATGATTTTCTGAATGTCCTCCACAGCAATTCATTTTATTTATTTAATTTAAAAAATGTTAAGGAAAAAATAAAAATAAATACCTTAACATCCACCGACCATGCCTGCTCCACCAGCTTGTGCCTGGCCTTTTTCGGCCCCCCTGTAAAGATTTGAAGCTAGGTTGATGTAGTTTGTAGGATCAATTCCTTGTGATTTTAATACCTGGGCCTTTTGATCATGAACTCCTGGAAAAAATAAAACTTTCCACTTTCCAAGTTCATTAAGTATTTGCTCATCACCAATATCTGGATGATTTATCAATAAATACTTAGCAAGCCCCCTCATAGAATAACTATGTGCACATCCACAAGCTCTTTCACCATTTGAAAAAATTATTGCTGGAGCTCCGCAACAATACTCACAACTTATTGAAGATCCAATTCTAATATAACGCTCCATCTGCTCTTTAGTTAATTGTTTATCTTCATAAGCTGAAAGTTTTTTAATTGTCACATCTGCTAATTGCTGATTGTTTAGAGAAACATCATCGTATTTAACTCCAAACTCTTCTCCATACACCTCAGGAATACCTTTCGGAATTATTTCTGAAGCAGAAACAGTTCCTATTCCAGTAGTGATTGCATCTCCTGTAACTGCACTGGCTTTCCCAAGATTGTATACAAGTAATAAAACAAGCACAGCCACAATTATAATTTGAACTACAAACTCGTAGTCGGTTTTTTTGCCTCCTTTCAATTCTTTATTTTCTTGTTCCATTTTTTGTTGTTTTATGAAATCTATGATTTCACTTTATTTTTTTAAGAAACAGCTTTATTAAAAGTCTTTGATGAAACTAGTTTCAGAGATTTTAAAAGCTATTCAACAATTATTTTCGCTTTTAATTTAATTATCTCTCAATACAATAATATTGTTCATGCCTCTTCTTTTTCTTTCTATCAACTGCTTTGATTCTAACTTGTCAAGCAATCTTGTTGCTTTGACTTTTCCAATTTCCATTTTTTCCATTAACGAAGACTGAAACATAGCTTTGTTTTCATTCAACAATAAATCAATAACTTTTTTCTCATCTTTATCTAATCCACTTAAGTCTAATTTTTTCTTTTTTTCTTTAATTCTTTTTACAATAATTTTTTCTTTTGGCTTTGTAAACATTATTATTAAACCTATAATTAAAATTATTCCAACAATACTCAAACTTATCCAGGTTTGCGTCCTTATTGTGTCATACATTGTGCATGAAGGTCCGTGTGTGCAAGTTTGGCCGACGATGTTTTTAAGTGCTGAATTAAAAATCAAAACTATAATTACCATTACCACTGCCAGTCCAATGATTAATAATCCAACTTGTTTGTTTTCCATGGTGTTATTTCAAAACTTCCGATGTTGAAATGATGCAGTAGCCAAAATTTCTTTGAAATTTTGAGCGCCCTGTATTTTCCATTTTAAACTTTAATAATTATGAATTTTTATCTCGAGTCTTTTTAAAACTTCCCTAATCTGCAATTTTTTATTTTTTCTGTATTTGTTTAATTAACCAAAAAATTAATAGAACAAGGGCTACTAAAAATAATAAACTGAAAAGCCATCCAAAAATTCCCATGCCCCACCCATAACTTCCAGACATCATTCCGTATCCGCAACTTCCGTCGAGTAGATCTGCTGAGATAAAACTAACTAAGCTTATTAACAAAACCAACGCTGTAAATATATTTTTCATTATTACTCCCTGTATTTATTTAATATCCTAGTACCTCATCAACAAATATTAAATGAATTCTTTCTGATTTAATTTCTTTGTTGATTAATAAAATCTTACTTATAAAACTGCCCTCTACTCCGTAAGCTTTTTTCGCTCTTTCACTTTCTAACGGCAGGGTATGTTCGTAAACTCTTTTCATTGCATCATTAAGATTTTTCACAATTTTCTGCGTTCCAACTACAAATATTATTTTATCTGCACCATAAGCATATGCTGGCAACTGACTCCCTGTATTTGAAGCAATCAAAATCTTTCCGTCTTCTGTAACTGCATGGACACTTCCAATAGCCCATTCGGGAGCTGCTCCTATTTGCTGGATTTCCCTTTTTTGAGTTTCTCTGTTCATGGCTTCAATCTTTTTTCTTACATGCCTATATTTTTCAGAATTTAATACAGCTTCGACAATTCCTGTCTCATCAAGAGTTACAGAAGTCATATTCATGATTTCAGCTTTTTCAGGGAGCAGTTCAAAAACTTTTTCTTTTGCGTCATTTTTATTTTTTACAAAATAAGATTTTATCCCGTTTTGCTTTAAAGCAGACATTGTTTTTTCAACACTTTTTCTGTCAGCTAATATATCCCATTTTTTCATTTTTTCATTTTTTTGTAATTTTCCTCTACCTTTTTCCAATTTATTATTTTAAAAAAGTTTTCAATGTATTCTGCTCTTTTGTTTTGATATTTCAGGTAATAAGCATGTTCCCAAACATCAATACATAAAATTGGAATTTTACCCAAACTCAAAGGACTATCCTGATTTTGCGTTTTAATTATTTCAAGCTCTTTGTTTTCATTAAAAACCAACCAGGCCCATCCGCTTCCAAAAACTCCAATAGCAGCATTAGAAAATTCTTTTTCAAAGTTTTCATAACTCTTAAATTTTTTAATAATAG
>Ga0210057_1003553_pt1 | contig 21420 bp, 27 predicted proteins | sample CryGeyCG2114_010_2_FD_183968 | JGI IMG/M metagenome (GOLD analysis project Ga0210057, IMG submission 183968) | Groundwater microbial communities from aquifer - Crystal Geyser CG10_big_fil_rev_8/21/14_0.10 (SPAdes) (version 2) | ecosystem: Environmental > Aquatic > Deep subsurface > Groundwater ...
CAAAGCTGCGGGACTTGGATTCGAACCAAGATACCCAGCTCCAAAGGCTGGTGTCCTACCATTAGACGATCCCGCAGCTTTGGCTAGAAAGTTTTTAAAAGCATTACCTCCATGCCAAGATTTAATTTGTTTTTCTTTTATTCTGGCTTGTTGGAAATTATTAAAATTCTCAAAGTATATTAGCTTCCATGGTCTTTTGTATTTTGTTGATTTCACATCACCTTTATTGTGCCTCATTAATCTTAATTCTGGTTTTAACTTTGTTATACCAATATAATAATTATTTTTCTGATTTTTGAGAATATAAAGAAAAACTTTCATAAAATTCGGCGGGGCAAGTTAGACGACCCGGCAAATAGGAAATCTAGAAATTAGGATTTAGAAATTTTATATTAATAATCCCTTTTTAACAAGGTGAAAGTGCCGTCGTTGTTGTAGATTAAAGTGAATTGCCGGTCGTAATCATCTTCAAACTGGGCCTGGCCGCTGGCTCTGGCTTGATTGAAAAATACCACCGACTCTGGCGGTTGTAATTTGTAGCGCAAATAATCAAGACCGTAATTGATGCCTGTTTCGCTGTCCTCGTATTTGAGATAATAACCGTTTAGATAAGTTTGTTGAATCATATTTTATAATTTTTATATAAAAATATTTATCGACCCGAAGTTGTCAGGGAATTTTCCAAAACAATGATTTCAAGGGGCAAAGTCGGAATGGGCGAGCGTTTGATTTCATCTTTGGCTTTCAGGAATTCTTCTATTAATTTTTGGAGATTTTGGTTTTCGAAATTTTGGCTGAATTTTTTCAGAGCCTCTAATTCTTCTTCAGTCACTTCATTTTTAATGATTTTTTCTATTTCCGGATTAATTTTGAGCAAAAGTATTTTCCTTAAATTTTTCAAGACGCTTCGGCTAAATTCCGCGAGGTCAGCGCCGTTATCGTAAATGTTGTTGATGAGGCGGATGGCTTCGGCGCTGTTATTTTGGGAAAGATAATCAAGAAATTGGCTGATTTTCTGGAAATTGACGCGGCCCAGGACTTCTTCAAGGGTTTGAGCGGTGATTTCTTCATATCCCAAAGAGATTAATTGGTCCAAGAGAGATTCGGCGTCGCGCAAACTTCCTTCGGCCGAAAGGCCGATTTCCCTCATTGCCTCATCGCTGATTTTTATTTTTTCGCCTTTTGCCAGAATTTTCAAGCGTTCCATTATTTCATTAAGTGTCAATCTTTTGAAATCAAATCTTTGGGTGCGGGAAACGATGGTGGCCGGAAGTTTTTCCGGTTCGGTTGTCGCCATAATAAAAATAGCGTGGTGAGGCGGCTCTTCCAGAGTTTTTAATAGGGCGTTAAAAGCCTCTTTGGTCAGCATATGAACTTCGTCAATAATAAAAACTTTGTATTTTGATTTAACTGGCGAGAAACGTATGCCCTCTTTTAAATTTCTGATTTCGTCAATACCGCGGTTTGAAGCGGCGTCAATTTCAATTAAATCCAAAGACCGGCCCTCGTTGATTTCCCGGCAAGATTCGCATTGATTGCAGGGTTCAAAATCATTTCCTATTTTTTTTCTAATATCTATATTTCGTTCGGATTTTTGTTTTGCCTCCGCCATACTTTTATTAGAAGTGGCAAATCCTTCAATTCCTTCTATGTCTTCTCGGGTTTCACAGTTTACTGATTTGGCCAAGAGGCGAGCGATGGTGGTTTTACCGGTGCCGCGTTGGCCGCAAAAAAGATAAGCATGGGAAACCCGATTAGTTTTTAAAGCGTTAACAAGCGTCCGGACAATGGCTTTTTGCCCGATGATTTCCGAAAAAGTTTTCGGCCGATAACGGCGATATAAAGCAAGATGGGCCATAGAAAACATTATATCTTTTTATAACTAAAAAGCAAAAAATTGAGGTAAAACCAATTTATTTCTAGGGGATGGGCTAACTATTGACAAATAGAAAAAATGACTTATAATTAAGTTGGTTAATAAACTTAACAACTTCAAAAGAGAGGAGGTATCTCATGGCAAAAAAATTTTTTGACGGCTTGAAAAGGTTTTTGACGAAAATTCGCGGCAACGCGAAGGCGGCGACGACGGTGAAGCCATTCGGTCTCGAGCAACTCGAGCAGGTCGGTAAGACCTTCGGGCTGACCAAAGGGACCTATAAGATCGCCAAGGCTACGCTTGAAGCCTGCGGCCATCCGCAGACGGTGGTTGAAGACCTCACCGTAAAAAAGAACAGAACCCTATCGGCGTTGGGCTATTTCCGTGCCGAAGAGGTCTCGATCCAAAAAAAGATCGAGGCGCTTCAGTCTAAACTGAAGAACATCGCAGACTGCATCGTCACGACCAACACCGAGCTCGACTATGTCAATCAAGTCGAAAAGATCATCGAGTGATCTCTTTCGGCGCCGGGCGTCTCCCCCTGGGGACGCCCTTTTATTTTTAAATAAGCCAATTTGCTATTTTGAGGTTTCTATATTAAAATTTTTCTATTCCCCGCTTTTTATGAACAAAACAGCCAAATTTTTACTTATTTTTTTTATTTTGGTTTCCGTGGCTTCGGCGGCTGTTTTATATTTTTGGAGTAGCGGCTACATCAATTTTTCTTTTAAAGGCAAGACCGATAGAAGCGGTGAGCCTTTGCCGGAGAAATTAAAAAATCCGCCGGCGGCTGTCAAAGCGGTTTATGCAACGAGTTGGAGCGCCGGAAACGAAGCAAAAATAAATTACTTGGTTGACCTTATCAAAAAAACCGAACTTAATGCCATTATTATTGATATTAAAGACTACTCCGGCTATATTGCTTTCGAAACCAATTCTCCTCTGATTGGCTCCATCGGTTCAGAAAAGGTTCAAATTCCCAATTTGAACAAACTTATCAATAAACTTCACAAAGAAAATATTTACATCATCGCCCGGATTACGGTTTTTCAAGACCCGGTTTTAGCCGAGAAAAGACCGGAACTGGCGATTAAAAACAAAAAAACCGGAAAAATCTGGAAAGATAGAAAAGGACTGGCTTGGCTTGACCCGGCTTCGCCCGAGGTTTGGAATTATATTTTAACCCTAGCCAAAGAAGCGGACAGCCGCGGTTTTGACGAATTGAATTTTGATTATATTCGTTTTCCTTCAGACGGCAGTATGGAAGATATGGTTTTCCCGTTTTATGACGAGAAAAAGCCGATGGTCGGGATTATTAAAGAATTTTTCCAATATCTCTCCAGTAATTTGCGGCCAGGAGGCGTTAAAATTTCAGCAGACCTTTTTGGGCTCTCGACTATTAACAAAGATGATTTGGGAATAGGGCAGGTGATTGAAGATGCCGCTTTTTATTTCGATTTCGTTTGTCCGATGGTCTATCCCTCGCATTACGCTTCGGGATTTTTGGGTTATCAAAATCCCGCTGCCTATCCCTACGAAGTCATCAAATATTCTATGGAGAATGCCGTGAAACGTCTGGCGGCGCTCAATTTGGCTCAAGCGGCCACTTCTTCGGCTGTTGTTTCGCCAACGCCCTTTCCAAAAATTGCCCAACTTCGGCCGTGGCTTCAGGATTTTGATTTGGGAGCGGATTATAATGAAAAGATGGTGCGGCTGGAGAAGCAGGCGGTAATTGATGCGGGTGTTTCAAATGGTTGGATATTGTGGGACCCGAAAAATATTTACACCGTCGCTGCTTTAGATTTGGAACAAAAATAATATGAAGTTGTATATTGTCGCCACACCCATTGGCAATTTAAAAGATATAACTTTAAGGGCTTTGGAAATACTCAAAGAGGTTGATTTTATTTTGGTTGAAGACACGCGCCGGACCATAAAACTTTTGAATCATTTCAGCGTCAAAAAGCCGCTTATCTCTTATCATCAGCACAGCAAACTTCAAAAAATTGAGCAAATTATCGGTTTATTGAAATCCGGAAAGAATTTAGCATTGGTTTCTGATGCAGGAACGCCCGGCGTCTCTGACCCCGGCAATAAACTGATTGAAGAAGTTTTGAAGAGATTGCCGGAAACGGAAATAATCACCATCCCCGGTCCGTCAACTTTGGCTGCCTTGCTTTCGATTTCCGGCATCCCGACCGACAGGTTTTTGTTTTTGGGATTTTTGCCGGCGAAAAAGAAGAGAAAAACTGTTTTAAAGAAAATTGCCGAAGCGGAGTATCCGGTTGTCTTCTTTGAGTCGCCTTATAAAATTTTGAAAACTTTAAAAGAATTAGTGGAGTTAAACGCTGATTTGAAAGCGATAGTCGCCAAAGAATTAACCAAAATGTTTGAGAAAGTTTATCGCGGGAGAATCAAAGAAGTTATTCAACAGGTAGGAGAAGACGGCGCGAGAGGCGAATATTCGTTGATAATTTATAAGTAAAAAAATTTTTCGCGTTTTTTAACAAAAATCCCAGTTCCAAAAAAACCGGGATTTTTAAATTTCAGTCATTAATTTAACTTCGGATTCCAGAATATAGTCTCAATTTTTCGTTTAGGTTTGCTTTGCTTTAACCCAAATGTCCAATAATGTTGAGTGGGATAGCCCAATTTATAATTAATGCTGATGGCCCTACTCTTTCCGACAAAAAATCCTATATGTTTATGGATATCATTGTTCCCGAAATCTATCTTTTCCCACACTATTACACTACCAACTTTTGGCTTTTTTATTTTTTTCCACCCGGATTTTTTCAAATTCTTAACAGTAGAATCAACTGTCCCGTGAACATCTCGGATAAGCTTGAACAACGCTAAAACTGACGAAACATAAAATGCACACGAAAGTTCGCCGTTCTTCATAATGTCTATGGTTTTTCCGTTAACTTTGGCGTAAAAATTCCTGAATAACTTAGAACCGAGACTGTTTTTTATGACAGCCAAGTAGTTTTCAAATAAGAGAGGCTGTATTTTTTGTTTCCTTTTTCGCATAGATATTCGTAGATAGCAATAGATTCAAGTGGACCTAGGCAGAATCGGACTGCCGTCTCCGCTTTGCAAAAGCGGTGTTCTGCCATTAAACTATAGGCCCATCAAAATCTCTGGATTAGTCGGGCCAGGCGGAGTCGAACCGCCGCTATACCCACCCCAAGGGTACGGACTACCGCTATCCGATGGCCCGAATTCCGAAAATCGGATTTACCCCACATAAAACTACTTGGTTTTATGTAGGGTTCTAATACAATTTGTGCAAGCTTTTACGCGTTTTCCGGAAGATAATTTAACCCATTGGAGATTGGCTTTGGTTTTTTTGCGATTGGCCGGATTATATTTACTTCGCACTTTTTTGCGTGTTATACTATATTTATAAGATTTTCCGCAGATGGAACATTTTCTCATACGCTAATATCTTAATCGAAATTTTTATTTTTCGCAAATCAGGATATGGACTTTGCGCTTTTAATTTACCAATTTATAATTTTGATTCTGGCCATTATGATTCACGAAATCAGTCACGGGACAGTGGCTTATCTTTTGGGCGACTCAACCGCCAAAGATGAAGGCCGTCTGACTTTTAATCCGCTAAAGCATCTTGATTTGTGGGGTTCATTTTTATTGCCGTTGACTTTATTTTTTTTGAGTGCCGGCCGATTCATCTTCGGCTGGGCAAAACCCGTTCCTTTTAATCCGTTCAACTTGAAAAATCCCAAAAGAGATACCGGTTTAATCGGCTTGGCCGGACCCTTAAGCAATTTTTTACTGGCCTTGGTCTTCGGGGTTCTCATTAGATTGATAGTTCATTTTCAAATGACCGCTTTGTTGAATCTGGTTCCTTTTTTCGATTTGATTGTTCTGATTAATCTGATGCTCGGAGTTTTCAATCTGGTGCCTATCCCGCCGCTTGACGGCTCTAAGATTCTTTTTAGCCTTCTGCCGGCCTCGGCAGGGGGAATAATGTTTTTTTTGGAGCGATACGGAATGTTCATTCTTTTGGCTTTTATTTTTTTTGGTTTCCAGTATTTAGTGCCTCTTATCTTCTGGCTCCATTATTTTATCGTCGGCACCGAATTTTTGATGTAGGGGGATTGATTTTGACTTGTATCTCTAATTAGCACTCTTGACAAGAGAGTGCTAATTTATAAAATAGTTAGTAATGGTTACCGACAGGCAAAAAAGAATATTGGATTTGATTATTAAAGAATATTCGCGGAAAGGCGAACCGATTAGTTCCAGAGAGTTGTGCGAAAAAAATTTTCCTGATTTAAGTCCGGCGACGATTCGCCACGACCTTTTCGAATTGACCAAATCCGGTTATTTGATTCAGCCCCACACTTCGGCCGGCCATATCCCAAGTAATAAATCGTATAAATGGTTCGTCAAGGAAATTTTGGAAAATGAGAATAAAATCGTCAGTCAATCCGAACAGTGGCAAAAGAAAGTAGGACCACTGGCGGACTGGCATGAAAATTTTGTTTTCCAATCGGCCAGGATGATTGCTGATTTTTGCGAGGGCTTGGGAGTCGGCTATTCGGCGGAGAGTGGCGCGGTTTATAAAACCGGTTTGAAAAATCTTTTTAGCCATTTAGCCGGAATTTCTTTAATGGAAGTCAATCAAATTTTAGAAGACATCGAATTCATTGATGAACGAATCGAATCGGTTTGGGACGAGCTGGTTGAAACAGAAAGAGTTGTTTTTATCGGCAAAGAAAGCCCGATTACGAGAAGCGACAATTTAAGCATTATTGCGCGGTCGCTGCCAATCAAAGAAAAAAGCCTAATGCTTTTAATCGGCCCGAAAAATATGATATACGAGAGAAATTTGGCGATTTTGGAGGCAGTGGCGAATATGTTAGAATAGACGTAAAGAATTTTTAGAGTCCGTTGCTGTAATTTTAAAAAGTTTTTAGGAAAACGTAATCCGTCTTCACTTAACGCTTCGTTTTAGAGAAATTAGGCAATTTTATTTAACGCAAAATCGCAAACTCGTCTCCGCCAAAGGCGGATCCTCAAACAATGCGATTTTGCTACAAAATTGCTCTAATTTCTAACTAAAACTCCGCTATGTCGTTCAGGCGGATTGCGTTATCAAACGAGACAGGCGGCAATTTTACCTGCCTGCCCCTCAAAATTCTTTCCTCGTTTATAACTTAAATAATATGAACCAAGAAGAAGAAAAAATTAAAAAAGAAGATATGTCGGAAGTCGAAAAATTAAAAGAGCAATTAGCCGAGTGCGAGAGATTGCGTGATGAATATCTAGCTGGTTGGCAGAGGCAGAAGGCGGATTTTTTGAACTTTCAGAAAGAAATCGCCAAAAAAACCGAGGAAATTGTGAGATTTGCCAACGAAGATTTAATCAGAGAAGTTTTGATTGTTTTGGACAGTTTCGACATTTCCATCAATTCTTTGAAAATTGAAGGATTGACCGAGACGGAAAAAAGAATGGTTCAAGGAATGGAATTAATCAAGTCGCAACTGGAGGATGTTTTAAAATCCAAAGGGCTCGAGCCGATTGAAACAAAAAACCAGAAATTCAATCCGGAACTGCACGAAGCATTCGAAGAAGTCGAAGGCGAAGAAGAAGGAATGGTTGCCGACGAAGTGGTCAGGGGTTATAAACTTAACGGCAAAGTCATTCGGCCTTCCAAAGTCAAAGTTATTAAACATAAAAAATAACAGTCGTTAAAATTAAATAAAATAAAAATAAAAAATTATGGCAAAAATTTTAGGAATTGATTTAGGAACAACTTTTTCGGCGATGGCTTATGTTGAAGCCGGCGAGCCGAAAATTTTGGAAAACAAAGAAGGTGGAAGAATCACGCCTTCGGTCGCGGCCATCGCCAAAAACGGCGAGCGCCTGATTGGAATTTTGGCGAAGCGCCAAGCCGTTACCAATCCGAAAAGCACGATTTTTTCGGTGAAGCGTCTCATCGGCCGGAAATTTACCGATGCCGAGGTCCAACGCGACAAAACTTTATTGCCCTATGAATTGCGCGAATCGAGTTCCGGCGGCGTCGAAATCAAAATGGGTGAGGATTGGTATCGGCCGGAGGAAATTTCCGCGATGATTCTTCAAAAATTGAAATTTGATGCCGAGGAAAGATTGGGTGAACACATTGAAGAGGCGATTATTACGGTTCCGGCTTATTTTGACGATTCTCAGCGCCAGGCGACCAAAAATTCCGGAGAGATCGCGGGTTTTAAAGTCAAAAGGATTTTAAACGAGCCGACTGCCGCTGCTTTGGCTTACGGCTTAAACAAGAAAAAAGACGAAAGAATCGTTGTTTATGATTTCGGCGGCGGCACTTTTGATATTTCGATTTTGGAAGTTTCCGCTGATACGGTTGAAGTGAAAGCCACCGGCGGCGATACCCATTTGGGCGGCGACGATTTTGACCAGAGAATCATTGGCTATTTGGTAAGCGAATTTAGAAAGCAGGAAGGGATTGATTTATCCAAAGACACGCTCGCGCTTCAGAGATTGAAAGAGGCGGCAGAGCGCGCCAAACACGAACTTTCCACGGTTTTGGAAAGCGAAATTAATCTCCCCTTTATCACTTCCGACGCTTCCGGCCCGAAACATTTTGTGATGAAATTGACGCGGGCGAAACTAGAAGGGTTGGTTTGCGATTTTATTGACCGTTCAATTGAATTGGTCAAACAAACTTTGGCGGAAAAAGAATTTAGCGTGAAAGATATTGACGAAGTGATTTTGGTCGGCGGACAGACAAGAATGCCGGCGATGCAGGAAGCGGTCAAAAAACTTTTCGGCAGAGAGCCACATAAAGGGATTAATCCGGATGAAGTGGTGGCAGTCGGCGCCGCGGTTGAAGCCGGAGTATTACAGGGCGAAATCAGAGATGTTTTGCTTTTGGACGTAACGCCTCTTTCTTTGGGTATTGAAACTTTGGGCGGCGTTTTCACGAAAATTATCGAAAAGAACACTACCGTTCCGACAGCGAAAACCCAGATTTTTTCAACTGCCTCCGACAATCAAAACTCGGTTGAAGTTCATGTTCTTCAAGGCGAAAGAGAAATGGCCTCTGACAATAAAACTTTGGCGAGATTTATTTTAGACGGCATTCCGCCGTCTCCTCGGGGCATTCCGCAAATTGAGGTGACTTTTGACATTGATGCTAATGGCATATTAAATGTCATGGCTCGCGACAAAGCGACTAATAAGCAGCAATCGGTTCGGATTGAGGCGTCCACCGGCCTTTCCAAAGAAGAAATCGAAAAAATGAAAAAAGAAGCCGAGATATACGCTTCTGAAGACAAGAAAAAGAAGGAGTTGGCGGAACTGAAGAATCAGGCGGAAAACACGATTTATCTTAGTGAGAAAACTTTGCGCGAAGCCGGGGATAAAGTTTCAGCTGAAGACCGAAAAGAAGTTGAGGATAAAACCAATGACCTCAAAGACGTTTTAAATTCAGGTGACGCCTCAAAAATTAAAGACAAACTTCAAAATCTCTCTTTGGCGCTTTCCAAAATCGGTGCTAAAATGTATCAAGGAGGGCAGGCGTCTCAAGATTCTCAAAAAGAAAAAAAAGACGAAGGCCCGGAGGATGTCGAATACAAAGAATCTTAATATAAAAATATGCCAACTTTATCTTTAGCCGGCGAGAAGCCCGAAAAAAGCGGGTATTCTTGGAAGATTTTGATTTTTGGCATTTTGGGAATTATTTTGGCTTTCGGTTTGGGTTTTTCGGCGATGAAAATTTTTTCGGGAGAACCAATTGTGGGGTTTTCCGCTTTTTGGCTGCTTTTGATTTTATTGGTTTTGTTTTTGGTTAATTTCGCCTTAGAAAGTATTTTGGCTCAAAGTTTGCGGCTTTCGATTCTGTTTTTAGACAGCTTGGCGATTGTCGCCGGCTTTTATTTGGCGAAAAGCAGCTCGTTTTTGATTTGGGAATTGGTCTGGATTGCGGTTTTCTTTGTTTTTTTTATTTATAGCCGACATCTCATTCAATCCAGCGCAGAACAAATGTTGAAATTAAAATGGATGAAAATGACCAAAAAAGGCGTCAGCAGTGCCTTAACCGTCTTCCTTCTTTTTATCAGCATCAGCTTTGGGATTTTTATCAGTCAAAAACCACCTAATGAGTTTTTTGTTTCTGAAGGAGCCCTTGGCTCATTCTTAAACTCCGGCAATTTTCTTGTTCGCCTTTATCTTGATAATTTTAATTGGAATCTGAAATTCGGCGATTTTTCAAAAGTGATTGTTGAAAAAACCATCAGCGGCACCCTGGAGAAAATGTTAGGGAAAAACCTTGAGGGCGTGCCGCAAAATGTTATTGCTTTTCAAAAACAAGTTCTCGTAGACCAAAACCTTCCGTTTTTTAAGGAGCAAATTTCCAAAGCGGTCGGTTTTTCGATTAAAGATGACCAAACATTAGTTAATGTGATTTACCAGTTTCTTTTTAATAAGTTCCAGGGATTGCCGCCGAATGTTCACCAAATTATAATCGCTGTTTTGGTTGTTTTACTTTTCTTCACGTTGAAAGCTCTGTCATTTATCGTTTCCTTCATCGCCAGAGCAATCGGTTATCTGATTTATGAAGCTTTTTTGGCAGCCGGCTTCGTCCATATTATCTACGAAGGCCGCACCAAAGAATCGGTGATTTTGCCGTAAAGTTTATTTTATATGGGGAAAGATTATTATCAAATTTTAGGCGTTGCCAAAAACGCTTCGGAGGAAGATATTAAAAAAGCCTATCGCCGTTTGGCGCATGAGCACCATCCGGATAAAGGCGGCGACGCTAATAAATTCAAAGAAATCAACGAGGCGTATCAGGTGCTTTCCAATAGAGAAAAGCGTCGGCAGTACGACCAATTTGGCCGCGCTTTTGACGCTGGTGCTGGAATGCCGCCGAACTGGGATTTTAATTTCGGTCAAGGGTTTCCGCCCGGTTTTGAATTTAATTTCGGCGGCGATTTTGGATTTGGCGATGACTTGGGCTCGGTCTTTGAAGGGATTTTTGAAGGCTTGGGAGTTCGGAAAAAGCGCCGGACAGTTCATACCGGTTCTGACATCAGATTGGTTCTGGTTTTAACTCTAGAGGAAGCGGCTTTCGGCGGCCAGAAAGAATTGGAATATGAAACCTGGATTAAATGCGTCTTTTGCGAAGGCCGGGGCTATGAAAAAAACTCCAGTTTTAAGACTTGCGAAACTTGCGACGGCCGTGGCGAAATCAAAGAAACGCGGCAGAGTTTCTTCGGCGCCTTTACTCGGGTGAAAACTTGTCCGAATTGTTTCGGCGAAGGCAAGATTCCGGAAAAAATCTGTAAAACTTGCCACGGCAGAGGTCGCGTCAAAGGAAAGAAAAAAATTACCGTCAATATTCAGCCGGGCATTATGGACGGCCAGATTATTCGGGTTGCCGGAGCGGGCGAGGATGGCGAGAGGGGAACATCAGGCGGCGATTTGTATGTGGAAGCGCGGGTTAAGCCGCATCCGCTTTTCAAACGCGAGGGAGCGGATTTGATTTATGAAACAAAAATTTCCGTCACCCAGGCGATTTTAGGCGCGGAAATAGAAATTCCGACTTTATCGGCTAAAAAAATTCTGGTAAAAGTTCCGGCCGGAACAGAATCCGGAAAAATTTTGAGAATTAAAAACAAGGGTTTGCCTTATTTCGGCCGTCTCGGAAGCGGCGACCTTCTTATTAAAATTGAGATTCTCATCCCCAAGAAAGTTTCTTCCAAAGCCAAAAAACTTTTGGATGAATTAGAGAAGGAAATTTAAACAGGAAATAATTTTTCAGAGCCGCTCGTTCCGCTCCAGCGGCGGAACTCGCTTATGTCCTCGGCAAAATTGTCCCGCCTTTGGCGGGACACCAAGCAATTTTACCTGCGGATGCTCCGAAAAATTATTTCCTTCAAAATCCATTAGCTAAAAATCCGCTAAGTCGTTCAGATGAATTTTACCCAAATAACATAAATGAATATCGCTTTTACTTATAATGTCCGGCATTACGACGTTTTGAAAAATGGGAAAAAAGCTGAAGAAGAGGCGGAATTTGATTCTCCCAAAACCATCCGCGATATTAAAAAAAATCTGGAAAGTTTAGGTCATAAGGTTTTTATGGTGGAAGCCGACAAGAACGCTTATCTAAAATTCAAAAAACTGAAACCGAAAATTGATTTGGTTTTTAATTATGCCGAAGGCATTTATGGCCGCGACCGCGAGGCGCAGATTCCGGCGATCTTGGAAATGCTTCAGATTCCTTATACCGGCGGCTCGCCTTTAAGTTATGCCATCGGCTTGAATAAAGTTAAAACCAAGGAAATTCTGGATTATCACGGGATTTTGACGCCGAAATGGCAGGTATTTAAAACCGGCAAGGAAAAAATTTCCAAAGAATTGAAATTTCCTTTACTTGTAAAACCTCAGGCCGAGGGCTCGAGCAAGGGAATCTTTTCGCGGAATTTGGTGAAAAACAAACATGAGTTAAGAAAAATCACCAGAGAAGAAATTAAAAAATACAAACAGCCGGCTTTGGTAGAAGAGTTTTTACCAGGTCGGGAATTCACCGCCGCTGTTTTAGGAACGCCCCCCGAGGTTTTGCCGATTATTGAGGTGAAATTTGACGAATTGCCGAAAGGAATGCCGAAATTTGATCATTACGAAGCCAAGTGGCTTTATGACAATCCGAAATTTAAAGTCGACCCCTTGGTTTGTCCGGCAAAAATTTCAAAAAAATTGGAGAAAGAAATAAAAGAAGCGGTTTTGAAAGCCTTTGAAGTTTTGGGAATGGTTGATTGGGCCAGATTTGATATCCGTTTGGACAGACGAGGCCGACCCAGTATTTTGGAAGTCAATTGCCCATCCGGAATTATGCCTGATCCAGCCGAGAATTCCCGTTTTCCCCGCGCCGCCCGAGTTGCCGGCTTAAATTTTCCGCAATTATTACAAGCAGTGATTGATTCAGCCCAAAAGAGATACAATTTAAAATGAAATTTTAAAAATTAAATGATGAAAAGATTAAATAAAAGAGTGGTTGTTGGCGGGACTTTTGAAACTCTTCACAAAGGTCATAGAGCTCTTTTGAAAAAAGCTTTTAATTTAGGGAAGGTGGTTATCGGTTTGACTTCAAATTCTTTCGCTCGGAAAATGAAAAAACGGAAAGTGGCAGATTTTCAAATAAGAAAAAAGCAATTAACAGATTTTATTTTAAAAAATTTTTCGGCAAAACCGGAGATTGTCAAAATAGAAAATAAATTCGGCTTTACTCGTTTAAAGAACTTCGATTTTATCGCCGTTTCTCCCGAAACTTACTCAACCGCCTTGGAAATTAACAAAGAGCGCAAAAGAAGAAAGAGAAAGCCGATTAAAATCGTAAAAATCAATTTTGTTTTAGCGGAAGACAAAAAACCAATCTCCAGCACAAGAATATTGAAAGGAGAAATAAATAGCGAAGGCAAATTATTGAGATAAAAATTTAAAATAAGTAAAAACTATGTTTATCAACAAAAGATCTCTTAAAATTTCAAAGGATTTTCGGAAAAAGAATCTGCCGGTTTTAAGGCCGGCGCGGCTTGAAGGCAAAGTAATGCGAGCCCAAATTAAGCCGATTCGGAAGAAATCGAGGAAAAAATAACATGGCAAAAATTTATGCCCCATATTGACGCTGTGGATTTCGGGAAAATAACGATTAACGGGATAGAATATTCCCAGGTTTTAATCATTGCTGATTCTGTTCTGGAGAGAGATTATAAAAAATTGGAAAAGTTATTCGGCACGTCCCATCAAATAGGCGATTGGGAAATTGAAGCGCTGTTTAAAAACAAACCCGAAACAATTATTATCGGGACAGGCATTAACGGAATGCTGGAGGTAAGTGATGTTATTTTTAAAAAAGCGAAAGAAGTCAAAGTGGAAATCGTCATCATCAATACTCCGGCGGCAAAGGAAATTTACAACGATAAAATAAAAACGGGAAAACGCGTCAATGCTTTAATTCATACTACCTGTTAAACGAATTGCGTCGGTTTTAAAGCGCGTTTTAATCGCGAAATAATTTTTGTCTTTTTCAAGTTTAATGATATAATCGAAGCGAGGGAGAAAATGAGAAAACATCAGTTTTATCATTTTATCCGAACGAGATTACATTCACGAAGTGAATATAATTGAAGCGAAGTTATGACGCTTTTATTGATTTCCATTATTGTTTTATTGGTTTTAGGAGTAGCTTCGATTTTGGCGGCTCTTTTTTTGTTTAGTAAGCGTCTGACTAAAAACAAAGGAAGTGACCAGTCGTTATTGATGCTCCAGAGTCAGATTAATGAAGTGGTGCGGATGTTGGATAATAAATTAGGAGAATCAACAATGATAATGCAGAGTCAAGTGGGCCAAAGCCATAAGATTCTTCAAGAAGTGACGGAAAAATTGGTGAGACTCGACGAAACCAACAAACAAGTGATTAATTTCGCCGACCAATTGCAGAATTTGCAGGATATTTTGAAAAATCCGAAGCAAAGAGGATTACTGGGCGAGTACTATCTGGAAACGGTTTTAAAAAATGTTTTGCCGCCAGGTAGCTATCAGACGCAATATGAGTTTAAAAATGGCGATATTGTGGATGCTGTTATTTTTGTGAAAGGAAAAATTATCCCAATCGATTCTAAATTTTCACTAGAAAACTATAATCGTTTGGCCGAAGAGAAGAATGAAGCAGAGCGTTCACGATTGGAAAAGGTCTTTGTTAATGATTTAAAAATGCGCATTCAAGAAACGGCTAAATATATAAGACCCAAGGAAGACACTTTAGATTTTGCTTTTATGTTTATTCCTCATGAGGCAATTTATTATGATTTATTAGTGAATAAAATCGGCGCCTTGCAAGATGAAGACACCAATAATTTAATTCAACATGCGGCCGGTACATATAAGGTGATTATTGTTTCACCGACCTCTTTTCTCGCTTATTTGCAGACCGTTCTTCAGGGATTGAGGGCAATGCAGATTGAGGAGTCCACTAAATCCATTATTAAAAATGTTGGGGAACTAATGCGGCATTTCGCCAGTTATGAAACTTATTTGAAGAAGATGGGCAATAATTTAAATACTACGGTTAATATGTATAACACTGCTTATAAAGAATTTGGCAAAATTGATAAGGATATTTTGAAAATTACCGGTAAATCCGCTGATATTGAACCATTAATTATTGATAGCCCCAAACAAGAGGAATAATGATAAATTCTAATATTATGCGGACTTTAATTAAAGACATTATCAATAGAAAAGGCGAAGAAGTTTTATTGAAGGGCTGGGTAGATACTCGGCGCGACCACGGCAAGATTATTTTTATTGATTTGAGGGATAGAACCGGCATCTGCCAAGCGGTTTTTTCCCCGGACAAGCCGATTTATGAAAGAGCTAAAGATTTGCGTTCGGAGTGGGTGGTGGAAATCACGGGCAAAATCAATCAGCGGCCCAAAGGAATGGAAAATTCCAAGATTAAAACCGGTTTGGTTGAGGTGGAAGTTAAAGATTTGAAGATTTTAAATCAAGCCAAAGCTTTGCCGATTAGCATTGATACCGACGGTTATGAAATCAGCGAAGACAATCGTTTGAAATACCGTTATTTGGATTTGCGGCGGCAGCGGCTCCAAAATAATATCCGAATGCGCCATAAAATCATTCAATTGATGAGAAATTATTTGACGGAGCAGGGTTTTGTCGAAGTGGAGACGCCGATTTTAACAAAATCCACGCCCGAGGGCGCGCGCGACTATGTCGTTCCTTCGCGATTGCACTCGGGAAAATTTTACGCCTTGCCGCAGTCGCCCCAGCAGTATAAACAGCTTCTGATGGTCGCCGGCTTTGAAAGATATTTCCAGATTGCGCGATGTTTCCGCGACGAGGATACCAGAGGCGACCGCCAGCCGGAATTCACCCAATTGGATTTGGAAATGACTTTTCCGACCCAGGAAGAGATTCTTTCGCTTATTGAAGATTTATACAGCAAGATAGTCGAGACGCTGTTTCCGGAAAATAAATTCAAAAGACCATTTCCGCGGTTGACCTTTAAAGAAGCGATGGAAAAATACAAGACCGACAAGCCGGATTTAAGAAAGAATAAAGGCGACAAAAATGAATTAGCCTTCGCTTTTATTGTTGATTTTCCGATGTTTGAGTGGAGAGAAAGCGAAAAAAGATGGGATACCGTGCATCATCCTTTTACTAAATCCCAAAATCTCGATAATTTGCCAGAAAAAGAGTTTATTAAGTTTTTGCGGGCAAAGCCCGATAAAGTCCTTGCCCATCAATACGATTTTGTCTTGAATGGTTTTGAAATCGGCGGCGGCTCAATTCGGGAACACAACCCGCGGATTTTAGAAGCGGTTTTTGAAATTATGGGCAATAAAAAAGAAGAGATTCGGCAGAAATTCGGCCATATTTTGGAAGCGTTTGAATACGGTGTTCCGCCTCACGGCGGCATTGCCACTGGCATTGACCGTTTGGTGATGGTTTTAATGGACGAGCCGAATATCCGCGAGGTTATCGCTTTTCCCAAAACCGGCGACGGCCGCGATTTGATGATGAACGCCCCTTCGGAAATTGACGAGAAGCAATTAAAAGAATTGCATTTAAAGATAAAAGATTAATTAATAAAAGCCGAAAAATCGTCATAGTTTGCCTTTTGGCGATTTTTGTGTTAAGATAGCAAAAATATGACAGCCAAAATCAACGCTTTATCAAGGAACCAAAAAACTTCTTCCAATCTTCGCCGCGAAGGTCTGATTCCCGCTATTCTTTACGGTCATAAAATTAAAAATATCGAATTGGCGGTAGATAAGAAAGAATTTGAGAAGATTTATCAGGAAGCGGGGGAGAGCACGATGATTGAATTGACGCTCGAAGACGATAACAAAAAAGAGAAGAGACCCGTTTTAATTTATGAGGTTCAATACGACCATTTGAAAGGCGAGCCGATTCACGTTGATTTTTACCAGGTTCGATTGGACCAGAAAATTACCGCCGACATTCCTTTGCGTTTTATAGGCGAAGCGCCGGCGGTTAAATCTTTAGGCGGCATTTTAGTCAAGGCGGTGCACGAAATAAAAGTTGAGGCTTTGCCGCAGGATTTGCCTCCTTATTTGGAAACGGACTTGAGCAAATTGGAGAACCTTGAGACAAACATTTATGTTAAAGATTTGGTAGTACCGAAGGAAGTTAAGGTTTTAATTTCACCCGAGACAGTGGTGGTCTCGGTAAGTCCGCCTCGTTCAGAAGAGGAATTAGCCGCCGCCAAAGAGGAAGTGGCTGAAAAAGTGGAAGAGGTTAAAGTAGAGACCGAAGAGAAGAAGGCGGAGAGAGAAATAGAGAAAGGAGAGCAAGTCAAAACACCTCCTAAATTTAATGAGTAAAAACTCAGGAAAACCAAAAATTTTATCAGACATTCTTCCGCGTGGCGCAGTTTCAGTTTTTAGAAAAATCGGCGATCCTCTCGGTCGCCGCTCGGCTTCTTTACGGAAAATTCCCAAAGAATTGCGCATAACACTGATCGCTTTTATCACCTTAGCGGTTTTTCTTGTTGTCTCCAATATTCATTTTTCCACTTTAGCGCCAACGGCTTTGTCTCAATCGAGCGAAGAGGAACGTCGCAATTTAGAAACAGAATTGGAAAAAATTGAGAGCGAAATCGACGATTATGAAAAAACTATCATTGATCTACAAAATCAACAAAAAACATTAAATCAGAACATAAAAATACTGGATGCCCAAATCAATAAATTGAATTTACAGATTAAGGCGACTGATATTCAATTAAATAAACTCGATAAAGAAATTGTTTCTCTTCAGAAAAACATCATTTTCACGGAAGGAGACATCGGCCGAATTAAATTTCTGTTAATGGGTTCACTTCGTCAAATTTATATTGATGACCGGCAAAATCTACTTGAGGTCGCCTTAAAAAACGAAAAACTTTCCGATTTTTTCAATAATATTAATGCTCTTTCTCTTCTTCAAAATCAGACGCGTGAGAATTTAGATAAGTTGGTTGAATTAAAAACAGCTCTTGTTAGCCAAAAGGATGTTTTATCGGGGGAACGGCAAGATGTTTTGAATTTAAAAAATATTCAAGAAAATCAAAAAGTTCAATTGAATCAGAAAAAAAAGGAAAAAAATGATTTGGTTCGTTTAACCAAGGGACAAGAAAGTAAATATCAAGACCTTTTAAAGAAATCAAAACAAACCGCCAGCCAGATTAAAAGCCGTATTTTCGAACTTTTAGGCGGCGGCGAATTAACTTTTGGGGAGGCATATAAATTGGCTCAATTCGCTTCGGAGCAGACTGGTGTCCGAGCCGCTTTAATTTTGGCGGTTTTGGACAGGGAGTCGAGCTTTGGCCGGAATGTTGGAAAATGCAATTGGAAAACAGCGATGCATCCGACTCGCGACCAGCAGATATTTCTGGATTTGACCAAAGAATTGGGCATTAACCCTGATAGTGTTTCAGTTTCTTGTCCTAATAGCGACGGCGCCTATGGCGGAGCAATGGGTCCCTCGCAATTTATTCCTTCCACTTGGTTGAAGTATAAAAATAGAATCGCCGTCATTACCGGAAATAATCCGCCTTCTCCCTGGCGCAACGTTGACGCTTTTGTAGCCACTGCTCTTTATTTGAAAGACGTTGGTGCCGACAGCCAAACCTACGCTGCGGAAAGAAAGGCAGCGGCGATGTATTACGCCGGTTCCCGCTGGAGCCGCTATTTGTACAGTTACGGCCAGTGGGTAGTGGAAAGGGCTTCTCGTTTTGAACAGGATATTGAGGCCTTAACAGGTTAACCCCGCACCTTTTCTAGCATCTGCTTCTAGAAATATAGAGAATGTAAGCCGAAGGCGGCTCCGCCTTGACCATCTCTGAATTTCGGAAGCCTCGGCTGGAAAAGGTGCGGGGTTGACCCCGCACCTTTTCTAACAAACACTTCTGGAAATATAGAGAATGTAAGCCGAAGGCGGCTCCGCCTTGACCATCTCTGAATTTCGGAAGCCTCGGTTGGAAAAGGTGCGGGGTTAACAAAAGATTTTATCAAGGAATAAAATCCGCCTCATGATGAGGCGGATAGGGTGAACAGACTTTATTTTTGTTCGTAAATTTTGAAAATTTGATCCAGTTCCCCGTCCATAATTTTTTCCAGATTATGGAAATTTTTTTTCAGGCGGTGGTCGGTAAGACGGTCCTGGGGGAAATTATAGGTTTTAATTTTTTCCGAACGGTCGGCGGTGCCGATTTGTTGGCGTCTTTCTTCGGAAATTTTTCCTTGAGCCACCGTCCAATTTAAATCAAATAGCCTTGCTTTTAGAAGCTCCAAAGCTTTTTCGCGGTTTTTAAATTGGGAGCGCTCGCTTTGGCAGGCGACAACAAGACCGCTTGGCTTATGGATTAACCTGACGCCCGTTTCCACTTTATTGACATTTTGCCCGCCCGGTCCCGATGAACGGAAAAACTCGATTTCCAAGTCCCGGGGGTTAATTTGAATATTGATGTTTTTCGGCTTGGCTAAGACGGCCACCGAAGCGGTTGAGGTGTGGACGCGGCCGGTTTTTTCGGTTTTGGGAATCCGCTGAACGCGATGCACTCCGGCCTCGTTTTTTAAAATTTCCACGTCTAAACCGTTTACCTCAAAAATTATTTCTTTTGTTCCGCCAATAGTTGTTTGATTGGAATTCAAAACAGTCAGTTGCCAGTTCTTCCGCAGGCTGTATTTCTGGTACATTCTAAAAAGTTCGGCGGCAAAAAGAGCGGCTTCTTCGCCGCCGGCGCCCGCCCTGATTTCCATAATCACACTAGTGATTTCTTCCATAATTATTTGCGTTTTTTGGAAATTTCCTCCTTTTTAGCCAATCGGCGCTTGAATCTTTCCACGCGGCCAGCCGTATCAATAATTTTTTCTTTACCCGTATAAAACGGATGGCAGGCCGAACAAATTTCCACCTGAATTTCTTCTTTGGTCGAGCCGACTTCAAAGGTGTTGCCGCAAGCGCATTTCACCTTGGCCCGCGGAAAATATTTTGGATGAATGTCTTTTTTCATAATAATCTTATTTTACTGATAAATGGCGAAAAATCAATCTGCCGTCTTTAAATTCAAAAATTTGCATTTTTTATTTTTTTCAATACAATATATCTATATGTTAGCAAAGGAAATCACAAAAACCGATAATGATTTGTCCAGCGGGGAAAATCAAACTTTCAAAGAAATGCTTGAGGCGCGGGTTTTTTGCGGTCACCGTTCTTCAAAAACCAATCCAAAAATGAAGCCGTATTTGAGCGGCACCAAAAATAATTTTGAGATTATTGATTTAGTGAAAACCCAGGAATTGTTGGGAAAAAGCGCCGTCTTTCTTGAAGGGCTGGGTCAACAAAATAAAACTTTGCTTTTTGTGGGGACAAGCCCGATGGTTCGCGATTTAATAAAAGAGGCAGCCGAGAAAACCGAGAATTGTTATGTTATTAATCACTGGATTGGCGGTTTTATGACTAATTTTAAAACCATTTTTGGCCGACTTCGCTATTTCCGCGACCTTCAAGACAAAAGCAAAAAAGGAGAACTTCAGAAATACACCAAGAAAGAACAATTAAATTTTCAAAAAGAAATCCAAAACCTTTCGGCGCTGTTTGAAGGATTGGAAAGATGCGAGAAACTTCCCGAGGCACTAGTGATTGTTAACCCGAAAATGCACGAGGCGGCTCTTCGAGAAGCGCAAAAATTAAACATTCCGATAGTGGCAATGGTAGATACCGATTCGGACCCCGGCCACATCAGTTATCCGATTCCGGCCAGCGACCATATTCGTTCAAGCGTTTCTTATATTTTAAATAAACTGGTTTCCAGTTATAATGAAGGAAAGAAGAAAGCAGTCGCAACAACAAATCAAAATCAATAAGGCATTTATGGAAATCAATCTTGTCAAACAATTAAGGGAAAGGAGCGGTGCTTCAGTGATGGAATGCCGAAACGCCCTTGAAGAGGCGAAAGGCGATTTAACGAAGGCGCTGGAAATTTTAAAGCGAAAAGGGCAGGCGATTGCAGCCAAAAAAAACGAACGGGAAACAAGAGCCGGCATTATTGAGGCTTATATCCACACCAACGCTAAAATCGGAGTTCTCTTGGATTTGCGTTGCGAGACCGACTTTGTCGCCAAAAATCAACTTTTTAAAGAATTGGCCCATGAATTGACCTTGCAAATTGCGGCGATGGCTCCCCAGTATATCAGCGAAAACGACATTCCCGAGACGGTTTTGGATGAAGAAAAAGCCATTTATCGCGAGGAGCTCAAAAATTCCGGCAAACCGGAAAAAATCATTGAGCAGATTATCGACGGCAAATTAAAAAAACGTTTTTCGGAAATTTGTTTTCTGGATCAGCCATCAATTAAAAATCAGGATGAGACCGTCAGCGACTTAATTAAAAATTATATCGCCAAAATAGGCGAGAACATTAAAGTTGAGCGTTTCGTTCGCTTTGATATTTAACTATTTGTCTGCGA
>Ga0210057_1003555_pt1 | contig 21417 bp, 33 predicted proteins | sample CryGeyCG2114_010_2_FD_183968 | JGI IMG/M metagenome (GOLD analysis project Ga0210057, IMG submission 183968) | Groundwater microbial communities from aquifer - Crystal Geyser CG10_big_fil_rev_8/21/14_0.10 (SPAdes) (version 2) | ecosystem: Environmental > Aquatic > Deep subsurface > Groundwater ...
TTTTCGTATCGTATCCAGCTAAATTCTTCGCTTACTAAATAGTGCGCCTCATCACACAACAGCATGTACACTGGGATGCCGGACTGCGTTATCCGTTCTGCACTATCGTACGTGCCAAATATAACAAGCGGGACGTTCTCACGTTGTGTCCTCTCGTACTGCTCTCTAATAACGACGGAAGACGTTGTTGAGTTGACCTCTCTGTATGGAAGGTCTACCCATTTGAAATCGGTTTTATCAGCAGCTTTGCCTGAGTGTACTATCAAATACTGACAATCGTTGTTGTTAACTACCAGATATTTTTTAATATCATTGTATAGTTGGTTTGTCAATAATATTCTTGGTGCTAGCACGACAAATACCCTTATGCTTGATAAATTATCATTGATAGACATTGCTTGTATGAAACTTTTGCCAGTCCCAGTTGGTAAGTGTATTATTCCCTCTGAATTTTGACTAATTTCAAAATTAGCTTCTACTTGATGTTTACGTGCTTTCATTGATTTATATTTAATAATTGTCTGAACGCGTTCCAAAATGGGATATTGTTATCAACTAGCTCTCTTAGCTGTCTGTATCCAATACAGCGTACTGAATTTAAAAACATTTCGTTATCCGTAAAATAGTGCAAGCCCTCTGCTGTTGTTACTATTAGCATGTTAGTTTTTGTGTCTTTGTCTACACCTTCGAATAAAGATGACATGACGAAATTTGACAGGTGGTCCTTGTTGGCTGTTAACAATTTTGTATTGTTTGATCTAAATTTAACCTGCACCGTTGCAAATTTTCCATTGATGCCGATGCCATATCCATCTATACCTGTATCTATATCTTTATCGGTTACTCTGTATTCGGTAATTCCTATCCTGTTATCTATCGGAGATAGCTTGATCAAAGCTTCGACGAATAGTTCGAAACCGTCACCCTTGTACTTATCTGGATCGTATCTGTCTGGATATAATAAGGATTGCTTTTCTAACCTGTTGCAGTATGTCGACAGTTTGTTGCAGTTAATTAAAAGTTCAGGTAAATTATGTGCGCGGTTTACAAATTTGTGTAATAATGCTATAGTCATAATTATTTTTTTGTAAAGATATGAATAAATATTGAATAAAAAAATTAAATAAAGGGATTTTCCGAATCGATAAGCATTTGGAACATCTCGTCTATTTTGGCTGCGTTAGCTTTGAAGTTCTCTACGATTTCATCTGGAAGATCGAACCACTCGAGAATTATATTATACTGTTTATAATATCTATGTAATGCTGCCTCAACTTTGGCTGGATGTAATACTTCACATTCAGCCACGTATTCCAATTCGGAAGATGAACCTGTCTGCAGTTGAGACATTCGATATGCTACATCGTGTTTTGTATACCCAATTTTATAATGGCGTAGACCATTTCGCAACAAATAGACTTTCATATCTTATATATGCGGAAAATTCAAATAGTTCCCGTTTCCAGCGATATATACTATGAACTACTTATTAAATACAAGCTTCAGAAGTCATCACTCCAAGTAATGTTGGCAGTTCGTTCTGATTTTTAAGAGTGCGTTCAACACTCAAATGATTTCGTAAAGCAAAATTCTTAATATTAATTGCAGCATTCTTATCCCTATCATGTTTAGTATTACACTTTGCACAGGTCCATTCTCTATCAGCTAATGTTAACTCTTTGTTAACGTTTCCACAACAAGAACACATCTTTGAAGAAGGATCAAATCTTCCTATCCTCAAAATATTATTACCATACCATTCTGCTTTATATTCCAACATATCTATGAACATTCCCCAACCAACATCTGATATAGATCCAGCTAAACAATGATTCTTTAACATGCCTTTTATGTTCAAATCTTCAATCGCAATATTATCGTGGTTCTTGATAAGCATTGTTGAAGTTTTTTGTAAAAAGTCTTTTCTTTGATTTGCTACTTTTTCATGTAGTAAAGCTAATCTGTGTTTTGTTCGTTTTCCATTTTTCTTTGAATATTTAGATTGAACATATTTTAACTTTGATTGTGCTTTTTTTAAATATTTTGGATTGTCAAACGTTTGTCCATCTGATGTTACCAGAAAAGATTTTATTCCTAAATCAATCCCAATCGTTGTCTTTTCTTTTATAACAGCCTTTTCTTGATTGTGAATATCTGTTTCTACTAAAACAGATACAAAATATTTTCCGGTTGGAGTTTTACTAATAGTGATGCTGGTCATGAACGGTGTAAACCTATCCAACAACTTCAAGGGCGGACCGGTGGACTATTGGCAGATGACAGGATCGCAGAAACACGATATGGACGAGTTCGAGGAACGATTAATGGCAGACAAGTCTACGATAGAGTTCATCAAGTACGTCAAAGAAATCCACGTGTTAATGAAGCCTAACAAATGGGTTTCACCTGGCGACAAAGAATACGAGGAGTTAAACAAGGCAGCAGCGTATTCTAAGAAGCGTGCTGACGAGCTTGGTGTACCGATATTCTTCTATGACGACAAGGTTGCATACTTTAACAACGCTAAAGACAGAGCGATCAAGATTAACACGGAAGCTGCCGATCCAGATAAAAAAAAAGATCTGCATGGGACAATCTCGATATTCTAGGTGTGGTAGTCGGTAGCGATGAGAAAACGCAAGCAGAAATGGTTGATATGATAATATTCAACAAGAAGAGATTTCCGGATAAATGGACAAACATACCAGCTGACAAATTGCGAGAGAATCTTCTCAAGTCTTTTAAAGAATTTTCAGATAAGTGGTACCTGAAATACGCAGAGAAAGAAGTAGACAAGGAAAAGAATATGTATGAATTTTGGATCAAGGACATGTACAATAGTGTGGAAGCCGACATACACAACGACAGATCCACCAGTGACAAGTTCATGAAGTGGGTGTTCGAAATCCTGACGAAGGACATGCGCAAAGTTGGTGCAGATAATTTCAAGAGTTATATAAAGAAGAAATACGGGAATTTTTAATGAAACACATACGCACATATTCAGAGATCAACGAGAAAAAAAGTGTCGGCCTAATTTTTCATTTTACTGATCCTGCGAGTCTGCTAAGCATACTAAAGGAAGATAGGATGCACTCCGGTCATGGCTACATATCATTCACGAGGAACCCGGATCTTAAAGCGTGGCACGAATCATTCGGTGCTTACTGTAGAATAGTGTTCAACGGGTCCGATCTAAGCGACCGGTTCCACATAGAGCCATACCTGTTCGATCCAACTAAGGATCCCATCTTTGCAGACGGACACGAGCCTGATTATACGGAGAGGAAAAAATTATATGGTGCGGAACGCGAAGAACGCATCAGGGGCAATGAGATACACGGGATAATGAAATACATAGTGAAAATAGACATCTTGAATAACACAAACACCAATGATGAAGAACAAAAATCACTGAAAGAAATCACGAAGAACTTCGGTTCAGTAATTTCCATAAACTTCGTGGACAAGTTCACGCCGGTAAGGGATCAGATCACTTAGTCCTATCAATTACAACATATATAGTGTCAATTACTGTACCTGTAACGTTCTGTTCTGTTACATGTCCGAAAGCATTTTAGTAATAAAATGGTTTGTTTCCCCTCTATTATTAAACCAATTCCACCCCCTAGTTTGGTGATAAATCAGTTTTACTTTCCATCCATTTTGAGCAGCGGAATCCAACAAATTTATTACTTCTGGTTCTGCCTTATCATTATCAATGGAAAAATCGAAAGGAACACTACTATTCATTCCTGTTTGTGTTACATTCAAATGACCTTCCCAGCTTTTCCAAAAAATACCTGTTTCTGAAAATTGAGTTACAACTCCAATTCTTTCTCCGTTTGAATAATTTTCGGAGCAACTTGTTAGCATCAATGTAGCCGATGCAATCGCTATTAAGATTAATTTTTTTCATTTTATTTATTTGGTTTTAGTTTTTCATAATTTATCTTAAACGTCTTTGTACAACGGCTCGCCCTTTATGAGCTCCTTAACGGCTTCGTCCTCGTCGGCAGTCCTGATTATAACCTTGCCTTGCGTTCGTCCCTTCACGGTCTCCAGAACAACGAATCCTGGCGATCCGCACGTCATCCATCGATTACTCATTTGGATCCTGGAGTACTGACATGTCTTTAGTGCTTCTGCTATTTTCATCACCAATCAAATTCAAATGAACCTACTTCATCAAGAAAAAGTTTTTCGATATAAAATTTTCGTAAACGTTTTATTGATTCTCTTTAACTGTTGTACTTTTTTGTATAATTTCGTTCATAAATTAATTCGTGGATTCAATAAAGATATGAAATAATTATGGAATAAAAAAATAATTATGGAATAAAAAAATAATTATGGAATAAAAAAATAATTATGGAATAAAAAAATAATTATGGAATAAAAAAATAATTAATTATTTTACGAAAGATGCCAAAGTTTTAAAAATAAAAACCCTCATCCGTTAGGGCGGCAAGTTGGATCTGCTTTAAAAAGCAGCAAATTAATCTTCTTTCTGTTTAGTATTTTGCCATAGCAGAAGCATCTGATCAGTATTGCCTGCTAGATCTATACCTACAGCCTTGGTCGTCCATATGTATCCGATATGTTCGCCTGACAGGGTCACTTGTACTTCATCAACCTTCGTGTGGAACACATAAACGTCAAACTCCTTTACGGCAGATTTTACCATACCTACTTCATCAACATGTGACAATAACAAGACAATGCCAGTCTCTTCTTTTAACTCGCGCATCGCGCATTCTGCCATAGTCTCGTCTGCCTCGGCCTTTCCGCCAGGAATTCCAAATCCGTGAGGCATATTGCTGCGCTGAAGCAACAGTATTTGTCCGTGTTGGTTCTCTATTATGCAGACAGCCGCTTTTTTTCTACCTTCCTTCATTCGCACCTCCTATCTTCATCATCCTTTATTCCAAACTCTTCTCTTATCTTTCTGGTTGCGTCTTTCGTAGCCTCCTCTAATGGGTACATCACGTCGTTGAACCTGAGTTGTAGCTCCTCGAACTTGGCCTTCAACTTGTGCTCCGCTTGCTCGTCTATGTACTTGTCTATGTTGGATAATATGTCCTGGAGCAACTGCGGCTCCACTAGCATGTTATCTATCATAAGCTGCACGTTTACCTCCCTTCGGATCTGCGCTTGTTCTATGATCTCCTTAGGCAAGCTCTGAAGTATCTCGTGATACAGCCACTCATACTCTGAATCGCCATTTTCTCTGATACCGTTAGATATTTCTTTGAATGATATTATCATAATTCTTTTGTATGTATAGAGGATCTATTGCCTCCGAGTTCTCATGGTAACAGACCCAACATTTGTGCGTAAAGATTATTGACTATTTCCCATTCAACTTCGCCTGTAAATCTTGAAGGTGCTAACATTTCATCTTTGTCGTACTCATATTTTCGAGTAACATCGTGAGCATACCTAATATCTAATGGCTCAGTTGTGAATATCACAAACAAGTTCTGTCCATTGACAGTTTGATGTAAGTCAATGACATCACCATTTTTTAATTTTTTTTCATTTATATCAAATCGTTCCATAAAAAAAACATCAATTGAAATAATGATCGATTATCTTCTGCCACATGTCATGTGCAAATTTCCCGGATAATACGCAATATATCAGGTATATCCAAGAAAATAAAAAATGAAATATGGCCCACAAGACGGACTTGTTGAAGAACCAGCTTACCATTGCTGCGGCTAATCCGCATATTGTGTGAAATACGCTATAAATACCACTACTTTCGTTTGACATTTTTATTTTTTAATTATAGATTTTATTTCGTCCAGTCTCTGCCGGGTTCCTACGAAATATTCTAAACAAGTATACACATTTTTTTCGTGGTTTCTAGGTCCTGACGTCATCAATAATTCCGCTGGTTCGCTGTCTAGCACAGGTTTGTCGCTGGTAACGTATCCCATCGCACATCGTAGGTGCAATGACGTCGGCACCTTAGCGTATCCGATGCTAATCATCCTGTCATAAAAATCGGCGTCTTCGAACTCCTCGGTCATCCTCGTGGAAACATGACCATAGTACTTGAGCCAATTTGCCTCGTTCTCGGCGACACACCACACGTCTTCTAAATTCATGATAATTCATTCATGAATTCAGCGCCAATTTTACTTACTGCATCGAGCGCGTTTAGTATCTTATCAACCTTAGCCAGTTCTGATTCAAGATGTAGTTTTCTAGCGATCGCTCGTTCTTTCATCGCATTAAGATCCACCGTTTGGTTTGTCGGTTTTACGACTATAGGACGACTTGAAATATTTGCATCGGCTAGTGAATACAGTTTGTTTGTCATATTCAGCTTACCAGCGTTTCGTTGTTCCAACATTATCTTGTATACAGTGGCACGATTTATGCCAGTTTTTTCGATAACATTTTTCACTTCACACTTCGGATTTTTTTCAACAAACGTCAGGATTTGTTGGATTTGCACATTTGAATCAGTTACCTTTGGTAGTAATCCATTAGTACGTGGTTTCTGCCTAGCAATTGCCATTTCAACAAGTCGTATTGTTGTTTTTTTGATTATTTCATCGGCAATTTTCAAATTTGGCGTCACTAGTATTTTGACTGGTTTATTCTTATCTCCGTACGCGATATAGCCGAGCTTTACTGCAGTAGTAACATAATCCTTCGACAATTTATGTTTCTTGAAATATTTTGTCACTGATCCAAAAAAACTGTTAGTACTAAGTACGCGTAATGTACTTAGCAAACGTTCTGCCTTAGGATGTGTTGTTGTGTCAGTCACGGGGATTACGATCGCAGGAGTTATCACACCTGCTTTGGTATCTTTTATGTATTTGATGACATCATTTGCGGTGGTCAGACTCATGTCGCATTTAGTTTTATAAAGAGGTCTTTTCGGGTTTTTAGATAAATTTTTGATTACACCAAGTTTAAGCAATGCTGTGAGGTGGTGTCGATTAAGATCATGTTTCTTTATCATTGGCATTAACGTGCCAGGAAAACCACCTTTGTTGTTGGTTGATTCTAACTCGTATAATAAATTCAATATTCTACTAGCTTCTGCTATATTATTTTTTTTAATATTTTGATTATATTTTGCAACATACTCATCAAAAATCATGTTTTCCAAATACGGATCGTATTCTACTAGGCTAATCCATTTATATCCGGTGCCATACCATTTAATGAAACCAAGCATTTCTAACGTATTAAGGAAGAATTCGGGATTTGGTATTTTGTTGTTGTTGAGTATGGTTGTATTAATGAAAACGGGTGAATTGCAATAGAATGAGTACAACTTTGTAAGGACTGTTTTGATCTGTTCTCTGGTAGGTATGCCTGCGTTATACTCGCTGAGCTTCAACAGCCCTGTCGTCTTTTTGTTTGCTTCTTTCTCCTGCTTCCTGTTTAACTGGATCAGCTTACACGTACTGTGTATTTTTTCAGCCAGTTCTAGTGATGGCATGTTGTCCTCATCCAGCCACCTCCATCTGTTATTATTAGATATGGATTGCTTTTCTACGAGTCCATGCTTGAGCATACTTATAGGCAAATCGCTGACCCATGGTGATGTCAAGTTAGCATCCATTATAATTTTGCATATTGATAGATGTGTCAATCCTTGTCTTGTGCTATTATACATAGTGGTTAATACTGCAAATATTTTTCGTATTCGCTCTTTTTTGATATTTTCATTTGTACTCATAAGTATAATTTTTAGTTCGATGTAAAGATATAGAAAAATATGATACGAAAAAATAATAATGTAATTTATTTTCCGTTATTTCCATAAGATTCATCAACTTCCCATTCTAATATTGAATACGGTAACACCATTATCGGATATATCCTAGTGTCTTTGATCTTTTCAGTAACCCATATACCACAAAGCCAAGAGCTCCTCATGTACACAATTTGCGTTTTAGGCCCAGTGTAATTCTTGTTCTTGAATACATCGTCAGGTACCCTTATTGGAACCTTAGCTATATCTGTGTCCGACGGCAAGTCATTAACAAATAATCTTTTCGACATCTTGTGTTTTTTTAATGTATATCATAGTAGTTCTAAGCCGCCTGTTATCTGGTCAACGTCATCTCTCCAACCTGGTCCGATTGCTACACACGTATATGTTGGCTCTTTGAACTCGGTAAGTCCTGCATCCAATATCAATGAGCAAGGAAGTCCTGCAGCCTTTGCCTTCTCGTACAGTTCTTTGAGGTGATCCTCCGAATTGCCTTTGACACAGATCTTCGTAAACTTGCCTAATAACCAATCGCCAAGTGGCTGGTGTTGCATGTCGCCGAAATCCAATACCCAACCGGTATTATCTGAGTTAGTAGTCATTATATCGAGTATCGCTTTCAAAGATGCGTGGCATGCTTGAGCACAAAGCTTTCCAGTACGTATTTTTTCGCCTTTATGATTACGCAGATCTGTACGCATAACTATAATCTGTTTGGACATACCAGCGTTCGGATCCGGATTCTTGTTTTCGGCTTCACGTTCTGCTTTGAACTTAGCCATCATCTTGTTTTCGTGGTCGAGCATCTCGCCCTCTGCTTTGTTATTTGTCATAATTTTCTTATATTTCAGATGGTGTTCTTAGTTCACTCATCAGTTAAAATTTTAATTACTTTTGGTATGCCTGTGGTGACCGCTTCCTCGAAGCACGTGATACCTAGCGCCTCCTTGGTCTCTTTGGATGGGATCTCCATGTTGACGTAAAACTTCTTTACGTGCTTAGGCAGTATGTCGAATATCATGTTTGCTGGTGCAACTAGTAGTGATGTACCACAAACAACAACAGCATCGACGTCACTCAGCATTTCTACTGCCGGCATCATCATAGGAACAGCTTCGCCAAACCAAACGATGTGTGGTCTCAGCTGCGCATTGTTCGGCGACTTGTCACCAACGTTAAGATCGCCAGTGTGATCGTATATTTCCTCGGTTAACGTGCAACGTACTTTGTTCAGTTCGCCGTACAGGTGAATGATTTTAGTAGTGCCGCCCCTCTCATGAAGGTCGTCAACATTTTGCGTAATAACATGTACGTCAAATCCGTCTAACTTCTCAAACTCACCTATGGCTATATGCGCTGAATTAGGATGAACTGTTGGCAGTTGGGCCCTAAGCTTGTTGTAGAAGTCCAGCATGTACTGCCTGTTTTCCTTCCTGTTATGCGTAGCCCGCCACTTGCTTATGTCGGCAATCTGCATAACGTCGTATTCTTCCCAAGTACCGTCTGAGTCCCTGAATGTCTTCACACCGCTCTCTGCACTTATGCCAGCGCCGGTGAAAAATATTACCTTAATCTTCTTTGTCATTGCTAAACTATTATAAAGTCTTTTGATTTAATTACTAAATATAAAATATAAAACGTTGCTAGTGATATTATTGCTCCTATTTCCAGTGATATTAACATTTAATTCCGTATTTTTCCTCCAGTTCTTCGTCTGTCAATGGACGATGTCTTGTACACCACTTGATCAGAAATTTATCTGAACTATCATTTTTTGGCGCGGCCACTATATCAAGGATAACTTGATTCCTAATGACCTCTGGTTTGAACGTGCACATGATCGCATGTATTAATGTGGCTTTATACATCTCATCCCAGAACTCCAATCCATTTTCGATCCGTTCTATCAGTAGACTTCCGATTATTCCGGCTTTATTCTCTGTCGCTTCCATTATTATTGTGTTACGTTTTCTTTTTCGCTCATATTATTTCGTTTTAACGGATCCGTATGGATTGTTCTCTGTCCTCGGATAGCACCCCGGGTGGTTAAGTCCCTCCCTGATATAGTTCTGTGCAAACACGACAGACTTCATCTCCTTCTCATGCGTCGTTTTAAGGTCGCGTAATAGATTTTTGTACCAATCTGGATAAACAGTATCCTTGTCCTTAAACAAGTCGTCCAACATCGCCTTATAGTCCCGTATGCAGTCCTCGTGCAGCTTTATGCTCAGCTTGTTAAACTCTTCGTTCGTCAGCTGTTGAAGTTCATGTTCTGTAATCGCCGGATATTTTTCTCTTATCTCTGGTGTTATCATTTTATCACTGCTTACATCCGCATTCGTTACAAGGGAAAGTCCCAACTATCAATCCGGTATCACACACTGGACAAGCGAAAACATCTATATTTTTCTTCACCAGTTCTTTCTTCACTTCATCTCGTCCTGTGATACCCAGCTCGAACGGTCCCATGTTAAACAGTGCATCGTGATGCATCGATATTTGAAATATCTGCTTGTGTAAGTAAGCATCGCCCTGCTCGTCACACTCGTATTCCACTGCGCACATCGTAGTGACCTCTTTATTGTTAATCGGTATTGAGGTGTACTTGATGAACTTGTATATTGTGTCGTTGACGTAATCAATCCTGACCTGCGATACCGCGATGAGTATAGCTGCATCGTATGTTTCCCTATCGGTCCTGGTCCTAGTCTCCTTGAATTTTAGTACGTTCATCGGCAGGATCTCGCTTGAGTCTATCACGCAACTGTGATAATGTTTGGGACCTTCGCCGACCGACGTCATGCAGACGTATCGGTTTTTTGATGTGTACACACGAACCTCGTTACAGACCAACTTCATCTCAATCGGTATCTGTCTCAACAACAGTCGGCGTATCATCTTCTCGGTTGTCTTGCCGGTGAAGTCCTCCCACTTGTGTATAACCGATTCATTAGACCTGTACATTCCAAGGTTGATGGTTTCGAACTCATCTTCCTTCTCGGATCTGACGACACCTATCGCTTTCAGCGCGCAATTTATCGACCCGACATCCAGTACCTTATATTTTCCATCGACCCATGCCTTTGCATCCTGGTCGCCCATGCCCCCGAAGTAATCCGTCTCGGCCCACACAAAATCCGTGCAAATGTTTAGAAGCTTTTCCTCAACGTTATCGTCGTTCATGTAATCCAGACTTAGCTGATTGGACATCTTCTCATCGAGTGGCGCCAGAATATATCCGTTTTCAATCACGTGCGGGACGCCCTTGAAGAAGTTCAGATCTTTGATGCTGGATTCTTTAAATATGTATAGGTTAATCGAGTGTGACATTTTCTTTTGTTATTTCTTTTAGTATTCTTATTACGTCGGTCTTCCAATCCGGAACCGTTTGTTTTGACAGCAGCGTCATGACCGTATTGAACGACGGGTACGCAATCATCCAGCCCTTCATGTTGTTCTGTGCTATGGTGAAGTTAAGGTGCATGAACTTGTAGAAATAACCGGTTATCCCGGCAGTGCTGTCGGCCTTCTTGATCGCGTCGATCTCCTTGATTATCTTTTTGTACGACCACACGGAATTACCATCTACCAGGACGAAATCGTCCTCGAAGTTGAACTTGTTTTTGTCAAGCTGTTCCTGTAGCAGCACGCGCAAAGATTCCACCGTCACATCTTCAGAAGTCACCTGTATCTCGTTACCTAACAATTTCTTGACTGAGACGCCGTTCTGCGTTAGCAGCCTTATGACTAGGTCAAGTATGGTCGGCGAGTTAGTTCTTATTTTCATCTTTTTATTTGTTTTTCAATTTATCAATAGCGTCAAAAACATCAATGAGTTCCGTCAAATTTACGTATTTTTGTTTGAAAGCTATCAATTCATTGCCTGCCCTCGTTAACATTTTTTCCCTTAATATTGGATCGCCTAGTATCTTGTCAATAGATAGATACTTACTCTCCGTACTATTGAACCCAATGACATCGTTGCCTATATCATCTTCCATTATATTATAGAATAGTCGATGCTTAATGCCATCTTCTCTTTCTACCATGATAGATGCTATTAGTATTCTTGCTTGCTGGATCCTGTGTAAATCGGCAGCAATTGCATCATCCCATTCAAAATAATGATGTAACGGATGCGATGATACTTTAGCATCATCGGCAAGATTCTTAGCAGATAATTTTTTCAGACCGGAACTTCCGTAATGATCTGTTAGCACTTGTGCCACTTGTTCGGCTGTCAGTCCCTTGACCGCGGCACCATTATAAAATATTTTATTCATTTTTTCAATAATTTTAATTATTAGGCTTGTTGTATGTAGGCTCGTTATTTTTTACATCATCTTGTTGTATGCAACTTTTTAAAGCATTATTCGGGAGTGGAATTTTCACCCTCCCGCTAAGGACGTACAACCGCCCCACTTAATATTTTCAATGAACTAATTCTTCTTCTTTTTTATCTTTCTTATCTTTATCAAGCGTCACCACAATACCGTGCATGGCAGCTTTATAAACTATCTTACCGGCCAAATTGTAGTAAGACCAGTTAGGCAATAATACAACATCATCCGCACACTCGTCCTTTACGGTTTCATAATTAGAAAGAACAATCTCGCCTATCTTATTTTTTAAACAGTAGTCAACAAGTTCTCTGCTATATTTGTGCATCCTGTTGTCCACATAATTCTTCTCTTTCTTCTCGAACCGTTCGATGGCCTGCAGTTTTTTCTTGCGACCCTTGCCGCCGGTGCCATACTTAAGTTGGCGCTGCAACCTTTTACGTGCGCCGTTGATTGCTATTCTTCCGTGCAAGAACTCCTCATTATTACCTATGATAAAATCCTTATCCTTGCCTTTGCCGTTCTTTATGATTATAGGCGACTGTATTGATAATTCGCAGATGGCCTTTTTGCCTTCTTTTGGTATGAAAGGTTCTTTCTCCATCGATACTACCAACAGCAAGAACAATCTCCAACGCTTAACCGTAGTGTTATTCTTTGTCTTCACCCTGACTTTACGTATTATTATTTCGCTGTCGCACAGTTTGTAATCACCAGATATTGCCCTATCCATTATCAGCTCATCGGTTTTCCCCCGGCCAAAATACGTCTTAAATGGTGTGTTGAACAAATCGAACTTATAGTTGCCGTCGTCACATTTCTCAATACCATTTATTGATTTGGACATAAATGGTATCGGTATTACATTCCTATACGAACGCAATGACTGTTTACCTATCGAAACGTTAAATTGTTCCTTTTTAAATGTCTGAACAATCTTAGAATTAAGGCTGGCTAAGATGGATGAAGGTACGTCAGTCAAAAATTCCTTGCTTATGATCCTGTATGTAGTATTCATCGGAGAGCATGTCAATATGCCCGCATCATCATTCTTACTATCCACAAGACGGTTCACGTCTTTGTCATCCATATAATTTAACAACTTGTTAGCATTGCCTTGTATGAATTGGTGACTGACAATCAAATTGGCGGCTTCTCTAACGCGATTCTGTAATAGGAACCAACGCTCGTATAATCCTGGCAACTCTGCATTATCTAAGACATCAAAATTCAATTCGATCTTCCTAGTTATTATATTTTGTTTAGCCATTTCTTATTTTTTATACAAATATACGAATAAATATTAACTTATGAAAAAATATTGGAAATTCATTTATTTTCTAATCTTCTTAATATTCTTTCCGGCTAACAAATTCGCGACCATCCCTGACGTCATTGACAGTTCAGATATGAAGTCTGGCCACAAAGTGCGCGGGTCGGTATAATCCTCCCAGCTGGTGACGATCTCCGGGTCGATATTCTTGGATTCAACCAACCTGTCGTAGTTTGCCTGGTGTGTGACTCTGTGTTGTTCCTCACAGAACGTCTGGTACCACTCGGCGTCCTCCTCCTTGACGAAGTAGAAGTCTATCGTGTTGAATAGCTTGCCGTAGACGCAATCCACCTCTCTGCTCTCGAATACTGTCGTGTACTTGTGCTGGATCTTAACACACTGCATTGCTAGTTCTTCTATCATTATTATTTGTTTAGAATTTGTTCTTCAAAACTATTTATTCGTTTCTGCTCGATAGCCAAACTCTTTTTATACAGTTTTATACAATATGTCAATATTACATGAAGATCTTTATGACATTTGATCTCAAAGATTTCTTCGAGACTATCCGTACAATTTTCTTTAAGATGTACTATCCATCTATCGTCGATCTTATCTTCACTCTTATACATGTTGTACTTTTTTTTGATACCCTTTCCGTCCCGGTAACAATATCCGTCTTCGCCCTTCCTTATCTGAAAAGGAAAATCTATATGGCATTCTTGATGTCTACCATCGTCTGGATAATTTTTGATAGTTTTTATGTTTATATTCATAATTTATCGTTTTAACTTGTTTAGTAATCTTATATGTCGCTGACATACGGCGGCAACCGGTTCGTCATCATTCGCCATCCCGGCGTACACGAACAAGCGGCCCATAGAACACAGGTCCTTAACCAACGTGCCTGCCTTGTAATGGAAGTCGCGGTTGAATTCCCACACCTTTATCGAGAATTCCATCGGGTTCGTCACGGACGCCCTGGCGTACGGACATGCGTACGGATATATGTAAGGCACTCTAACGCCAGTCTTGTCTGGCATCTGTACGACAAGCCCACAGTTCTCGCCGTGTATCAAGAAGTCCCTTAGGTCGAGTATCTCGCCCTGTGAATCGTCGGATACTTTGAATGACATTATGCCCTTTGTAACAATGCCTACTCTATCGAGCCACCCTGACACGAACCGAATCGTGCCGCCTGCCGTATGTATGTCGTCATCGAATATGTAAAATGGATTCTTTGGTATGCTTGTAATCTGTCTGAGTAACGTTTGCTTAGCCTCTGGCGACGTAGCGAACCTGAGCATCTTAGATCCGAACATATCGTAGTACCTAGACAGCCTGATGCTGTGCACGTTAGGCATTTCCACGTCGGGCACTAAAGCATCAAGCGATACTATCGGACCGACCTTCGACATGTTGTTCTTGAACTCCTCGAGCTGGTCGGACAGGTAGTGTATCGTCACTTTGTCGTACTCTGACGTCACTATGTCGAGCAGCTTGCCGTAGGACGCGCCTATACTTTCGAATATAGTGTCCTCTACCCTTATGGTGAGGTTCACCTTCTCTATCGGCTTAATCTCGGTTTGTTCTCTGAGTTGTGTTGACGACATCGGGTTATTGCAGTATGCGTAAGTGTATCGCTTGTCGTTGGACTTGCCTGGTGACACAAACCCCGGTCTTCCTACCACGACGCAATGACCCTTCTTGAGGAACGCGTTCATGTACGCCTGGTTGTCTGCACCGCACACGAACACGACCTGAACGTTTCGGCGCAGGCGCTTTTCTAGGTACCGTTCTAATCTCTCCACCACGTGTGTGAACATTATGGCGTGCTTGTTGAAAAGACCCTCCCACGGATCGACTGACACCCAGCTTGGGCAGATCTTCTCACACAATTGTATCCGCTTGTGTATGGGTATGGACTTCTCGCCCGTTTTGTACGTGATGTACTCATCGTGTCCTGGAGAAAAATAGCCGGCTATAACTGACTTGCCGGTTAGCTCGATGGCAGTCTTCGCTGCTTCCATCATGTCTACATGGCCCTGATGTGGCGGACAGAAAGACCCAGTGCACAACAATACAACTGGATCTAAAACGTTCCTGACGTTGGTCATGGCGTTAGCTAGTGGCGTGGTCGGGATGTCAAGCATGTAGTCGATGTCATCTGGCGACGTAGTGGTGTCTATGAAGTATCCTGATTTGAAGACGGCATTAATGCCGTCTTCTTTCATAATATTGCACATGAATGGATCGTTTTTAATCTTCCAATTTCCGGCACTCGTCCATAAACTCATAGATATAAATGTATCGACATTTACCTTGTCTTTGATGCCTGTTATTCTTTCTGTATTATTCATTGAGCCTAACCCAGAACTACCGCTCAAGCTACCTTTGTCATCAATGTACCAATACCAAAACTTATTGTATATCTGTTTATCATGTGCGTACATAGCTTTTTCAAATAAATATGCAAAACCATATTCGCCATTAATGTCTATGCCGCGATTACTGTCCACATGATTATGTAGACGCAGTGATTCGTCCCAACTATGAGTCACGATTATCACATTTTTTGTTATGTCTTTAACTTTGTTCATTTTAGTTTTTTATCGTAACATCTTTTTTTGCATTTCAAGGAACATCTTGATCCTGTCCTCTATGGTTAGGTAAGACCAGGTTGCAGTCTCTTCCCGCTTGAACTCTTCGTAGTCCTCCTGACAATCGCAATCTAATGAGTCGATCAACGAAAAGTCTCTTGTGTACAGGAACTGCTCGATCGCCTTGATGTTCCTATCTGTGCACTTCGGACAGCCCTGTGCGCATAATGAATCCTCGTTCATGTCTGACTTCAGCTCTGACGTGTTGACCATCGGGAGACTGATGCCTGCGTCCCTGTTCCTCTTCAGGATCTCGATCACCGACCAGGTCCAAGGCGGCGTGTACATGCTAGCTCTGTGCAGCTTCTCAAGCACCGTATTCGGCGCGACTCTTGTAGGACACAACGTGGCGTATGATACACCTATGTCTGCAAGATATTCTATTGAGGTGCACGTATCCTCGATGGCCTCCACCTCTGTAAGGAACGGCGGCTTGATCATGAGGAACGCAACCGGTATGAAGTTGTTGGCTAATAGGTTTGACACTGCTGTCTCGAACGCCTTTTTGGTGCATGTGGTGTTTATGGCCACCTCTCTTATGAAGTCGTTCGACGTCTGGAACCCCATGAACACGCTAAGTCGCACGTCGCCGAGCTTCTCTTTGGCATCCAGTATCTTCTGCTCCGTAACGAACTGCGGTAGTGACTCTACCGATAGGTATTTTGCGTCGCTGTTCCTAACCTTGTCGTATATGTAGTCCCGTACTTTTGGCGTGATCTCTGAGTCCCTGAAGAAGTTTCCGTTGTTGAATATTGTTATCACCTCGTGATCGCTGATCGGCGTGTCAATGAAAGAGTGGTCGAACTGGTTTATGATGTTCTGCTCGCTTACACCAGCCAGAGACTCGTTTGGAAACGGACACATGGTACAAGTGCCAATACCGCAACCGGAAGTCAATAAAACAATCCTCTTGCGCGTTCTCAAACGTCCGTCAAATATTATCGAGTCTGACTTATGACTGATAGGAATGTCCATCGGCAAATTTTCCAAGGTGCGAACCCTGTCGCCCCTACTGAACTCAGATACCTGCGCCCTGAGCGATTTTTCTTTATTCATGTTCACGTTAATTTATTTCAGTCTAAAGAGTTATTGTTTTCATTTTATTTCTCTCCTAATTTCTTATTAAGTCTACGTTTTTCTTTTAATTTTTTATTACGATTATCATTATAATATTTTTTCTTTTCCTCTTCTGTTCTAATATAAATTTCACCAGAAATAACTCGAGGATCATTAATAATAAGTTCAACAAGAATCAGGCCGACCTGATCAGACGGCTCGTACGGGCCGTAATGATAAAAAACCCTCTTAGTTTTCATAATCTAAGAGGGTTTTTACTTTACTTACCGTTGAGACAGCCGTCATCGGCATCAGTTAATTGTGATCGTTCGTGTATGTGTATTGAATATAATTTTCTGCAAGGACCCTAAATGAAGGGGCGTTGTCGACGTATACGTCAATGTATATATATGGTTCCGCACACGGATTTGTTGTAGAATTACATCCTGAAGGATACCAGTAAATTTGATTCCCACCCATAAAGAAGTACTCGCCTGAATCAAGTTCAAATGTTATCATATTGTTAATATACATTCTTACGCCATCCGAATTAAATTCAGTAACGTTAGGAGTTCCTTGTGTCATCATGTTAAAACTCACAATCTTCTTCGTAATCACAACGACAGGAACAGGTTTGGGAGTGGGAGTGGGTTCGTCTTTCTGTTTGCTGCACCCCAACAAGGCTATCACTAGGACTGCCATTAAAATTGTTTTCTTCATAATAGTTGTTGTTTGTTAATACTGTTCGTCTTACAAATTTACGAGGCTTTCAATCAATTCTAGGTGTTAAATGGAAAGATTTTCATTTTTAATTATTTGTTGAGTGCATTCCGTAGTAATATTTATTATTTATCAAATTTGTAGTTTTGTACAAATAATGATATTTTTTTCTTTTATTTTCCATTTTTAGATATATTTTTATTTATATATCTAAAACGGTTCTAAAAAGTCTATCAAATATACTGTTAGATCTCTAGCACATTAATTAATCGTTTTTTTACATCCAAATATTTAGCAAACCCTAATGGTATTAGTTTATTATTAATAATTTGATATTTGTGTTTGTTTGTATTATGTAATTTTTCAATGTTATTGATCCATATTTTCTCCTTGTCGCTGTGATCATTCAACCACTTGTCCCACTTCTTCTCTTCTAATATTACACAACGAGCTTCGATAAATTCCTGTAGAAACCAGTAAGGCGCGCCGATCATCTGCTCGTCGTTGCGTCCGTCCCACACATCGCCCTTCGGCTCGTCTTCTGTGATTGATTTTGGTACGCCTAACAGATCGGCAAGTTTGTAAACCTCGGACTTATGTATGTCGGCGATTGGCTGTATGTCTACCATCCCGTCGGAAGCCTTACCGAAGAACCCGATGTACGAACCCTCATCCCTATTAGTGGTCCCTGAAACTATGGATTTTAATCCGGCCATCTGCATGATCGCAGCCTGGTAGTAGAACATTGGTGTCCGCAGAACAGAGGCCATCTGACCGTTTGTCCATGCATCGGTCTTATCCGGATATATTTGATCCGTCATTGCATTATACGCCTCTGTCAAATCTAGTGTTCGCCATGCTAAAAAACCAGGAGATAGCGATCCAGATGTTTTGAAACTATCTTCGAGCATGTTTGCTTTATTCAGCGTTTCATGCTGGCCTGTAACACCATTGCCGTGTATAGGCATCTTCAATGCTCTGACCTGCTTTATAGGCGAACCTATCACTAGACCTGCTTCGACATATAATTTTAAAACCACGGCGGAGTCAACCCCGCCGGATATTCCAACAACTACCGAGTCAAGCCCGTTTTTCGTGAAGAATTCGTTGATTGCTACTATTTTTTTGTCTAGGTAGTCTTGCGCGTCAAAATCTCTCATATTTGTTTTATGTTTTTAATAGTAAACGTGAACTCGTGCGTTGCCACCCGGATCGAGACACGTAAAATACATGGTCTCCAGATTTTATCTGAATTTTTTTATTTCATTTTTTTTATCTGTCACAAGTCGCGAAATCACGTCCTGTGCCGCCTTCGGCGTCTTTCCCTTGATCATACCAGTCAGCGCCAATTCTAACGCCTCCAGCTCATCCAATGCGACCCTGTGCTCCTTCGTGATACCTGCTTTAGCGTCCATATACTTCGTCTTGCACTTATCGCACTCGAGATACGATAATTCAGGATATGGCGCGCACACCTGCAACTTCATACTAGGGTGAGGCCTGTATCCGCACAAACCCTGACTACCCTGCACCAAGTGCACCATGGTAGATTTGGCATTGTGTCCTAATTCTGTTGCCCTTCCGAAATAACCGGTTGTGGCTCTGAATACTTTCTTCTGTAGTGTCATCTTTTAAAATTTTTTATAAAGATAAATGGCCTTGGTCGACCATACGTTCGTAATCATTACTTTGCTGCGCGCGTTCGATCATGGCCTGATCTTGCACGTCCTGCTCGATCGCTTCGTCCTCTGTCTTCTTGATCTTCCTGCTGATTTTGTCGAATTTTGACTCGAAATACTCAGCTCTAACCACCTGGTCTCTGACCACTTTTACTAATATTGTGTGCATATCTTTTAATTTATATGTAAAGATACGAATAAATATTGATATAAAAAATTATTATGGAAAAATAATTAAAAAGCCACGCAAACATTTGGTCTGCATGGCTTTTTTGATTATTTTAGTTTATCAAGCTGTGTTTGCATCACTCTTGCTTGGTCGTAATCTTCCGCAACGATTACTTCATCCAATTGCAATTGGAGCTTTGACAGTATCAGTGCACCAACATCGTGGTGCTCGCGTGTCAAAGATATTAAATCTTGCTCGGTAATTACACCGGGTTCCAACAAAACAATATTTCTTTCGATTGGCACATTAATGTCTTCGTCTTCATCATAAAATGACTGATAGAATTTATGGATAAGACGATCTTTTAACTCGAAACCGACAAATTTTCGTAATGATTCATCGAACGGCATGTAATTTGTAATGCTATGTAATGATACCGTCGCAAAATATGAATCAAGACGATCATGTAATTTTTGTGCGGTATCAATGCCATTTGCTATTAATGTGTCTACGAAGCACTCATCGAATAATTTGCTTTCGTGCATGTTAAATTGATCTGCAAAATCAGCAACACCTGTTAACATGTGTAACTCTTTAGGAGTCATATCATGCCAAAATATGTGCAGTCTAATTGTTGTCAACATGTGATTTTCGCTAACTGCCAGATTTTGAATTTCATCGCGCAATTCTTCTATCTGTTTATCAAGTGCTTCTACTTCCGGATTATCCCACTCCATATCATTTACGGTAGATAACATACTATCTAAACGAACGGTTGCATCAAGTATAACTTGAGGTGTTGGATATTTAGCTTCCAATAATAATTCTAATCTTTCAAATTCTGTGTCTATTTTTTTCATAATATAATTTTTTAAGGTTCAATTAAAAATTTAATTAGTTATTATTAGTATTAGGTATTTAGCACATATCAAGTCAATATAATATAGTTGTAATTAAAAATAGATTGGACCAGGTATATTAAATTTTAAAATTTTGAAATTAATTAGAATAGAGAAATTAATTAAAATTATAAGGAATCAATAGGTTGGTTGGCAATAGCAGGTTAATTAGTTATAAGATACCGCATGAAATTTCAAAGAACGTTTATAATGCAAATATACGAACTAATAATGATATAATAACTAATTTACCAAAGAAAAAATTAATAGAAATAAAATAGTAGGCTGGACTCGACCCGTTGTTCGCTCAAAAACGACACCGTTTGCCTACTGTTTGGTGACCCTGGAGGGATTCGAACCCCCGACAACTCGGTTCCGAAGACCGATGCTCTGTCCGCTGAGCTACAGAGCCATTTTTACTGACGTGACGTCATGAACTTACCGGTAGGATCCGGCGCGTTCATAAGCGTCTCGCCCCTGTTGTTCTGTACAGAAACGTGCACAAGTCTCCAGTCTCCGCTCCTGACGTAACTGTCCTTCATCACGTGTCCATGCATCGACTTGATGTCCGACTCCAATATACGTATCGCCGACCGGATCATATCCTTTGTCGCATCTACCCTCTGCGGGTAATCGTCATGATTTAATGATCTCAAACCCTGTCTGAGTTAATAGACCAATAATTTGTGACCCCACCAAGAATCGAACTTGGAATTTTCTAAATATTGTGTGGTCTTGGAAGGATTCAAACCTTCAATCTTATCCTTAGGACGGATCTGCTTTATTCAGTTAAGCTACAAAACCAAGTACATTATGAGGGATTCGAACCCCCGATTTCAGATCCGCTACCCTTACCGATTCCGAAGATCGGCGG
>Ga0210057_1003556_pt1 | contig 21414 bp, 29 predicted proteins | sample CryGeyCG2114_010_2_FD_183968 | JGI IMG/M metagenome (GOLD analysis project Ga0210057, IMG submission 183968) | Groundwater microbial communities from aquifer - Crystal Geyser CG10_big_fil_rev_8/21/14_0.10 (SPAdes) (version 2) | ecosystem: Environmental > Aquatic > Deep subsurface > Groundwater ...
TACGTGGTTGCGGGGGTGGGAATTGAACCCACTACCTGGAGGTTATGAGCCTCCCGAGCAACCGTTACTCCTCCCCGCGATTATCGGTATCTTACCATAACCAATCACCGATGTGAAGTGCTTAAATATAATGGAACTCGCGAAAGACCTTCTCATAAAGACCAATTGTCTTCCTGGCCTCGTGTTCCGTCAATTGATACTGGGCCTCATGAGCGATGCGATTTCTTATTTTATGAGCCTCCCAGGCCTCTTGGAGAGTGAGGAAGTCGGATGGCTCAATCACTCGCAAACGCTCGCCCAAATTGGCGCCCGGGTAACCCATCTTCTCCACCATCTTATCTAATAATTTATCGGCTTCCAAAATGGCCAATTTCCAATCGGACGAGTTTTCCGATTCCAGATATTTAAGCAAATTATCCCATTGCTCATTGCGATAAGTCTTAGCCTCCAAGTCGCTGGGCAACACACTCGCGAACTTAATCTTCTCCTCTCGCCTAATATCTCTAATCCGAGAAATAAAATAAATCATGCCGATAATCAGCAAAATAGAAACCAAGACCGACCAAATAATCGACTTCACTAAAGAGTTAAGGAGGTCAAAATTGGCACCAGTTGTCCCGCCGGTAATGAACTGATAAATCCGATTGAAGAAATACTCCAGATTGAGGAAGTTGACATCATACAAACTAAGGGAAAAATTGCCCGCCGCAATCGCCAGAAAAATGACCAAGGCGAGAATAATGATGGCATCGGCGTGACCCCCCATAATCAAGCGGCAATTACCCGACCTAAAGCGAATAAAATCTCTTCCTGCTTGGCGCCGGCGGTCAACTGGACGCCGAGCGGTAAGCCGGATGTTGTTTGTCCACTCGGCACCGAGACGGCCGGCACCCCGCCGATATTAACCGGCACGGTGAAAATGTCTTCCAAATACATTGCGAGCGGATCGCCAATCTTCTCGCCGATTTTAAACGCCGGACCGGGCGCGGTGGGGGTGGCAATCACGTCCACCTCCTCAAACACCCGCGCATAATCCGCCTTAATCAAACGCTGGACGGCCACCGCTTGATAATAAAACTCGTCGGCGTAGCCGGCCGAGAGCACATAAGTACCGAGGATAATTCGCCGTCTGACCTCGGGGCCAAAACCAGTGCCGCGCGTCTCTTGGTAATCACCCAAGAGATCCGCGCCGGTTTGTTTAACCCCATAACGCAAACCATCAAAGCGAGCCAAATTGGTACTGGCTTCGGCCGGCATCAACACATAATAACAAGCGAGGGCGTATTTAAACGACGGCAATTCAATATCGACTACCTCGTGCCCGGCAGTCTTGAGTTTAGCCAAAGTGGCCTCAAAATTGGCCGCCACCTCCGGATTAAGACCAGCCGAGACGAACTCGCGCGGTACGCCAATCTTCATCTTAGTTTTAACTTGATTTTTACCCGGAACAGAATTAGAAGACCAACTAGTGGCATCTAATTCATCCTCACCCCTGATTATGTCAAAAACAAGCTTGGCATCGTCAATCGTTTTGGCAATCGGTCCGACTTGATCAAGTGAGGAAGCCATCGCCATTACCCCCCGGCGCGAGACCGCGCCATAAGTGGGTTTAAAACCGACCACGCCGCAGAAACTCGCCGGCTCGCGGATAGACCCGCCGGTATCCGAGCCGAGGGCCGCCAAGGCGAGATTGCCGCCCACGGCGGCGGCCGAGCCACCGGAGCTGCCACCCGGCACTCGCTCGGGGTCGTGCGGATTCTTGGTCGGACCAAAAGCCGAGTTCTCGGTTGAGCCACCCATCGCAAACTCGTCCATATTGGTCCGACCTAAAAACACTACCCCCGCCGTCTTCAGTTTCTCAATCACAAACGCGTCGTAAGTCGCGATATAATTCTCAAGCAACTTGGAGGCTGATGAGCACTTCCGCCCTTTGATTAAAATATTATCTTTAATCGCCATCGGAATGCCGGCCAGCTCGCCCAATTCTTCGCCGGCTTGTCTTTTCGCATCAATTTTATCCGCCTGTTCTAAACAATCATCAAACACCTCCAAATAAGCATTAAGGGTTGGGTTGCGCTCGGCAATCGCGTCTAAATAAGCTTGAGTCAACTCGCGCACCGAGAATTCGCCCGCCCGCATGGCGGCGGCCGCTTCCTTAATCGTCAAAGCTTCAAGATTGATTGCCATAAACTATTCTTTATTCAAAATCGGCTTGACCGATACGTAACCTTTGATTGTTTTATCAACTTGAGCCAATAAATCATCAGTATAAAGCCCCGGCTCATGAGGCTTCTCATCCGGTCGGAGAACATTCTTCAATTCATATTTTTCCGGCGGAAGATTATGAATTGGCGCGCTTTTAAGCTCCGAAACATAGCCCAAAATCGCCTCCAAGTCTTTGGCCAGCTTATGGAGCTCACCGGCCGGCACTTTAAGTCGCGCCAGCCCGGCCAGCTTGACTACCTCCTCTTTGCTAATCATGGCCCTATTTTAGCACTATTTCAGAAGCTTGAGAAACGCCGCCTCGGTTAAAATTTTAACCCCCAATTCTTGGGCGCGGGTTAATTTGGAGCCGGGGTTAGCGCCAGCGACCAGATAAGTAGCGCCGGAAGAGACGCTTGAAGTTACTGCCCCACTTAAGTTTTTTATTTCTTTCTTCGCCTCGGCGCGAGTCAAGTTGACGAGCGTGCCGGTTAAAATAAAAGTTTGGCCGGCTAATTTGCCGGTTGGCTTAGCTTTGAGTTTGACGGGTAAAATCTTCACTTCGTTCAACAAATCAGCAACTATTTTTTGATTATCACGATTCGCGAAAAAGTCGATGATTTTGCCGGCCACCACCTCGCCGACGCCGTTAATCTCGGCCAAATCTTCCTGTTTCGCTGTCAGCAACTTGTTTAAAGTGCCAAAGTGATTGGCCAGATCTTCCGCGGTTTCCTCCCCCACTTGCGGAATTGAGAGCGCGGTTAAGAAGCGCACAAATGAGACAGTCCGTCGTGAGTCAATCGCCGCAAGCAACTTCTCGACTGAAGTGACAGCAAAACGCGGCAGGGTCAGGAGTTCATCTTCAGTCAGTTTGAAAATATCAGCGTAAGTGGCAATTAATTTATTTTCCATCAAAACGTCAATTTGCTTGGGCCCCAAACCCGGGATATCAAAAGCCTGTTTGCCGACAAAATAATGAAGACGGCGCGAAACTTGAGCGAAAGTGTTTTTATCAACCGCCCGGTGGGCCGCCTCGCCGGGCCGGCGCTCAATCCGGCCAATCCCCGGCAAACTCTTGGGAAAGTAGTAAGGTTTGGCGTTTTTGGGCCGAAGCTCCTTAATCACCTGAATCACATCCGGAATGATGTCACCGGACTTCTGAATCACCACCGTGTCGCCGAGGCGCACATCAAGTCGCTTAATCTCGTCCTCATTATGGAGGGTGGCCCGGGCCACTGTAGTGCCGGCCACTTGAACGGGGCGAAGCTCCGCCACCGGCGTAATCGCCCCCTGTCGGCCGAGCTGGAGCGAAATCCCCTCCACCACCGTCGTCACCTGCTCGGCCGGGAATTTGAAGGCACTGGCAAAACGCGGGCTTTTGCCGGTGTAACCCAACTTGGTTTGCAAGCTGCTATCATTAACTTTAACCACCACGCCGTCAATCCAATAATCTTCAGCGCTTTTATGTTGTTGCCACTTCTGCCAATACTTAATCACCGCGTCAATATTTTTGGCCTCAACAAAATGACGGTTAACCTTGAAGCCGAGATTTTGCAGTAACTTTAGTTCCTCATATTGAGTTGCCGGCAAAACAAAATCGGCTTTGGCCAAGTCGTAGATAAAGCTATCCAATCTGCGAGTGGCCACCAATTCAGTGTTCAGTTGCCGGATTGTGCCGGCCGCCGTGTTGCGCGGATTGGCATAGATTACACCGCCCTTCTCCGCTTGCTCGCGATTAATCCGCTCGAATTCTTGCTGTCCCAGCCAAATCTCGCCTTCCACAATCAAGTTAACCGGCTTTTCCAACTCAAGCGGAATCGACTTGATTGTCCTAATGTTGACTGTTACATCTTCCCCCACCTCGCCATTGCCCCGGGTAGCGGCGGTTACTAGCCGACCAGACTTATAAGTGAGGACAATTTTGAAGCCGTCAATCTTAAGCTCGCAAGTGTAAGTTAAGTCATTGGTGCCGGCGAGCTTTTTCACCCGCTTGTCAAACGCCCTGATATCCTCTTCATTAAAAGCGTCGTCAAAAGACCATTGCGCCACCTCGTGCTTGACCTTACTGAAACCGGGCGAGACCCCGCCCGAGACCCGACGCGTGGGCGAATTCGGGGAAGCCAATTCCGGATATCGCTCCTCCAGTTGGCGCAATTCCTCCTCCAGAGAGTCATAGGCCTCGTCCGAGATTTCCGGCACATCGAGTACATGATAAAGCCGCCGATGATGGTTCACCAACTTCTCGAGCTCGCGCATCCGCCGTTTGGCCGCCGTTTTATCCATTACCTCCGATTATGCCACAAGAAACAGCGATTTAGAACATCCCTACAAACTACCAATATCGACGATTTGCCGCTCCACCTGCCGAGGATTATCAATATTATCGCAATCTAGATTATAGCCGGTAGCGGTTACTTTAGACTTATTACCGGGTCTGGATTCAAATACAGCTTGAGCACAAGTTCCGTTTATTTCAAACTCATCAAAGACAAACAGGCGAAATAAATAATCCGGGTCCGATGAACCATCATTATTAGCCGACGGTTCGGGGACCGTCAAAGCCACACCATCACCGCAATAAATTTCGTTATCAGATGAATCAGGCGGATCATAACGATAAGTTAATTCACCGTCTGGACCAGCAACTCTTACCCAAGATCCAAACACTCGCAAAATAGTTCCCGGATCATCAGCGGCGTAATAACCATTAAAACCCCATTGGATTATGCACTCTTTGGCAGTATTAGCCGCGTAATACGCCTGTTGCGAGGCCGCGCCGGTGGAGGAGAGGATAATCTGCTTGCGGAGGATAGACGAGAGGCCCAGGCCAACTGTCAAAACCACGCTCGTTAGCAAAACGGCGTATAAGAGAGCAAAACCGGCCGATGATTTGGAGGGAGTCATAATTTAGCGGAAAATAATTGAATTAAGGGTAAACGAGCGGTTCGGCGAAGCCGGCCGATCACGCCACTTGATGGTTACTCGGACCGTGGCCCCGCGTTCCTTCGGCTCTTCACCTGAAACCATAAAAGGCGTCACTTGGATCTCACGGGTGAAAATAGTCGGGTCCCCACCATCGTAACCATAAAAACCGTTAGGAGTTAAATTCAAAACCGGGCAAATACTATCATCTTCACTATCAACCGATTCTACACATTTTTTGAAACTCTTTGGCTTACTGAAATTCTCATCAGCAGTACCAATATAACAAGCGCCAAAACAACGCCGCATCTCCTTCAGCCAATACAGGGGGTTATCATATTCATTCCCTAAATCGTTATTACCTAGAGTATTAACCGGATCAATTTTTCCTTGCAGGCGATTGGTATTCCGCTTGCCGATGACCAGCTCTTGGCCTTCTTGAGCGAGGAAGAAGGCGGTGATTTGATTTTTGGCATAATCGGCATTGACCAACGATTGAGCCAAAAGCGAGAGGACGCCGGTCACACCGATAGTTAGCACGGTAATGGCCACTAAGGCCTCAACCATTGTAAACCCCGTTAGAGAATCTCGGCGAGTAGGAAATGAGCGAGAAAATTTTACAGTTTTCTCTAACGAGGTAAATCCTTTTTGGTTAGAGTGATTATTCATAAGTTAGTTGCGCTCGGCCACGCTGGTTTGAATGCTAAATTTAGTCAAAGTCCGCCCGGCGCCGGCGGTGCCTCTAATAAGCATCACTGCCCGTTTGGATTCTTGATTATCAATATTGACGGTAAACTGCTCAATATTAATCTGTGGGGCGGTAGTTGGTTCAAATGTACAGCTACCATAAGGCGCAGATGGGCCACTGACACATCGGCCGATTTGTTGGCTGTTGGGTTGTTGGCTGTTGGACATCAGACCGTAAAATATGGTCTGCCGATCGCTGCTACCCACAGTTTGGAAAGAAACGGCATTGCAAGCGCCATCAACATCTATCTGTTCGCAATTATAATTGGTCCCCTCGCGCATCCTAAGCGCCATCGAGTCGAGCGAGAAGTTGAGATTATCCATCACCAAGCGGATGCTCTGGGCCTTGCGATTGGCATCAATAATGGTGATAAAAACGGTGGTAATAACCATCGCCACAATCACAAAAATGGCCATCGAAACCATTGTCTCGATTAAAGTAAACCCTGTTTGCTTGGATTGCTTAAATTGAGAGCTGGTGGTCATAATCATTATTCGGCTTCGCCCACACTAGTGGCAATTTGGCCGTTAGACCAAACATTAACTTCGCGGGTCTTGCCATCGCGGAGCGACTTAATCACAATATCGACCCGGCTAATATTGTCATTAAGGCTCTCGCCAACCATAAACTTTGGTTCCAAATTTGGCCGGGTAAACATAATCTGGACCGATCCACCACAGGCGCCAGTGGTGCCATTGCTGTCGAGACAGTTGATGGCGTTAATTTCAAACCCGCTCGAGAGCGCGTAACGCTCCACGCACTCGCCATCACAATTAAAACCGACCGGAATCGGAATATTGTGACCATTGGGTGGATCATCCAAATCGCGGAAGAGATCAAACTGATTCTGACTGCTATCAATATAAATGCCGTAAGTCGGTGGCTTGCCGGTATCAACTCCGACCCGCCCGCCACCACCGAAGACCTGCGCCCCGCGGATGGTGATAGCCACCTCTTGAGCCACCAAATCAAGCGAATTCTGATTGCGAAAGGTCGGCAAGTTGAAAAGGAGGATAGTGGTCACAATGCCGAAAATGGCAATGACCACCAGCATCTCCACCATTGTGAACCCGGCTTGATTAGAACGGGACAACATTAAGGTTAGTGATTAAGACCAATAAAACGCCAAAGATGAGGAAGGGCGCGAACGGCAACTCGCTCTTAAACTTAAGTTTAAGATTGCGCGGTCGCCAAGTCAAGTTGCTTTTGCTAAGCGCAATCAGCGCCAAGCCCACTAGCGCTCCGGCCCAAAAAGCAACCAAAAGCGCCGTCACCCCTTGAAAGAAGCCCAAAAGGAGGCCAAGACCGGCCGCCAGTTTGGCATCACCCAAACCAATCCACCGACCTTGCGAGTAGCGCCACAGGGCCCAAAACAGGAAATAGAAGAGGAACGCGGTTAAGATGGTATGCGCCCACCACACCACTACCGCCGAGAGTTGCCAATCATCAAGCCGAGTAATCACCGGCGCGATGGCGCCAAGGGCGATGAAGCCAAGCACCAAGCCATCGGGGATAATCTTATGACGCCAGTCGTAGACGGCGATAATAACCAGCAAAGTGGCCACCACCCAATAAAACAGGAGGGAAAACGGCATCGCCGCAAAACGCTCAAATAAGAGCACGAAGATAGCCGCGGTTGCCACCTCAACCAACGAATATTGGGGGGAAATTTGGGACCGGCAATTATGACACCGACCGCGTTGGAGGAAATAGCTAACGACTGGGATTAGCTCCGGCCAAGCGAGTTGATGACTGCAAGAGAGACAGCGTGAGCGGCCGCCCAAGGTGAGTCCGGTGTTGTAACGGAGGATGACCACATTGGCAAAGCTCCCGGCGACCAAGCCGAGCAAGGCGGATAAAACATAGCCAACAATCATTGTTGCCACTGCCTTAATTTTACCACAAGGCCATTATTAAATCCTTATGGCTATTTACAAATTGTGGGCACCACTGTCAAGGAGTCTCCTTGACAGTAAATGCTAGTAATCAAAATTAACCCAATTTTTTATCAATTCTTTAAAATCATCAGGCTTCAAAGAAGATTCTGGAAAAATATTCTTTTGAATGATTGGATTTTCTGGACGATCTTCGCCACAGTAGAAAGAATAGCTGGAAAATCGGTAATTATTTAAAAAGTCATCTGCTAATTTAGGGTTCTTAATACGCTTACCCGACCAACTATCAGGGTCTTTTATTTTTATTGGATTCAGGTGGATATAAGCTAGCAGGTAATTCAAATAATCATCGTCGTTGATATGTCTGGCTTTAAACGGCCGTTCAAATAAGCCTCCAGTTCGATCATATTTTTTATTAAAAAACATCGAATAACCGGTAAGAAGCTTCCGCATAAATAAACTTACTCCAGAGTCAGACTTGGCTTTAACCAGCAAATGCCAATGATTAGGCATCAAACAATAAGCACCAATGTCGATAAGAGTATTGTTTCGAGGCAAAGAAAAAATTTTAGATAATTGATCGAGACTATAGTCGCTAAGATGAATTGTCTTATCGGAATTAGCCACATAAAGAAGCATCAAAAATCGCCAATAATCACTTGTATTTCGAAAAATTTCTTTCTTCTCTATTCCCCGAGCATACAGGTGGTAATATTCATCGGAAGCAAATTGAATTTTTCTATCCATATTCCACTGTCAAGGAGACTCCTTGACAGTTAGATTGTAACATAAGCCAAAAACAAAACCCCCCAGGATAGGGGGATTTTGTGGAGTAAAACGGAATTAATCGCAAGCTTGGTCAGTAATAATAGGCGCCCCAGTTGTCTCTTTAGCGGCACCGTTACTGTCAACACAGAAAAACTTGCCAGTGTCAGAAACCAAAGATGAATGAGCAGCCCAAGCGTTGGCAGTATTATTGCAAGACATAGTACCTCCGTCAGTACCAATTTTAGCAACAAGTGCGACAACACCGGAATCATCAGCCCACATACTGCCAGCAGTAGAACAAGAAGCGCCAGTAGCACCGTAAGAACCACTATTGGTATCGTAGTAAATCTCAGCTTGGGTCCTTAAGCTGGAAAGTTGCGCTTTAATAGCGGCGTCCTTAGCCTTGTTGCGCGCGGTGCCGAGCGAGGTGAGGACGATACCCGAGAGAATACCGATGATGGCGATGACCACCAACAACTCAATTAAAGTAAAACCTTTATTTTTTTGCATATTTTTGGGAAGACTCTTAAGTTTCGACCTAATAATATTTATATTAACCTAATTGCCATTATACCGCCTTGGCTAATCTAGCTCAATCCCCTTGTGGATAAGCCCCGCTGCGGGGCTAAATCCCCGAGGCAACATTGTAAATCGGCACCAAAACGGAAGTCAGGAGCACACCCACCATTAGAGCAAGCGCCACAATAAGGATTGGCTCAATCAAGCTGACCAAAGTATCCACCTCGTTATTGACCTCTCGGCGATAGAAGCGAGCCAGGGTGTCAAGGACAAAGCCGAGCCGACCCGACTCCTCGCCCACTTTAATCATTTGGACCATAATGCTCGGAATCTCGTTTGAGTACTTGGTCAAAGCCGAAGACACGCTCTCGCCGGTCTTAATCGCTTGGGCCGACTTAAGCAAAAGTTCTTTATAAATTTCGTTATCCACCACTTCGGCGGTGACCTCCACCGCCTTAACCATCGAGATACCGCTCGTAATCATCGTGTTTAAGTTATCGGCAATCCGGGCCAAATACAACTTCTTATACAGTCGGCCCATATACGGAATGGAGATTTTGAAACGAGAAAGAGCCAAGTTGCCGGCGGCGGTCGGCAAATAACGAGAGAGGAAGAGGACTAAAGCGGCCGCCAAAATAACCAGTAAAACGCCGTAATTAACGAAGAAGTCGGACAGGCCAACGATAATTTTGGTATAAATCGGCAACTCCTGCCCGGTCTCAACCAAGATGGCGGAGAGCTTGGGAACCACGAAAACCAACATCAAAATCATTACCACAATAAAGGTGACCACAATAAAGGCCGGGTAAACCAGCGCGTTTTTGGCCTTGGTCACCAGTTCATACGAGCGCTCCAAGTAATCGGCCAGATAATTAAAGGCTTCCGAGAGCTTACCCGACTCCTCGCCCGACTTAATCATGCTGACATAAAAATCGGAGAAGATGTCGGGATGCTTGCTCATCGCCTCGGAGATGGGCAAACCGCCTTTGATGTCGTCGGTGATTTGCATCAGCGCCTCGCGCAAAATCTGATCGTCCGACTCGCTCGCGAGCAGGCGGAATGTGACCAGCACCGAGACCTTGGCCTCAAAGAGAGTGGCAATTTGCCGAGAGAGGAGGACAATGTCGCGACTCTTGACTCGGGAAAAGATGGTGATGGAACGGCCGAGGAGACCGCGGCGCGCGCCGGCTTTATCAATATTCAAAATAACCAAGCCTCGCCGCTGGAGCGAAGAGATGGCGATATCCTCATTGGGCGCGTCGATGGAGCCCTTTTGCTCGACGCCCTCTTTGGTGGTGGCTCGATAATTGAACAACATAACGAGATTAAATCATCTTCTCCAGCCCTTTGGGATTAAGCGAGTATTGATAAGCGGTCTCGGCCGAAATCTCGCCCCGGCGAACAAGGTCAACCAGCGAGCTGTTCAAGTTAATCATCCCCTGATCGCTGCCGGTCTCAATCAGCACATCCACCTCGGCCGTCCGACCCTCGCGAATCAAGTTGGCCACGGCGGCGGTATTGATGATGAGCTCGTAAGCCGGAATCCGGCCGCCGGCCACGCGCGGCACCAAGCGCTGGGAAAAGATGCCCAAAAGCGAGCTTGATAACTGAATCCGGATTTGCTTTTGCTGATTGGCAGGGAAGGAGTCAATAATCCGATCAATCGTCTGCGAAGCCGAGTTGGTGTGGAGGGTGGAGAAGATGAGGTGCCCGGTCTCGGCGGCGGTTACCGCCGTGGCCATGGTATCGGGGTCGCGCATCTCGCCAATCATCGCCACATCCACATCTTGACGGAACATCGAGTGGAGCCCGGAGGCGAAACTGCTGGTGTCGAAGCGGACTTCGCGCTGATCAATAATCGATTTGTCGGACTGGTGCAAATATTCAATCGGGTCCTCAATGGTGATAATGTGCTCGGTCCGCTCTTGATTAATCAGCTGAATCAAAGCCGCGAGCGTAGTGGTCTTGCCTTGACCCACCGGCCCAACCACCAGGAAGAAGCCTTGTTGGCGCCGGGCAAAGTCGGCCAGCAAATCCGGTAGATTAAGCTCGGTTAAAGTTTTGATATGAGTCGGGATTAAGCGGAAAGCGGCACTCACTTGTCCTTGTTGATAAAAGGCGTTGCCCCGGAAGCGGGCCTTCGGGCCCGGGCTCCACGAGAAGTCAATTTCTTTGTCTTGGCGAAAGCGCTTCTGATTCTCCTCGTTTAAAATTTCCAACACGAAGCCGAGGACATCATCGCCTGAGAGCACTGGTTTGTTGACCAGCGGAATCAAATCGCCCGACACCCGAACAGTGGGATGTCGACCGACGGTTAAGTGCAAGTCGGAAGCGCCCTCCTTGATAACAATGCCGACCAGCTCGGCAATCTCTCGTTGATAATCTAAATTGGCCATAATAAAATTTACTTTAGTTTAATTATAACTTATTTACCTCGGCAAAGGGAATCAACCCGGCGAAAGCTTTAGCCAAAGCGTCCTCCTTGAAGGTGCGAAAGCCTCGGCTCCGGATATAATCGTAAATCGCCACTTCGCTCGGATTAGTCAAAATAATTTTCTCCAACCCTTGGTCCATCTCAATAATCTCGAAGACGCCGGTCCGGCCGAGCGTGCCGGAAGGGCAAGTGGCCGAGCGAACACCTTGATAAACCTTGTCCGGAATTTGAACTTGCTCTTTAATGGCCGGTGGCAAGTCGGCGTACTCCTTGTTAATCATCGCCTTAATGCTCTCCGAGACCGGCAACTCCTCTTTGGAATCATCGCACAGCATCGGGACCAGGCGCTGGGCCATCATCGCCACCACCGTGGGGGCAATCAGGTAAGGATCCACCCCCATATCAATCAGTCGCGGAATTACGCCGATGGCATTATTGGTGTGGAGGGTGGAGAAGACGAGGTGGCCAGTGAGCGCCGCTTGAATGGCGAGCCGAGCCGTCTCTTTGTCGCGAATCTCGCCAACCATGATGATGTCGGGGTCTTGGCGGAGGATGTTCCGAAGGCCGTTAGCGAAAGTATAATCAATATCGGGTTGAACTTGCGATTGATTAACACCGGGAATGTCGTACTCAATCGGGTCCTCGAGCGAAACGACATTATACTTCTCTCGGTCCACCTCGGAGAGCATTGAGTAGAGGGTGGTGGTTTTACCCGAGCCGGTGGGACCGGTCAGGAGGATTAGGCCGTAGGGCTTTTTAATCACTTTATTAACCAACTCAAGATTGTCGCCCGAGAGGCCAAGCGAGGGCAAGTCAATCAGTTTTTTATCCGGATCAAGGATCCGGATGACCACCTTCTCGCCAAAGTAAGTCGGCAAAGTGGACACCCGGAAGTCAATTCGACGAGCCTCAATGGTGGCGGAAAAGCGACCGTCTTGGGGTTTACGCTTCTCGTCCAACTTCATATTGGTCAAAATTTTAATCCGCGCTACCACCGCCGGATGGACGGCAAGCGGCAGAAAAATGCTGGAGAAGAGGACGCCATCCACCCGGAAGCGGACTCGCACCTTGGTATCAATCGGCTCAATGTGGATGTCGGAAGCGTTGCCCAAGACGGCATGTTCCAAAATAACTTGGACAATTTTGGTCACCGGCGCTTCCTCCACAATCGAGGGGCCACCCTTCTCTCCCGGTCGGCTAATCTTGACCTTGGTTTTGCTGTCGCCTTGCTCGCGCTCCTTCTCCAGAGCCGCCTCAAACTCATCAAGCGCCTTATCAACCGTTCCGGTCAAACCCTGATAGCCCTCAATCGCCCGATTAAAACCGTCTTCGCTAATTTGAAAAACTTTAAACGGCAACTCCACTTTACCGGCAATAAATTGGAGCGCGTCGCGCGCCTCCAAGTTGTCGGGATTAACCATCCCCACTTCAAGCACCCCGTCGGTTACGCCAACGGGGACGAATTGGTAGTGAATAGCCGAGTCTGGCGGGATTAAGCCCAAAACCTCGGGCGCCACGCCCTTTTCGCTAATCTCTTTGGTTGGGATGGGAGGGTTCTCCACCATAACAATTATTGATTAAAATTCAAAATAGGTGCCAGTTGATCCTTGGCTGGTGCTAGTTGGATTACTGACTGGCGCGGGAGCCGGCGCGCAAGGCGCTGAACTGGTGGCCACCGCCGACGAGGTGCTTGAACTGACTGGCGCGGACGCCGGCGCGCAAGGCGCTGAACTGGTGGCCACCGCCGACGAGGCGCTTGAAGTGGCCGTGGTGGAAGTACCCACCGGCAAACGAGCACCGGTGGTGGAAGTGCCAACATCGCCCACACCAAAGAGAGCGAACGGATTAGATCGACCAACCACGCGACTGGGCAACTCGCGACCGAAATCCTTGAGCCGATCGCGGAAAATCGGGTTATTGAAAACGTTTTTGGATAAATTGATGTCTTGGACCGACAAGAGTAAGGCCAAAAAATCGCCCCCGGAAATATCGGCGTCGGGAACCGAGCTTGCGGTCGTCACCACTCCCGCCGGCGCCTCCGGCGCCGGCGTTATGAAGAAGAAGCGATAAGCGAAGAAAATCGCCACCACGACGATGACAGCGGTAATTAGATTGATGGTGCGCTTAGACATAATTATTTGAGCCAGTAAGTGGTTAATTTGACCGAATATTGATAATCGCCTTCCGGCACCGCCTTAAAGGAGACCGCCTTCACGTCCACCAACCGCAAACTCGCGGCCAAATCGCCCAAAAAACCGCGGAAAACGTCGTATTGTCCGGTCACGGTAAAGGCAATATCAACCGTCCCCTGGCTAATGGCGCCGGAAGGATTATTGATTAGCCGGAGGCTCGGGTCCTCGCCATCGGTCACCGGAGTGATCCCCGTTTCAATTTTGGCATCGTTGATGGTCATCCCGTAGCGCGTGGCAATGTTATTGATATCAATAATCAACTTAACATTATCAACATTGTCGGGAATTAGTCGGCTAAGCCGCTCGCGCTCGAGCTCGGTAAAGCTGTAATACTCGCCCCGCAAACGCTCGGCCACCCCGCGCAACTCCACCGCTCGGCGCAAGGCCGCCGCCAATTCCGCCTTCTCGGCTCGGAGCTCACCCACTTCAAGCAAAATCGGCTTGGTCACGCCATAAAAGATACCGATGGCGAGCGCGAGGTAAACGAGAGGTAAGATGATGCGGGACATAAGCGGTTAGAGAGAGAGTTTGTAATCTAATAATTTGTCGTCAATGGTAATTATTAGTTTGAAGGCCACATTGCCATTGGCATCAAGATTGAGGTCGGAAAAAATGAAACCGGAAATCGCCTTCTCTTTGTCAAAGACATTGGACTGGACGGCGATGTCCTCGTAACTCCGGGCGACGCCACTGATTTGGAGAGTCTTATCGTTATAATTGAGTGAGTCATAACGGACCGTCTCAATGGTCTTGCCTTGGAGGAGATCAAGAATCGGCAAAGCGGTGATGTGCTGGTCGAGCAAGCGCTCGGCCAAAGTCAGTTTGGCACCAAGCCGACGGAACTCCACCAAGAGTCCGTCGTCGAGCGCTTGGCGCTCCTTCTCGAGCGAAGCCTTAAGACCGCAACCGGTGGTCTCGGCGACGGTCGAGTCGGGGCAAGGCCGATTAATCTCATTTTTTAATAATTGAATATAACCGTAAGCGCCCCCGGCCAAAGCCACCGACAAGAGTAAGACCACGAAGGTAATGGTGGTCATCAAGCTAATCGGCCGGCTAACCTTATTGGCCGGATTATCCACCACCGACTGCTTGGGGATGAAAGAAGTTTTAAAATTGTTGTTTGTCTCCATAAAAAATTAGAGATCTTGGAGTCCGCGTAAAGCCAAACCGGTAGCCACGCTAAACGAAGGTCCGACTTCGGTCAAAACCGGTGAGAGAAAAGGCGGCGTCTCCACTCGGTCAAACGGCAAACCAACAGTGACATCAATGCCGGTTTTGGCTTGGGCAATCGGCAAGAGACCTTTGATTAGCGCCCCGCCACCAATCATGATAATCCGATCGATTGATCGACCTTCACTCTGTCCATATTTTACCATAACCTTATTCACTTCGGAAAAGATGTATTCCACAATTGGACTAACCACCGGCAAAACTCCGGTCTCATCGGCTGTCTCCACCAAACCGATTTTGCGCTTAATCTCTTCCGCTTTGGCAAACTCAAGGTTAAGCGAGGTGGCGAGCGCTGTGGTCAAATCTTGCGCGCCTTTATTAATAGCGTGAGAGCGTTTAATCACGCCGAGGTCGACAATCGTCATCTTGGTGGTGGTGGCGCCAAGATCAAGCACCGCTGTGGCCGAGAGGTCGGCCCGCACCGAGGAACGGATGGCGCTGAAGGTCTCAATCTCAAAAGTGCTTTGACTGAAGCCGGCTTGCTTGCCAATCTCTTTAAACTGGTTCATCACGTCGCGATGAACCGCCGCCACCAACACTTGGAGCGGTTGCTTCTTCTTCGCTGTTTCGTCATCGCTGGGAATTTGAGTGGGAATCGGCCACCAATCAAGCATCACCTCCGAAACCGGCACCGGGATGTACTTGCGCGCCTCAAGCGGTATAACTTCGGCCAGTTTGATGTTATCGGCCGGTGGAATATTGATAACCGTCAGCAAGCTGGAACGAAGCGGGATGGAGAAGGCGGCGCGGGTGGCGGTGATATTGGTCTCCTTGGAAAGATCTTTAATGATTTGGACGATTTGATCGGTGGTGGCGGTGCCGGCCTGGCCAACCGAGAGACCGAGGTATGGGCCTACCGAGAGTTCGCCGTAAGTCTCCAAAACGCCGCGCCCCTCATCCTTGCGCAGTTGAACCAGTTTAACCGACGACAAGCCGACGTCCACACCCACCACGCTCGTTTCGCGACGAAACAAGTCCCTGGGCGAGGTTTTCAACAATTGTTTAAAATCCGGCAGAGTCAGGTCCATAAATTATGCTAAAGTATTGACTAATTATACCATACCAATGCCGTCAATACTCTCAAAGTTACTGGATATCCTCTTCCCCCGGCGGTGTTTTGCTTGCCATGCCGTCGGGCGCTACTTTTGCCCGGAGTGCGGCGCTAATTTAGCGCGAGCCGGCAGTAATGAACTCGGTCACTTGGCCGCCTTTGACTACGACCAATCGGCGATTAAAAAAGCGATTTGGAAATTAAAATATAGCGGCATCACCTCGCTCGCCGACGAGTTGGGCGCCCTCCTCGCCGAGCATTTGCTTGAAGAGATGACCGAGCTCGCCCTCTACGCCGGGCGCGAGCGAGTGCTAGTGGTGCCGGTACCGCTCTCGCGGGCCCGGCGTCGCAAGCGCGGTTACAATCAATCGGCGCTCTTAGCCCGGGCACTCGTCAAACGAGTGCCCGATAAACTCGAGTATCGCGATGATTTAATACTCAAAATCAAAGACACGCCGCCGCAAGTGGCAATGCGGAACCGGGCGGCGCGGCTCGCCAACCTCCGCGGCGCCTTTAAGGCGCCGCGACCCGAGCTCTTAACCGGTCGCGCCGTCTTAATAATAGACGATGTCATCACCACCGGCGCCACTTTAAGCGAAATGGCCAAAACCCTGAAAACCGCCGGCGCCGACCCCATCCTCACCGCCGCCCTCGCCTGTCGTGACTACGATTGAGGTTTGGCCCACCGAGAAATTTAATCATTTATCTAAAATTTCCAAATACTCCGAGACTTGAATATTTAAAATCCGCAGGTTGTTACGGATGACAAAAATTGGAATGGATTTAACTTTAGGGATAACTACCGGCCGTTTCAAACCAGTCCGTCCCCAAACTCGATGGTCGCCCCTTTCCCGCAAAAACACGCAACCAATAAACTTTAAGAATTTTTCAAATTCTTTCCAAGAAACCGGTTTAAGTTTAGGCATATATCAAGTGTTAAGCCGGCAAAGGAATCTTCATCACCTCCGAATCATGAGCCACTACCATCGGCGGCACCCAATTATTATTTGATTGTTGCCAACCAAGGTCAGTCAAAACATCGGTCAAGGTCCGGTTTTTGGTCGTTTCTTTAATAAAAATATCCAACGCTTCAGTAAAACGCTTTTTGGCCTCCTCAAGAGTAGCCCCGGCAGTGGACAAATCCAGAGCCGGACTGTAAGCAATAAATTGATTACCCTCACGGATGAAGGTAACCGTTAAAGAAACATCTAATTGGCTTCGGCTTTTAGGCATTTTTTTATATTACCATAAAGATGCCGTATTTTCCAGTCAAATCTTACCCGTCCTCACCGCCGCTTTGGCCAACCGGGAGATATAGTATACTGTAAAACTAAGAGGTCTTTGGCGTCATCTAATTAGCAGGTTAATCAAAAATAATTATGAAGAACACCGTCCTTGGCTTAATTGCCATTTTAATCATCGCCGGCGCCGGTTGGTGGTTCTACCAGCAAAGTGGCGAGCCAACCATTACCACCTTTGAGGAGTGCGCCGCTGCCGGCCAGCCGGTGATGGAGAGTTATCCCCGCCAATGCCTTACTCCCGACGGCCAGAACTTGGTGGAAGAGATAGCCGCCACCACGATTGCCGACGGCACTTATATTGTGGACCCGGTCGCCTCCACTCTCGCTTGGCAGGGCGGCAAAACGCTCGTCCCCGGCTATGTGGATAGCGGCACAATCGAGATTGCTTCCGGTCAGGTGGTTATCGCGGGCGGCGCGGCGAGCGCCGGCGAGGTAGTAATTGATATGACGAGCCTTAAGCCCGGTCAAACCAGCAACACCCAAGGCACGCTCACCCGGCTTGAAGAACATTTGAAGAGCGACGACTTCTTCGCCGTGGCCACTTACCCTACCACCACCTTTACTCTAACGGCGGTCACAGCCGAGACGCAGACCAATCGCTACACCCTGGTTGGTAACTTAACCATCCGCGGTGTCACCGAGTCAATTCAAATTCCGGCCACCATCGCCCAGCAGGGCGACACCCTCACTGTTATTGGCGAGGCAGTGGTGGATCGCACCCGCTACGGCGTTAAATTCGGCTCCGATTCACTCTTAACCGGTTTGGCCGACAATGCCATCATCGACGACGAGTTCACTCTCGCCTTCTCCCTCCAAGCGGAGCGAGTGATGCCGGTTGAGCCCGACGGCGGCACCGGCGCCAGCGCTGAATAATTAGCCAAAAAAATAAAATCGGCCAGTGGTCGCGGCTTCCCCGTTATAACCGGGAGCAGACACTGGCCGATTTTTTGTTTGGCTAATCGGATTTATTCCGTCGTCACGCTGTCGAAGTGTTCCTCATTCTCCGGCGCTTCCGCCTCCTCCTTGGTGGCGCGGATGGTGCCGTCTAGGTGCTCGGGCGGAGAGTAAATGGTGTAGAGTTTAAGCGACTCGCTACCGGTGTTGATGATGTTGTGAGTCACGCCGGAGGGCACCACAATCGCTGTGCCATCGCTGACCGGATACTCGACCGCGCCCAGTTTAGCCTTGCCCGTCCCCACCTCCACTCGGAGGAATTGATCCAGCTCATGGATTTCCTCGCCAATGTCCTCGCCCGGCTTAAGGCTCATCAAGACCAACTGGCTAAATTGGCCGGTGTAGAGCACTCGGCGGAAGTCGGTGTTGGCAATCGTCTCTGCCTCAATATTGCTGATGTAACCTTTCTTCATCATTAATTTTAATTAGTATTTAAGACCGGTGATTTGATGATCCGCCACGCGCAATTCCAAACTATCGGCCACTGTCGGCTCCGAGGCCATGGCATCGCCCAAATCACGACCCAAGTAATTGATACTCAAGCGATACCCGCCCTCGGGCAAGTCTTCGCCGAAAGTCACCCCTTCAATCACCACCCGGTCACCCACAAACACGGCGGAAGTATTATCTACTCCCTCGGTGGAAACATGGAACAAGCTCACATAGTTAAAGGTGCCCGTGCCACCAGTATCAACCGAGAGATTGGCAAAGACATGGTAACTGCCATCGGCGAGCGCCTTTTGCTCCAACACCGAGACCAAGCGCACCGAGCCGGCCACTTGCCCACCGTCGGTAAAGTCGGCCTCGCCGTCTACCAACTTGGCGGTGATGTTAAGTTCGGGAATTTGGACCTCGGCCGAGCTGATTGCCTCGGCCAGTTTGGCCTCATCGCCCACCAAACGCTCGGGTGTCGGGGTGACGAGGTTGGGCGCTTTATCGCTTGAGAGAAACCAAGCGCCGCCGGCCACTACTACCACCGCGATTAAAAGGTAGACCCAATATGATTTCTTCATTTTTAGTAAAGATTGGCTAAATATTGATAATTATTGACTAGTCCGCATTATAGCACAAACCCCATCGCTTGCGAGCAACGGAGTTGGCTATCTAAAACCGGGTGATTAACCCGCGAGCAAAGCCGCCCAGTTGAGGTCCCAGCCAACCGAGATGAGGTAAAGACCCACCGCAATTGAGAGCAAACCGCCCACAAAGTACCAAGCCTTGGTGTTGAATATTTTAAACAACTTCGCCACCGCCCGGTCAGAGAGGAAGAGGTAGGCCACACCCTCAATCGTCATTGCCCAGCCGAAGAAGGTGATAATCCCCGAAGCCAGGTTGCTCCAGTCTTGATGGGTAATAACGAGGAAGAGACCGGCAATCAACTCGGCGACGGCAATCACCATCCGCAGGAGCTTGTCTTCCACGAAGCCGGCGAACACCGAGCTGAAGTATTTGCGCCGCGCCATTAAGGCCACGCCCACCACGACGAGGTAGACGCCAAAGACCTGGGACAAAATAAGCGTTAAAGCCATAGCTTTAAAAAATTAACGGCTAATAATCTAATAATCATTATACTACTCATGTGGAGACAACGCTTGCCGGTAATCCCCAACCTGGATATAATGGAGGGGTGGAGAATTAATAGCCCTTTTAATAGCCTTAATCAGATTAATCTATGCCAAAAGCAAATTCTGCTTTTATGAAGCCGCTCACAGTGAGCAGTGAGCTCGCCGCGGTGGTGGGTGCGGGTCCGATGCCTCGGTCGGAAGTCGTTAAAGCCCTCTGGGTCTATATCAAGAAGAATAACCTTCAGGACCCGGCCAATAAGCGCAACATCAACGCCGATGAAAATCTCAAGAAGGTCTTTGACGGCAAAGCAACGGTCAATATGTTTGAGATGACCAAACTGGTCTCTAAACACCTTTCCTAGCTCTTAGGATAAGATTAACTAAAGAAAAACCCTTCCCCAAATTGGGAGGGTTTTTCTTTTATCTAAACCAGCCACGGAAGCTAGGTGGCCAGCCGCGCAGGAGAAGGAGGGCGAGCGGCGCGCCCCAATTGGCGAAGCGCTCCACGAAGTCCCACACCGGCTCGCCCACCAGCGGGCGAACCAGCGCCGTCCAAAAGCCCCAAATAGCGGCCCACAAGAGGACGGCCCGGATCGGCCGGACCAAAACAATGAACGCCACCAAGAGATCCAAGAGACCGATCAAGGTGAGCAAGGTGGCGGCCGTCGCCGGCGCCACGCCGGTGAGTTGGCTGATCCACTCCAGCCACGCCGCTTTGCCTTGGAGGGCGAAGATGCTGTGGCCCAAGAACTCACCGGCCACGGCAATTCGTAAGACCCATTCAATCTTTTTATAATTATCCATAAAATTTATTTTAGCATTTTTATTAAAAATTTATAATTCCACCTATATCCGTCTATATTATAAACCTCTCCAGCCAAAAGAAAACCGCCCCGCCAACATCTCTCGAAGTTGTGGCGGGGCGGGGATATTAAAGACCGCCGCCAAAATGTTGGAACGGCCGGAAGCCGGAACTAGTCATATCCCGATCTTGGATGACCTTAAGGAGCGCCGGATTCTCCAGCTTGGCTTGAGCCAAGCGCTCCTCAATATTAGGAACAAGTAACTGTAAGAGTTCCCAATTAGTACAATCCTTCAATTCTTTTTGGACCAGCACTTCAATCACCTCCCTTCAAGAACTTCAGGAAATTCTGATTCGTCAGTCTCGTCCGCCGGCTGCCAATCCTCGGGCAACTCCTTGTGTGCTATTTCCATAGCACACCGCGGACAATACAAATGTTTGATATGCCCGACCGGTCGATTACGATGGGGTAGCCGCCGGATTGTTTGGACATAGCCACAAGCTTGGCACTCCAACTGTTTGGGCACCGTCCTTCGCGCTGTTTTCGGCAAAATCCATCACCCTCCTTTAGAGCTCAATGATCCCAACAATCGGATTGCCATCAGGTTGGTGCCACCACCACTGACGAGCCGCTGGCCAATCCTTGTAGGTGTAACCCTTCTCTTCGAGCCGGGTCACCCCATCGGTCGTTACCTCCGCCTCGTCCACATCAATGGGTTGGGTCGGAAAGTCGCTGGGTACGGCGATGCCGTTGGCCGGCTTCACCAGCAAGCCCGAACGACCAACTCTAATCTCCCCCATTACTCTAGGCGGGTTACAGCAAGAACAGAT
>Ga0210057_1003557_pt1 | contig 21411 bp, 26 predicted proteins | sample CryGeyCG2114_010_2_FD_183968 | JGI IMG/M metagenome (GOLD analysis project Ga0210057, IMG submission 183968) | Groundwater microbial communities from aquifer - Crystal Geyser CG10_big_fil_rev_8/21/14_0.10 (SPAdes) (version 2) | ecosystem: Environmental > Aquatic > Deep subsurface > Groundwater ...
CCAAGGCGGCATTGTAGGCCGTCCAATTACGGATACGGTAGATCTTCTTGTGTTTGTTTGTGTGTTTTTTCATGTCTCCAGTGTACGTCTGGAGATTGTTCAGGTTAAGAGGTTATGCAACAAAGCCGATGAACTCTCAGAAAGCTCTCTGATTCCTAAACATTCTATTTGACCGGCTCCGGGCCTCCGGGCAGCGGGTCACGGATCACAAATCACCCATACCATCACAGCGTATCCGCCAGCTCATGCAGGCGCGTAAACTCCCCCATAATCAGCGGGAAATAGTACTGGTCCATTGCCGCCGCCTGCCGCACTGCCACCCGGGCCTTCACTGGATCCGCGGTATACACCTCGCTGACCTGCGCCAGCGCGTCCGTCTGCGCCTGCGAGTAGGCCAACAGCAGCGTTTGCAGCGGCAGAGCCGCCTCCGGCACGGGCACATGTTTGAGCCGTTCCTGGTACGATGCAAACCGTTGCTGCATAACGGCGAAACCGCCGGGGTTAGCGTTTAGAAATAATGCCGACTGTGCACTGGTAAATTGCGCCTGATCGGCTAGAACAGTGTAATCTTCAGCTACGTCTAAATATTGACGCAGCAGTGCCGGCGTTGTGGACTGCGCTGCCGGCAGCGATCCAGGGCGCGGCAGCGCCGTTTCTATCGGCTGTGCTAAAGCGAAATCAATCCGGCCGGCCTTCGATCGCTGCCCCTCCGGCACCTTCTTTTCATAAGCTTCTGTCAGGTTCCCCCCGCCGATCTCATAGGATATATCATCCCGTAAATAAGGGTCTATCGTCGGCGCTCGCTGCAGTGCCGCCAGCCTCTCCTGGTTACTCACAGGCCCAGCAGCCGGCCGGCCCGAATCGCCGTCCAGTTTATCGTTCGGTCCTGCAATACGCGGGTCATGCCCGGCCCGCACTTCCTCCCCGTCCAAATACCCGTCTCCGTCCGTGTCTGCCTTTAAGGGATCGGATCCCCACGCCAACTCATCCCCGTTCGCCAGCCCGTCTTTATCATCATCAGCCGATAGCGCGGACCGTCGTGAAGTATCGGCCCCCGGGGCCGCCGGTAAACCCGCTGCCGGTGTTGCTGCCGGCGTCGCCCCGCCCTGCCCCCGGGAGACGAGGAAATACACCCCGACGCCTGCTCCGACGAGGACCAATACTGCAATGCCCAGCTTCATCCAGAGCCGCATACGACGTGGTTAGTATAACATGCAAGAGGGTCCATACCATACGAAACAAAGACACGTACAAATCACAGGTATACACAGTGTCAGAAAAGAACAGGGACTATCGGCAGTAAAGACACGCCAAGGCTGTGCTGTGCCTAAGCTTTTGAGTTCCTGTCCGTGTTCTGTACGTAAGTTTGTTCTGTTAAGTGATCTCAACGGGGTTCGGAGCGCATCGTCATACTGCCAGCGCCTCACGTCCCTGGATTTTTATCCATTCCTTTTCATCTATTGCGCCCTTCCTTGCTTATCGTCATACGTTAAGCACCGGACAAGCTCCCGCTCTATCCCGTCGCTTTGCTGACGGCAAGCCGAAGTGAATTGCTGCAATTCAACGGCGGAAGAATAGATTGCGTATGGCGTTATCGCTACCCTGGTGTTTTCCCGCTCGCCCTGCTCATTCACAAACACACCCCGCGCATTTATGTGACCGCGCGTTGTCGGATACGCCGCCTCTAGCGCTGACTGCAAGGTGGTACTGCGGACAAAGTTATCCGCCAGTTGGTCAAACGGACCGTCAAAATAATTATTCATTCGAATATTATATATATTCACTCCGAACAATATATGTCTTCGCAAACTATCTTCAAAAAACGCGAAGCCGGACAGTCGCCCGACAACGATGCGATCCGCCAGCGGCGTCAGCACGTCGGGTTTACTCGCGGTCGGATCCAGCAGGAAGCGGAAGGCCGGCTGCTGTTCGTCATAAACAAGAACCAGCTGCCAGCCGGATTCATCAAACGTCCGCGCGATAAACCGTTCCCCCTCCGCCAGCGGCAAACCTTCCGGCAGCGTTTGCGGCACATCGTGCAGTGCAAACACGACTCGCTTGCCGCGGTAAGTAACGGCATAGGCGAGGTCTGCGAGCCTCTCCACCTGCACGCCGTCAGAGCTCCCCAATTGCCGAAATTGGCTGGTCGCCTCCAGGTCATGAGCTTGCTCCGGATTGCCGTGCTGGCCGAAGTAGCCGAAGGAAAGTAACCCTTCATCCCGGTCGGCCGCATCCAGGCGCATATTGCCGTGGATTTCCTGACCGTTCGCCCAAAAGGTGAAGTAGTAATAATTCTCTGTCGGGTACACCTGCACCTGGGGCGGTAAATGGGAAAAAACAAAACCGAACACTGTCAACGGGTCGTCCAGCGCCATCTCATTGCTGCGGACATCTTCAATGATGTGTTGGTTGAATAACACCTGCCGCCCTGACGCCATGCCGTCCACCCCGTCCGGCACCGCTCCGCCGCTGCCGTGCAGCCAGAATGTTCCCGCCGCCCCGGCTGCCAAGCCAAGAACAAATATGCCCAGATACAGTGAGCGGTCTGTACGCATTGCTTTACTCTACCGCCAATAAATCAGAAATCACAAAATATATCAGCCATCTGTCAGGCATAAAACACGCAGGTGCCTGCTGAGCCATCTATCCGGATTCAGCAGAGGCTGATCAGCCGTCGCGATTGTGTTATTGCCCGTTGGGTGCTGTGGTCCGTTGATGCTTTATGTGTTCAGCTGTGTGTTTTTCCTTCGCTGCTGCCGATGGAGGTTTAATCTCCCGTCGTTCAAGTTCAGATGCCAGAGCTATCCACTTCGCCACCCCCACCTCCTGCGGCCGCTGTTGCGGGGCAATACCGGCCGCTGCCAGCACCGCCGCCGCCGCAGCTGCATCCAGCCCCAAAGTCCTGCGCACGCTTCCGCCCAGCTGCTTGCGCCGGCCGGCAAACAGCGGCCGCGCATAGGCCAGTATCCGCTCCCGAGCGGCGCTTTCCAGTGCCGATGGATGCGGCGTAATGTGCACCAGGACGGAATCAACCGCTGGCACCGGCCAGAACGATCCGCGCGGCACTGGCCGCACTCGGCGCGGCGCGCCCCACAATTGCACGGCCAGGCCGAGCAGCGAAAGGCGAGGCGGCCCAGCAATCAACCGCTGACCTACTTCCTTTTGCACCAGCAGCACCGCCCGCGCCGGAGAAAGCTGCACCATCCGCCGGAGGATGTATCCAGATACGTTATAGGGAATATTTCCAGCCAGCTGCCAGTCACCTTCACCCTCATACCAAGCTGCCTCCCGCAAGTCCGCCGGTACAACCGTCAGCTGAGCCGCTGCCGTTTGGGGCACAACGACTGATAATACGGCAACCAGCGCCCGGTCGCGCTCAATCGCCCGGACGGTGAATCCGGCCGCCAACAGCCGCACCGTCAGCCCGCCGGGCCCGGCGCCTAACTCTGTCACGCGGGGAATGTGCGGATCCAAGGCCGCCACCGTTGCATCAAACACAGCTCCGTTGCGCAAGAAATTTTGTCCGCTGCTTCGCCGCGGACGAATCCCGGCCTGAACCAACAGGGGTTTAAGCTGCTCCAAGTCTGCCGGATCCGGGTGCATTTTTCCACAGTACAGAAAAGAGGCAAATAGCCGCAAATAGCTGATAAGCGGCCAAGGTGCCTCTCCCCGGAAAGCCGGTCAGCCGTAGGCACCGCCATTGGTTTTCTGTCAAGATTGACTGACAAAAAATGAAGGGCTACTATTCAACCCACGTAAAAGCAGAGGTCAAACACCCACACATTGAATACCAACCGCCAATCCTTAATGGACCTGGTATTCCTTTCCACTCAAAAATTGAGCCGGAGCAGCCTTCTCTTCGGAACCGACAAAACCCGCTGCCGCTGGCCAAAAAATATGTTATTCACGTGGCGTTTCTGGCATTAGTCAGCGGCGCTGCTTGGCAAAGCCAGCATACGGTGTTATCCGACCACTCATCCCTGCTCTACAACCTGGTGGCCGGCGAAGAGATCACCGAAGGCCCGCTGGACCCGACTGCATATGCCAGCACGGATGTACCCGGCATCGGCGGGGCGCGCCTGGCCGCTCTCGACGGCAGCGCCGGCATCGGCCTGATCACCTTCGACGACCCTGAGGTAGATTTTGCTAACACGCTCGGCGGCAACGCTTTAGTTGCACCGCTCTCCCCACTGGTGCCGGAACCCGGCAGCAAAAACACTCTCGCTCCTCCCGCCGCTAAAAAATCAACGATTTACACCGTACAGGAAGGCGACACGATCGCCAGCATTGCCGCCCACTTTAATATCAGCACGAACACGGTACTGTGGGCGAATGGTATAGACGGCAGCGATGTATTAAAAGTCGGCGATTATCTGACGATCCTGCCCACTTCGGGCGTACTGCACACCGTCGAAAGCGGTGATACCTTGCTTGCCATCGCCGACACCTATGATGTTAATGCAAAAGAAATTGCCGAGTATAACGGCCTGGCTGATACCCACTCGCTGTCAATCGGCCAAAAGCTGATTATCCCTGACGGATATCTGAAGCCGAAACAGGCGCCGGCTATCGTACCGCGCAATACCGGCACCCAAGTTGCCACCGAAACTCCTCCCCCGCCGCTTGCTGCCGACGGCACCGTCGGCTTTGTCTGGCCCACCACCAGCAAGCACATCTCTCAGTACTTCCGCTGGGGACACACCGGTATAGACATAGATAACCGCTCCCGCCCGCCGGTATATGCCGCCACAGACGGCACCGTAGAATTCACCGGCTGGCTTGGCGGCTACGGCAACCTGATAATCCTCAACCACGGCAATGGTCTCACCACGTATTATGCGCACTTAGAAAAATTCTACGTTAGCAAGGGCCAACAAGTAACCAAAGGTGCAGCCATCGGCAAGATGGGCTCTACCGGACGCTCCACCGGCCCGCATGTGCACTTCGAAGTCCGCCGGAACGGCCAGCCAACTAACCCGCTTGCAGTGTATTAATAAACGGCCCGCCGGCCGTTTATGAAAAGCACCAAACCAGGATCGCTAAGACGCACAGAACAACGACGTACACAAAATCTAGTTATGAAGACTACACAGTTGCTCTGTGCGCATCTTCGCGCTATGCAATCCTATTCAATACCGCTCGTCCTGCGTTTCCAAAACAGCCATCCCCGTCGACGCCGGTATCTATGCTGCGGCCACGCAGCAATCGCCAGCGCCGCGCCTAACAGTCCCACATCGCGGATCAGCACCGCATCAATGCCATGAACAACAATAATGCCCAGCAAGTGCGCTGCTGCCAGCAAGCCCACCATGGCCGGCATAAAGCGGGTAAACAGCAGCACCCCCAACGCTGCATCAAAAAATCCAGCCAGCCGCAGCCCGGTATCCCGGCTCATACCGCCCGGCAGATGCGCCGGTATGTACCCGATCCAGGTCTCCGGGTGCCGGAACATGTCCAGACCGATCCACAGGAACACCGCCCCCAACCCGGCCCGGAGAAAAAGATATGACCAACCATAACGCCCGTATTTCATAAAGCAAGTGTCATTGGTAATGAGGAACAATTACAGCATCCGTAACGTCTACAATACAAAGCAAAGGTTATCCAATCACACCGCAATGTAATAGAAGTATACGTACGCTGCCGCCAAAGCAGATACGCCAAATGACACCAAAAAAGCTACCGTACAGTTACATTTTTTCATATCGTACGGTCATAATCGTACCACACGCCGCCCATCAAGACGCACCTCGAATTCCGTTGGCTTTTAGTGTACATCATACCCTTCCGCCGGAAGGCAATACCCAAGGGAGATTTAAGATACTGATTGAAAGCAGCTGCCTTCACCTCTGATTCGAAAGCAAAAAAACAAAATTAATCATTTCCAACGATGAGTTCTTCGGCAAACACTGGAGCGAGTGAGGGGAATCGAACCCCTGTCAGCAGCTTGGAAAGCTGCGGTATTACCACTATACGACACTCGCACTGTCGGGGTGCTGAGAATCGAACTCAGTCTACTTGGTCCCAAACCAAGCGTACTACCGGTATACTACACCCCGTCTTGAAAATCAGGCGTATCTCTATTGTGCAACATCCTATAGCAATGAGCGTAATGAACTTAGATTTGCTCATAATATTTTTAATCTTGCTAAAGCCATTGCCAAGAGAAAGAGCATCTTCTACCCAAAACTCCTAACTGCCATCATCAGAATGCTAAAAAACTCAATAAGCCGATAGCCGCTGTCACCATCCTCCGAGCTGTGCTGGGCTTTTTTGAACGCAACAATCCAAGCACGATTATTTCTCTTAAGCTTTTTGTTTGACGATAGCAGGTTCTGCATGTACGCCGCCGGTAAACGTATCTTTTGGTGGTAAGGGCAACTCCGGAGTGTGACTCTGGATAGCTTTCATCAATACCTGCATTATCGCTCCAGAAGAGTACCAGATCTCGAACCAAAAGAAAGATCCCTAATAACTACTTCACCGCTTCTTTTAATGTTTTCCCAGCCCTAAACTTTGCCACACGTACCGTCGGAATGTCAATGGGGGCTAAAGTGCGCGGATCCACCCCGCGCCGCCCTTTGCGTTCACGCACCTCAAAAATGCCAAATCCGGTTAAGTTTACCTTCTCTCCCCGCGACAGCTTGTCAATGACCACTTCCAGAAATGTATTCACAATCTCTTCCACATCCCGCCTTGCCAGACGGGTTATGTCAGCTGTTTGATCAATTAATGCATCTTTATTTCTCATGGAATTTCACCTCCTTTGGCTTAGTATAGCGAGGCTGAGTATAAAGCAACATAGCTTCTTCCGGGAAACTGAGCCGGATAAAAAGCTGTTGCGGACTTTCAGTTTTGATAAGATGAGCCGGAGTGAGGTATGAAATAAGTTCTAATCACGAGCAAAAACTCGCCGCACCTGCTGTATGTCGGTTGCGTGACCGCTCCGCGGATCAACGTCAATGACGACGGCATTCACCTCCAACGGTCCGTTTTCTTCCACGTCAAACTTCATCTTCAGCTGGGTAAGAAAGCTTTGTACCAACGCCCGCGATGCCCCGATTACCGAATGGTGGGCGCCTTGCATGCCCGCATCGGAAATATATCCGGTGCCGCCCGGCAGCACTTGTGCATCTGCCGTCGGCACATGCGTATGCGTACCCCACACAGCGCTGACCCGCCCGTCTGCGTGCCAACCGAACGCCCGCGCTTCACTGGTCGCCTCGCTGTGAAAATCCACGAGGATCATATCAGCCTGGCGGATGTCTTCCATCTCCAGCAGGCGATCCAGCGCGTGGAATGGATTATCCGGGTCGTTTTTAAAAAACACCTGGCCTTGCAAATTAATCACCGCCACCCGCCAGGCGCCGCTGGTGTAGGTAAGATAGCCGCGGCCCGGAACGCCCGTCGGATAGTTCGCCGGACGGATCAACGGAATATGCGGATCAGATAGCAGCGGCAAGCCTTTCTTGTTATCCCAGGCGTGGTCGCCGCTGGTATACGCATCCGCCCGCCATGCGAGCGCCTCCTGCATTGTTGCCGGTGATATGCCGGAGCCGTGGGCAATATTTTCAATATTAATAATCACGCTGTCCGGAGAAAATTCTTCCCGCAGCGCCGGCAGAGCGGCACTTACTGCCGCCCGCCCGGGAGCGCCCACCACATCGCCAAAGATTAAGAAACGCATAATGGAATTCAGACTACACAGAACACAAAATCCAATAACGACCGCCGCCGCACTCGTGCTGTATATCTTGTTTGGGTATTGTACATGTCTGTGCTTTGTGCAATTTAGCTGCTGCCTGAACTCGCTGCGGAAACAATTCTCCAGCTCCCATTCTGTTTAATAATACGCCCTTCTATCTCAAAGCCGGCAGCTAATTTATGCCCGCCGCCGCCTAGCGCTTTGGCAATGGCGCTCACATCGGTATGTTTATGCGGCTCGCTCCTCAGGCTGCCTTTAATTTTCCCTGGTACATGCTCACACAGCAGCAGAGCAAATGAAGTATCCGGCAGCGTATTGAGCATGTTCACCACGCCGGATAAATCATCAAGCGTTGCCCGGCACTCCTGTAGATCCCGTTGCGTCACCACCGAAACTGCCGCTCCCCCCTTTGGGGTGATCATGATGCGCGACAATGCCCGTCCCCAAATTTGCAGTGCCGACAATTCCTTCTTTTGGTATGTTTCGTGGGCAATATGGGATAAGCGCGCTCCCCGGCTCATCAGGAATGATGCCAACTGTAAAATATCCGGCGAAGTTGAATCATGCATGAATGACCCCGTATCGGTGAAAATACCTGTTAGCAGACAGGTGGCCATGTCCGTTGTAATAGCCACGTCCGTCTCCAGAAAGAACACAGCCAGGATATGTGCCGTTGCTGCCGCCTCCGGCACGACCAAGTTCAGCTGACCCTCGCCCTGGTTATCGTAATGGTGGTCAATGCAGATTACCGCCGGGTGCTGCGCCAGGGCCTCGGCCAGATGTGTCCGGGCCACATACGTTGCGTCTAGCACCACTACCGTATCAAACTGGGCCGGGTCAGGTATGTCGCACGTTAACTGGGCAAACGCCGGCAGAAAAGAAAGCATGTCCGGTGCCGGGTCGGGAATATACGCGACCACCTGTTTGCCGGCATACCGCAGCGCGTGCAGCAACGCCAGGCTGCTGCCGGCTGCATCGCCGTCAGGGTGCTCATGGGTGGCAATCAGCACCCGCTGCGCTCCCTTCAAGCGCCGATGGATCTCCCGGACAGTATCCGTCTGGTCGGCTAACAGAGACGACCGAAAAGGGTTAGCGGGTGCTGCCAGCGGTATGGTGTTTTGGAAGATGGACTGCATAAGCGGCGCTCACATCCAGCGCCAGGGTAATCCGCGGGAGCGGATGGAGCGCAATCCGTCCGTTAAAAGACCCCTGCAGATCATACAGTTGCGCCTGCAGTGCCGCCAAAACCGCTGCGCTCCGCTCGGCTGGCAGCACTGACAGCCGCACCGTCACCGACCGTAAATTGCGCGTTGCCTCGGCTCGGGTGATGGTAACTAAGACATCTGACGGCAACGCCGCCTCTTGGCTCACCACCTGCCCAACGACGCGCAGAATTTCCTTATTCACTTTCTCCATCCGATCTACCATAAATTCCTGGTTACCGGTTACCAATCACTGCTTATCGATGACCGACCCCTTCCGCACCTTTTCTTCGCGGTAGATCTTCAGCACGTCCCCTTCCTTAATTTTACCCTTGCCGTCCACCGTCAGGCCGATCTGATCGCCGTGCTCGGCACGTTGCAGTTTCTTTTTTTCCCGTTCCATTTCCACAATTTCTCCCGAACCGATTTCCGTACGATCCCCGCTCCCGCCGACCGGCTGCCGCATCACTATCACCTTCGCACCGGGAACTATGGTTCCCTCCGTCACTTCCCCGCCGACAATCTTCCGCTTCTGGGTCGAGAAAAAAACTTTCATAACCTTCAGTATTCCCAAATCTTCCCGAACCAGTTCCGTCGGTAATCGCTCCTCAATTTCTTTGCGTACGTCCTCTGTCAGGTGATAGATAACCGAAAATTCGCGCACCGGCACATGTTCTTTATCGGCCAGCCGGCGGGACATACCCTCCACCGTTGTATGAAAAGCGTAAATTATCGCCCCAGCCGCCTGGGCGGTCAGCACATCAGAATCCGACACCGTACCCACATCAGCCCGGATAACAGAGAGGCGCACCTCCGGCGGCGTCATTGCTTCAATCGTCTGCAACAACGCCTCTAGCGAGCCGTGCGAATCCGCCTTAATCACCAGCGGCAGCGCCTGCCGCTCATCGTCATCTAAACCGCTCATCACCCGTTTAACTATGCCGCGACGCGCCGCTGCTTTCGACTTCGCCTCGCTAGTTGCCTCTACCGCTTGCAGCACTTCGCCTGCTTGCGGCACATCGGTAAGGCCCACGATTGTCGCCGGCATAGACGGCCCGGCAGCTGCAAGAGGTTTGCCGCGGAAATCCAGCAGCCGCCGCACCCGTCCGGCTGCCCGGCCCACCACGACGTCGTCTCCCACCTTCAACGTACCCGTGTGAACGAGCACCGCCGCCAGCGGACCCAAATGCTTGTCCAGCCGGCTCTCAATCACGCTGCCCAGCGCCGCCCGCTCGGCAATTGCCTTCGGTGGGTCCACATCAGCTGTCAGCAGCACCATATCCAGCAAATCATCAATACCTTTCTTCTTCAGTGCTGACACCGGCACGGTCACCGTCTTCCCGCCCCAATCTTCCGGAGTCAAGTCTAATTCTGCCAATTCGCCCTTCACCCGATCCACATTTGCCGCCGGTTTATCCACCTTATTAATGGCCACTACGATCGGCACACCCGCTGCCCGTGCATGCTTTACTGCTTCCTTCGTCTGCGGCTTCACCCCGTCATCGGCAGCCACTACTAAAATAGCAATATCTGCTAAGCTGGCTCCGCGGCGGCGCATAAATTCAAAAGTCTCATGGCCTGGCGTATCAATAAACGTAATCAGCCGCTGTTTGTATTTCACTTGGTAGCTGCTGATCGTCTGCGTAATGCCGCCCGCCTCACCTGCCGCTACGTTCGCAGAGCGGATAGTATCGAGCAGCGTGGTCTTGCCGTGGTCCACATGCCCCATAATCGTCACCACCGGCGGCCGCTCATGCTGCAGCTTCGGGTCCTCCTTCTTTAAAATCTCATCCAGCTTCTCCGGGGTCAGCACGTCCTTCTCCAACTCCTCCACCCGCTCTTCCGTATTGTATCCCAGCTCCGTAGCGATTATCGCCGCCGTCTCGTAATCGACGTCGTCGTTCAGCGTCGCCATAACGCCCATTTTGAGCAGCGTTGACTGCACTATCCCGATCGGCAGCTCCATCCGTTCTGCCAGCTCACTCACCTTTATAATTGGCGGCAAGGCGATAGTTTGCTTCTGCAACTCCGCCCGCCGTCGCTGCGTATTCAAAAACCCGCGCACCCGCGCCGCCTCTTGCTGGTCCAGGTTCTTCTGGCCCTCTTCCATGCGGATTCTCAGCTCACGCAATATCCGCGCCAGCTCCATCTCGGAGATACCGATTTCCTTGATGAAATCGAGAATCTTGACGTTATTCCGTGATCGAATCTTAGCCATAGCTTAAGGTATAGAGGATAACGAAAAAACTGCCATCTGTCCAATGATAACATGAAAATGGCGTAAAAAATGTGTCGCCTTATCAAATTTCCTCTTTCCTGCACACTGCTGCTTGCAGCGGCAAGAGATAGGCACGTGAATACTTTTCTGAGAAAATAAACGTCTTCCAACTAGTCTTGCCCATAGGCGCCCTAATCGGCAGTGCGCTCCAACGTCGGCTCCTTTCCCCTAATGTATATCTGATTTCCATTGGTTAATTTTTCTGCGGCATCACGAAATGCTCACCGGACATACCAGGATAAAGCCACTGTTGCTCGTATTTTATACTGTTTTTTCAGCATATAACTGTACCCTCATAATTATATCTCGGCGGTATCCCGCGGTTGGAATATTTGAATCGTCCAGTCAGAAACAACTCGCAACCGCCGGCTCCAACTGTGCATGTTCATTAAGAACACCGTCCGGCGCAGCCACCACGCAACCCTACCGCTAAAACATAGATTGTCTTTTTCGTAAATGGCATACCAGTCTCCGATAGGAACAATATCGCCCTTGTTCTTGAAGCGGTGCGGGCGCAGAGATAGGCCGCTCAGTTGAGCGACCACATTGTCGGCTACCGCAGCAGCTGCCTGGACAGCCGCTTGAGCAGTAGCGGGTACTCGAGACATATCTTTTTCGTCCTGAGCGCAATCGCCGAGGGCAAAAACATTTGATGAGCCTATGACTTGCTGGGCGTCATTAATAACAAGCAACCCTTTATCATTGAGGATTGCCTGCGGAAAAAGTTTGTCTAAACCAGATTCCGTTCCTGCTGTCCAAAACACATTCTTGGTAGCAACCTCTCTGCCTGACATTAAAACAACAGTATCTGCCGAAACTGATGCTACCGGATCATTAAGGATAACCTGTACTCCCATATGTTGCAGGCGTGCCAGCGCCTTGTGTGCGCAACGACGTGAAAATAATTCAAGTATTCTTGAGCCAGCGTGCACGAGCGTAATCTTAGCTACTGCGTGCGGCACATCACCATATAACTTCTTGAGCTCATTGCGCATCAGATCAGCCATTTGCCCTGTCAGCTCAACTCCGCTGGCGCCGCCGCCCACGATAACAAAATGGAGATACCTGGCAGCATTATCTGCTTCCTGACGAGCATGGGACTCAGACGCATGCTCATACGCTCGCAAAATTTGGTTTCGAATTTTGACTGCATCTTCCAGTTGCTTGAGCGGCAGAGTAAATTCACGTGCACCTGGAATATCGAAGTAAGCCTGCCGCACGCCCAGCGCAACAACTAAAATATCATAGGTATGAATGCCTTCGGTGGTGTGAACCTCCTTTGTTTTCGGATCGACTTTAAGAATTTCTGCCTGATGAAAGTCATTTCCGCAGCACGCCATTATCTCCCGTATGGGCTGCACTACGTGTTCGCGCGCCACCGACCCAGTGGCAACCTCATGCAACATCGGGGTAAACGTTAGATAGTTGGTGCGGTTAATCAGTTCAATCCTAATGTCGCTACCGGCCATCGAGTGAAGACGCTTGTGCAGCCGCCGGTATGTTTCGATGCCGCCAAAACCGCCGCCGAGGATGAGTATCCTTTTAAGTGACGGGTTTATCGGATATGTCATGCGTGGGTTGTGTTGGACGAAAAAGCAAGGAAAATATAAACCCTAGTATGAGGCCATAGATAAGGTGTCCCCACAGACTGGGCAGGGCCGCATGGATACCAGCGGCTGACAACTGCGGTCCCATTCCAAGCAAAATGGGCATAATGAGGAGCGGACCGAGTACCCACCAGATAGCACCGTAAACCAATCCCCAACCAACACCGCTACCCATGCCGGTGATTTGCGAGTTAAGCACAGCGGCAAACATTACACCAATCATGGCACTGATAATCATGTGCACAATAAACCCTGCCCCGGCCGATTGACTGCCGATGAGCAGAGCGACCATGGGCAGCATGCCCATCATGCCCATCATAATTCCAAAAACTGCTCCGCCGGCGAGGCCGCCCCAGATACCCGCCTTGATAGCACTAACTTGAAATGACTCCATAAGATGAATGAGTTAAAATTAAGGTATTTAGCAATACCTTAAGCATATTCTTCGGCAGGACACAGTCAATGGAGCGGGCTAAATTCTATCACCGTGGGGCTGGTTCTCCGTGTTGAATGATTTTCAAATTACAGCTCTGGTGTTCTTGACACCACGCCTCACACTTTTCCGCCCATTCTTTATTACGATAGAGATAACCACATTCCTCGCACTGGTAGAGAGGTGATTCTCCTCTTTGTATATTATTTACCATAGCTTAAGCAGCGGAAGACTTACAAAACAGTCGCTTGTTATATATCACCGCGGCGATGATGAATATAGCGCCCAACCCCCAAATCGGCCAGTAGCCGAAATCCGCGCCGACAAAAACATAGCGTCCTACATACAAAAGGACAGCGCCGATAACCAGCAGCACCATGGGCCAGATATTTTTATGCGAGCGATAATCAAAGATAAAGCCGATAATGCCCAAGCCAAGAAAGACAAACACAATGCCCTGCCACACGGGGATAAGAGCACCTAAGCCCACGTATGTGAGCAGTGCCGCTGACCCTGCCCAGCAGAGCGGACATACCCCAATGGCTCCCGCGCCCAGAATCGGAGCCAGCCACGAAGGGATGTATTTTCGCAACGTGTTCATGGGCCGCATTCAGTGCATTTCTTCTCGCAATAGGTCTCAATGTGCCGGTGAACCATTTTGAGCAAGGGTTGAATAGTTTTTTCGTTGAGCGAATACACCCGCTCGGTGCCATTCGGCTGGACATGCACAAAACCGCACATAAGCAGGCGTTTTAGATGGTGAGAGATTAGACTTTGCTCATGGCCAAGTTTTTCCGCAATTTCCGTTGCCCGGCGTGGGCCATCTTCCAGCAATGTAATAATCTCCCAGCGTTTCTGGTTACCCAGCGTTTTAAAGAAAATACGATGTGGATCTTGGAGTTCTTCTATCATAATATGAATTTTACTTCATACTGTAATCAGGTCAAGAGAGAAAAACAAAAAAAATTACTTCACGCCTCTCCTCATTCTTTGACCACCGAGGTTGCGTACTGGCACAAATGGCAACCGCTGTAATACTTCGTAGGAGAGTAGTGACAGAATAGGCAGTTGCAACAGTGGCGTCAGGCCCACACCAGAAACTAACGGCATCCTTTCTCCGTAGGCCCAGCGACCATCCCGCAGCGCATCAAGCTCAATCCACCACGCTACCAGCAAACTTACGCCAATGATGAGCAGATAATTTTTAGCCTGCCGTTGCCGTATCCAGAAGAAGTCATTGTTCAAAAACGCGATGCCCAAATACAGCGCCGTGATATAGCCAGCATCCCAAAGACTCGCACGGGCGCAAACGGGAAAGTGTTGCCAAAAAGATCCGTATGACTGATACAGTGTCATTTGCACATTTTCCCATACCAGATTAAGTACCAGCGCAACGGCGAATAATCCAAACAAGAAAACTCCGCTATTCCGTAGGTTCATTGCGGGCATAAAATTCACGGAGTCCGGCCTGCTGCACATCCTGGAGATGGATAGATGTGCGTTTGGACCTCAGGAACTTTACCGCCTCGATCGGTGTCTTGCCTTGCTTGATAAGATATGCTGCTACCAAAGTTGGCGCCCGCCCATGGCCGTTCTTGCAATGGACATACACCTTCTTTTTTAATCGTACTAACGTCTCCAACATATTCACACCAACTGCTAACTGTTCGTTACTTGGCGCTGTGTGATCTTCCACCGGCAGCCACAGGTAAAACTGAACACCGAACGGAGCATCCACCCGATCCGCCTCTAACGAGATGTCCGCCTCAATTACTTCTTGTTCCAATGGAGTGCTGTGTGCCTGGCAACAAAAGTTGGTTCCGACGTAAATGCCGTCGGTGATATAATCGTAATCGAGCGGCTTGTGGTCGGGGTGATTGTTCATCGGTACTCCGGATTTACGTTTTCGGCATTCGTAACCTGCCGCCAATTATCAACAACATTGCCAATCGCAGAAATACCTTTGTTCTTCTTGAACATCTTGGCTAAATGCATAAGGTTCCAAGCCATGAATGTGGTATTGCGGTTGGTGAATTCATTATCAAAGCCAACTGGATGTTTTCCATCACCGATAGGCTTGCCCTGCCACTCGGTGTCGCCATAGCTGGGACCGGGACCTGCCTCCCCGATCCAGCCGGCATCCGCTTGCGGAGGAACAGTGTAACCAATGTGCTGCAGAGCATAGAGAATATCCATAGCGCAATGTTTGATGCCGTCTTCATTGCCGGTAATAATGCAGCCGCCGGTTTTTCCATAGTAGAGGTACTGCCCCATCTCATTGCGGTCGCCGCTATAGGCATACATTCTTTCAATAACTTGCGTCGCCACGCTGGACTTCACCCCCAGCCAAATCGGCGTGCCGATAACTAAGATATCAGCCGCCATAATCTTTTTCTGTAATTTCGGCCAGTCATCCTTAATACCTGCCTCTTTCTTGCCATCCTTAACCATACCGAACGCAATCGTGTGATCCAAAGCATAGATTTTCTCAACCGTAACACCTTCATCGGTCATAATAGCCGCTGCCTTGTTCATGAGCAGCTGTGTATGCGATTCCTTTTTATTTTTCTTAATTGAGCAATTAATGAATAGGGCAGAAATCCCTGCAAATCGTGTTGTTTTCCGCTGCTTGCTCATGCTTCTACTGATACTCGCGGGTCAAAAGCAAGATACCCGCGAATATGTTCTGCTGCTGGCTTTGGATCCGGGTACGCCCAAGCCATATCCTTGCCAATCGTCTCTCCGTCAACCAAGTTGTAATACTGACACTCACCCTTCCACGGACACGTATACGGCGTATCACTTTTCTGAAGAAATTCTTGTTTAACCGAATCCGGCGGAAAGTAGTGATTTCCCTCTACTACCTCGGTGGCGTCGCTTTCAGCTATGATTTTGTTTTGCCACGTTGCTTTCATAATAAAAATATTTAAAAAATAGTTACCCCCAGATGCCGAGCCAAAGACCAATTAACTCAACCCCGACATATAACCATAGAATATACCCGATAACGCCAACGCTTAAGACAATCAATGCTAAATTAATGATTTCATTACGTCTCTGCTTGGCTTGATCAATCGTACAAATACCCTTTGATCGTCGCAGATAGATCACAAACGAAATCGTTAACAAAATCAGTCCGACCAGGCGAAACCACCATTTGTATTGGCCATAAAGAACATCCGAAAGCGAGGCGGCAAATGCAACGGTGCTTAACCCAAAGAGCACTAAAATAACTGGAGCAAAACAGCATAGTGACGCTATCAGCACCGGAAACCACGTAATCTTGAAAATGTCTTTTTTGGTCAACACAATAATTAAAGTATTTAGCAATACTTTAATCGTATCATCCAGCAAGGCATTGTCAACGTTGGGGGCACCGGTACACCCTATAGCTTATACTGGTCAATGGCTGAATAAGCATTGATATTATACGTCGGGTACACCTCTACCTTCGGAGCCGGCAGGTTTAGCTTTTTCATCGCCGGCATCAGGCGTTCGTTCACGAACTGATTCATCAGGTCACCCGATTCCCATACATCAGCCACGTGGATACCATCATCATTATCGAAACTGGCCACATGCATGATTCCCCCCGCTGGCTGCTGGTGTTCCCAGTCTACTTCCTTCCGCAAAGACTCATACCCATCTTTGCTAATGGGACCGGTAAAAATTGCTAAAATTGGCATTACAATCACCTCCTTAAATAGTGTTAAAGATATTCTAATAGTGTGTCATAGTTGAGAAATTCTAGCCACTGATAGGAATATCCGATCCAGGCCGCCAGTCTGTTAGTAAGCAGCAAAACGCCAACAAACACTAAAAAGATACCGCCGACAATTGATACCCATTTGAGATATTTCTCCAGCTTGGTCAACCGATGCGCTACCGAACCAATACCCGCGGCGATCAACAAGAAAGGCACCGCTAAACCAAGAGAGAAAATGGTCAGCAAAAACGCACCTTGCCAAATAGTGGTGGTGGTTGCCGCCAAGGCTAATATTGAACCTAGCACCGGCCCCACGCAGGGTGTCCAGCCCGCCGCGAACGCCACGCCAAATAGAAAAGAACTCGTGGGGTGACCAGGTTTGAGCCACCGCGCAGGCAGGAAGTGCTTTTCAGCGCTCAATACCGGCAGCTTCACAATGTGCATCATGTACAAACCGAAGAAGATGACGAGTGCGCCGCCTATTCGCGTCAACCATAAACGGTACTGACCAAGCAATGCTCCGGCAAAGCTAACCAGTGATCCAAGAATAATGAAGACAATACTAAAACCGAGAACATAGAGAAGTCCGTTTAAGAAAATGCGACGACGAACACGCGGAGCCTTTAACGGATCGCGCAGATCATCCAGCGAAACACCGCTGATAAACCCTAAGTAACCGGGCACGAGCGGGAGAGTGCAGGGAACTAAAAAGGTCAGTATGCCAGCGATAAATGACGGGATGATCAGAGATAATTCCATAGTTAGTTTTTAAATTCTTTAGTCAGTCCGCTATGTTCAAACACCGGCCGGCTGCCAGAGGATATTTCATCATAGAGAAATTCCGGGATGCCGATATCGGCTATAAAAATTCTACCGCACGCCGCTCTTGATTTTTTTATCCTAAATGCGCGCTTCGGCAAGGCGAGGGAGAGCGTGGCATACGCCTGAACGCAAAGACTCCGGCACTCACCGCTTGTCGCGTCAATACCGGACGGCAGATCATAGGCGATAATTTTCTTCCCCGTGGCGTTAATTAATTTAATGACTTCCTTGAATACTCCCCGTGGCGTGCCATCCAGGTGATAGCCGATCAACGCGTCAATCAAAATGTCACTGATACCAATCAATCGGCAAGCTTTTTCTTTATTTTTGGAGTATAGCATGATGGGTACCTTCATCATTGTAATCATCTGGAGATGATGTTCGGCGTCCGGGCTAATCTCCCGAGACAGCAAGAGCGCCGAAACATCCCAGCCGTTATTTACCAAGTGCCGCGCCGCAGACAGCCCATCACCGCCCTTGTTGCCTTTGCCAACAACAATGACGATCTTCGCGCGTGTTGATATTTTCAACCCAGCTAACAAGGAAAACATGTGCCAACCGGCAAGCTCCATCATTTGACGTATCTCTAAGCCGTTTTGTACGGCAAGATTATCTAATCGCTCCATTTCTTTTGCGGTCGCGTAATACATATTAGGAATGATTTTGCTTTAGTATTTCTAATGCTCCATAAAGGCCACCGATATCACCGAGTTCCGCTTTTGCTAAACGCGGGCGATCTGGAAATATTGTAAGTGTCTTTTTTAGGTGATGCGACACCCTCTCAATTGAAATTCTGGGGCTTTTGGTTATCATTGATCCTCCCAGTATAACAACAGATGGCGACCAATGAACTACGGTATTATTCAAGCCATAAGCAAGCCACATTGCCGCCTCCTCCCACACTTGAGAATCAGTAATTTCATGCGGCTTTTTCTTAAAACGCGCCTCAAGGGCTACACCAGAAACACGACCTTCCAAATGTCCCGCTAAATTGCATATTGGGCAAAGTGTTCCGGTTGGATCAATAATTTGATGTCCCGGTTCAAAGCCGAATATGTTTCTATCTATTTTCCCGTCAACGATTCTTGCGCCGCCGATGCCGGTGCTTACCGTAATATAGGCGACAATTTCTTCGCCCTTGCCGGCTCCGTTCACCGCCTCTCCCAACCCAACGATTGCGGCATCATTTTCTAGATAGACGGGAATTTTCAATGTTTTCTGCAGCGTCTCTTTAAGCGGCTTGCCAATCCATCCGGATAAATTGGGAGAATTCACTAACTGTGTTTTTTCGCGATCAAGAGGTCCGGCAATGCCGCCCGCCGCCGCGTTAATTTTTTTCCCGCCCGAAAGTTCCATGGCGATTTTTTGAAAAAGCGACATTCCTGCGTTAAAATCTTGCGGCGTTTCAATGATTTTAGGATCATCGAAGTTTTTGCCGTCATTAGAAACGGCCAGTCGCATTTTTGTTCCTCCGATGTCGAATAATAAAAACATGGTTAATGATTCAGTCTTACTATTAACCCTTCATACGGATTAAGTTTTAATCGCGTCGTTTGGATTTTTTCACCGCCGCATTTGCCTCGATGCGTATTGCATAAAAGCGTCCCGTCTACTGATAACGCCGCTATTTGTTCCGAGTCCGAAAAATTTATAGCAGCAAGCAGTTTCTCGGAAGCACATTCTCGTCCGAATACAAATACATGTTCGTTGCCGCTTTCCATCGGTTTGTAAGAGCCGGTTAAAAGCGCCGGAGAGTTCTTGCGGTAATGAATCAATTCCTTGAAAAACGACAGCATTGAATTAGAATCACGAGATTCGCGTTCTACATTTTTTTCTTTATAATCGGGGGCTACCGGCAGCCACGGTGCGCCATCTGTAAATCCAGCATTAGGATTTGAATTCCACTGCATCGGTGTTCGTTCCGGATCGCGGCCCACACCGAATCCGGGCAAGTTTTTCCCCCACGGATCAATTACGGCATCAGCCGGCATCTGCACATCTTCCATCCCGAGTTCGTCGCCGTAGTACACAAAAGGCATGCCACGAAGCGTAAACTGCATCATGGCCGCAAGTCGGGCGCGATCTTGGCCAAGTCGGGTTGCCAATCGCGAGCGGTCATGATTGCCGAGCGTGTAATTCGGCCAGTCGTCGGGTCCAAGCTTCTTTTCGTACTCGTCAATAAATTTTTTAAACGCCGCCGCGCTCCACGGAAGCATCATCAAGTTAAAATTAAAAGGCGCGTGCAAACTGTTGTCACAGGCCTTATAAAGCTCCATCATTTGAGGAAGCCCTAAATAGGCCTCACTCACCATATAGGTATCCTTGCTATGTTCGCCTAGGACATTGCATAGGGTATTTGCCGTTTCAGCGAGCTCCGGCCTTCCCTGACTATACACATGGAGAAGTGCATTATAGGGTTCATCTCTCGAGGCGTCATAATTTGGATTAGGCGGATCATCTCTAAATTCGTCGTCTTTAATCAAATGATATACCGCATCCGTTCGGAAGCCGTCCACTCCTCTTTTAAGCCAAAATCTTAAAACATCTGCCATTTCATCGCGGACATCTTTGTTTCGCCAATTTAAATCAGGCTGATCGGGCAAAAAACTGTGCACATAGCACTGACCCGTTTTCTCATCACGCGTCCAAGCCGATCCTCCAAATACAGACAGCCAGTTGTTCGGCGGACTACCATCGGTTTTTGGATCTCTCCAAATATACCAATCCCTTTTGGAATTATCCTTTGCCCTTTTTGATTCCTGAAACCACGGATGCTCCGATGAGGTGTGATTGGGAACAAAGTCCATAATTATTTTGATGCCACGCATGTGTGCCTCGGCTACTAACCGGTCAAAAATACCCAATTCTCCAAAAATAGGATCTATATCGCGATAATCCGAAATGTCGTAACCAAAATCCTTCATCGGTGACTTGTAGATCGGGTTAAGCCAAATGGCGGTTATGCCCAAAGACGCATCCGTGCCGTCATTCAAGTAATCCAATTTCTCTATAACGCCTTTGAGGTCGCCGACGCCGTCGCCGTCCGTATCTTTGAAACTTCGCGGATAGATTTGATATACTACCGCCCTGCGGGACCAATTTTTATTTATGTCTTTGTTTATATTTTCCATATAATTACGGCTCACTATTCAACAATAGGATTGATTGTATTTCCAAATATCCCTGATGCTTGTTTCGTATAAGCGGCTATATTTTCTTTGAAATACGGCGGGTGTTGTTTTTGAATTTGCGCTATAACATAATAACCGATTGCCATCATCGCAGCGTACCCGGCATTTTCTGGAAGTGGTATATGAAGTCTTTTGTCCGGTTCGCCCCACATAGTATTTTCCTCGTCAAAACTTACAAAAAGCTCGTCTGACGGTACCACGGTTACCGCATGCTTCATATACTCACTCGTCTCAACATCACGAGCAATTCTTCTTCCGAAAAGTTCAATGAATTTCACTTCAAGCATCCTAATAATACCAGAAAATTTTGGTGGTATGATGATAAAATATTTATCATATTGCGAAAAATCAGGTAGAGTAAGAGTATCTATCTCTTGTTGAATAAATTTTTGTATTTTCTCTGGGTCTTCGTTTGTTTTTCCTAAAATCATTCCCAAATAGGTAGATGTGTTGTAGGTATAGGGCTC
>Ga0210057_1003558_pt1 | contig 21402 bp, 26 predicted proteins | sample CryGeyCG2114_010_2_FD_183968 | JGI IMG/M metagenome (GOLD analysis project Ga0210057, IMG submission 183968) | Groundwater microbial communities from aquifer - Crystal Geyser CG10_big_fil_rev_8/21/14_0.10 (SPAdes) (version 2) | ecosystem: Environmental > Aquatic > Deep subsurface > Groundwater ...
GTTTACATATATTTTCAATACTGGTTCTGAAGTGCCAGCTTTGGAAAGAGGTTTAATATACCGCTAAACTCTAATTCTCGTGCTATGCTAACCCAATTAGCAGTTCTGAACTTGTCCAGTGTACGGAGCCAGTCAGGCGGCGACAGGTATGGAAAAATCCTTGCGGATTTCACTATATAAACGGAGCTGATGAATGAAATGTAAAAAACGCCTTACGGCGTTTTTTAGGCAATATTAATTCACACTTGACATATAGGGGGTAGGGGTATATCCTATTAGTATATAAAGGTCGCTAACGTCTTTCTAAAACTATTTTATATAAAAATATGATGGATCAAAAAATAAAGAAGAGAGAACTCCATAGAGCAAAAATTATTCGGGGTCAGTTAGACGGTCTTATAAAAGCAATTGAGAGAGAAGACTACTGTATGGATCTTCTTTCGCAATCGAGGTCAATACAGAGATCGCTTAAAAGTTTGGATGTTTTACTTTTAGAAAATCATTTGAAAACACACGTAAGTCACGATATATGTAATAAGGAGAAACAGACAAAGGCTATAAAGGAATTAATAGATATTTACACATTATCAAATAAATAATTATATTTAAAAAACTATGAAAAAATTAACACTATTACTTAGTATCTTAGGATTTGTTGTAATTGTTCCTATTATGACAAGCGCCCAAATGGGAATGATGGGGAGTGGCTATTGGCAAAACAATAATAATGGCACTCAATTACCGCAAAGCGCGGAATTAAAGGGTGTTTTGCAAGATATTTACGAGATGCAAAACATTGATAATGGAGCAAAAATTGATTGCAGTAAGGTTACTGATAATCAATTTGAGAAACTCGGTGATTCTTATATGGGAATAATGTTACCGAACGAAAACCAACATCAAGTAATGGATAATATGATGGGTGGAGAGGGTTCGCAGAGTCTTACCCAAGCACATATTAATATGGGTAGATCATACTTGGGTTGTTGGTCAAATTATAATTCAGGACCTGTTTTTATGCCGATGATGGGAGGAGTAATAGGTAATTATGGATCATATGGAAATAATGGCATGATGGGATGGTCTGGAATGATGGGTTTTGGTGGTTATAATTGGATTACCCCTGTTCTTTTATGGGTATTACTCGGGCTTGGTATTGCTGTCGCTGTTAAATGGCTTAGAAAAAAATAAATTTTATGGATTGTTGTAATCACGAAAACGAAAATCATATTTATTCGGAGAGTAAAAAAAATGATCACAAACACCATGATGGACACGGTAGTCCGGGAATGAATCATGGTTCTGCAAAAGATTTTTTGAAAAGATTTTGGATAGTGAGTATTCTCCTTGTTCCGCTTGTAATTACCAATACGGCAATTGCTAACTTTTTGCACTTGCCAATATTTGAATTGGGTAGATGGATTCAGTTTGGAATTGCGACGGTCGTCTTTGGTTTTTCGTTGGTGTTTTTTCAACACGCATGGCATGAAATAAAAATGCGCAAATATGGAATGATGACGCTTGTTTCGCTTGCGGTTGGTGCGGGGTATCTGTTTTCTGTTGTCTCAACATTTATTCCATCTTTGGGTGTTCAATTTTATCTTGAAATAGCAACACTTATTTGGGTACTTTTGTTTGGTCATTATTTAGAAGCACGCTCAAGTTCTGCTGCAGGAGACGCACTTTCTGAAGTTGCAAAGCTTTTACCAAAAAAGGCACACAGGATTTCTGAAAATAATGAAGAAGAAGTTGATATTACAGACCTTAAAGAAGGAGATGTTGTTTTAGTAAAACCAGGAGAAAAAGTTCCTGCTGATGGAGAAGTAATAGAGGGAACATCAAACGTAAATGAATCGCTTATAAGTGGTGAATCAAAACCCATTGAAAAAAAGGTTGGATTTTCTGTTGTTGCTGGATCAATTGTACTTGACGGATCGCTCACTATAAAACTTTCACGAGTTGGAGAACACTCAACCATTGGTCAGATTCAAAAATTGATTACACGAGCGGGACAAACAAAACCACGTTCGCAAAAGCTAGCAGATAAGGCATCTGCGGTGCTTACATTTACTGCGCTTGGTGTTGCTGTTCTCACGGTTCTTGTGTGGTCGCTTGTTATCGGTCAGCCGTTTTTATTTTCTATTACGCTTGCCATTACTGTTCTTGTTATTGCTTGCCCACACGCGTTAGGACTTGCAATTCCGACTGTTACTACTATTGCAACATCACTTGCTGTGAAAAATGGTATTTTTATAAAAAATCTTGCAAAAGTTGAAATAGTGAAAAAAGCAAATTACGTTGTGTTTGATAAAACAGGGACATTAACCAACGGGGAGTTTGGAGTGACTGATGTTGTGGCTTTTGATAGTTATGATAAAAATAAAATAATTCAGGTTACTGTTTCACTTGAAAAATATTCGTCTCATATTATTGGGCAATCAATTCTCTTGTACGCTAAAAAACAAGGCATATCATTTTCAGATATTGATAATTTTAAAAATATTTCCGGTAAGGGTATTCGTGGGAGTATTTCCGGAAACGAATATTTTGTAGGGAACAGGGGTTTAATGATTGAATTAGGCGTACTAACTGATGAAAAAACAAAGAAGGCAGAAGAATTTTTTAATGATGCTAAGACGGTTATTTTTGTGGCAGACAATAAAAATGTAATGGGAATCATTGCGCTTTCAGATACTATAAAATCAGAAACACCAGAAGCGATAAAAAAACTTCACTCACTCGGTATAAAGGTTGCTATGCTGACTGGAGACAACGAGGATGTTGCGAGTGCTGTTGCCCGCGAGCTCAAAATAGACACATATTTTTCAGAAGTTTTACCAGAGGATAAATATAAATATATTAAAAAATTACAGGACGAGGGAAATACTGTTCTTATGGTTGGCGATGGTGTAAATGATGCGCCGGCGCTTACACAGGCAGATGTTGGTATTGCTATTGGCGCCGGAACTGATGTTGCTGTTGAGGCGGGGGATGTTGTTCTTATGAAAAACAACCCAGAAGACGTTGTTCGTCTCATTATTCTTTCAAGAAAAGTATATAGTAAAATGATTCAAAATCTTGTGTGGGCACTTGGATACAATATTATTGCAATACCCGCAGCGGCAGGAGTTTTTGCTAGTTTTGGGTTTTTTTTGAGACCGGAAATTGGAGCGCTTCTTATGAGTCTATCAACAGTTATTGTAGTAGTAAATGCAATGTTTTTGCGTCGTATTAATTTGGAACACATACCTACATATTCATGAAGTACTTTATATCAATAATTATCCTTTTAAGTATTTTTATAATAACCAGCCTTGGTTCCTTTCTTGTTATTCAGTCTATGACGGATCATAGTGATTGTATTGCATCTTCTATAACCGGTGTTTTATGTCCATCAAATGTTAATGAACTTCTCACACATCATATTAAAATTCTTCAGACACTATCTATATCTTCCCCAGTTATTTTAGGAGTTGTTCTTTTTATTTTATCATTATTTGTTTTCTATTTATTCTTCAGGAAAAAAATATATAAATCTTTAAGTCTATTATTTTTCTATTTAAAAAATGATAGAGATAGAAATTTTTCACACCTACATCCATTTTTATTTTGGCTCTCTCTTTTTGAACTCAGTCCATCCTTTTAGATAACGACCGCAATATTTTTTTGCGTGTCGTGATTTTAGCCTTCTTGTGTCAGGTTTATTTTTAGTCGGAAATATTAAAAATTTAATTATTGAATATGAATAAAAAAATAATAATTATTAGTCTAGTTATCTTAATAGTGGTTATTGGTTTGTTTTTTTGGGGCCAGAGTATTCAGAGAGATGGCATTTCACAAAATTTAAACACAAAGAGTTCCTTGGTTGTTTCTGAGGAGTTGTATGATTTTGGAACTATATCAATGAAGGATGGGTTAGTAGATCATATGTTTAAAATTACAAATTCATCTGATAAAAACATTGAAGTGAAAAAAATTTATACATCATGTATGTGTACAAATGCTTATTTAGAGACCATAAATGGGGAAAAGGGTCCGTTTGGTATGGAAGGAATGGGATACATACCTCCGGCAAATGAAGTTATAGGCATCGGAGAATCGCGCAACATAAAGGTTGTATATGATCCAAACGCACATGGACCTGCGGGTGTTGGACGGATTGATAGACTTGTTTATCTTACTGATGAATTTGGTAATATGCTTCAATTTGAGATTAAGGCCGTAGTTACCCCATAAATATTATGAAAAAAATTCTTATTATCATCTCAATAGTTTTTCTTGCAATTATTGGAGTTGTTATCTTACAGAACACATCTGGAGTATCTTCTCTTCTTTGGAGTGTAAGTGAGGGGGGCGGCTGGCTACTTCCACTTGTTTTAATTTCCGCTCTTTTAGATAGTGTTCATCCATGTTCTTTCTCTATTCTTCTTATAACCATAGCGTTTTTATTTGGCATGCAAATGACAAGAAAAAAGATACTCCAGATTGGTGGAATATATATAGCTGGTATTTTTAGCGCATATTTTCTTATTGGTCTAGGAATATTAAAAACACTTCATCTTTTTAATACTCCGCACTTTATGGGAAAACTCGGTGCTACGTTACTTATTGTATTTGGGGTATTAAATATACTGAATAAACTATTTCCTAGATTTCCTATTAAACTCAAAATTCCTTCTGTCTCACATAAAGCGATGGGAAGACTTATGGAAAAAGCATCGGTTCCCACAGCTTTTGTGTTGGGACTTCTCGTGGGTATTTGTCAATTTCCTTGTATGGGCGGTCCATATCTAATGGTTATAGGTTTACTCCGCGACACAATGACGTATTATTCAGGATTTGGCTATCTCTTTCTTTATAACTTTATTCTTGTAATACCTCTCGTCGCGGTTCTTTGGATAGCGGGGGATAAGATTGTGGTAGAGAAAGTCCAGGAATGGAAAAAAACAAATTTGAATGGAATACGTTTGTGGGCTGGTCTCGCCATGATTGCAATTGGTATTCTCATTTTCTTTATCTAGTAAATGTGTCCCCACTGGAAATAAAATGTCGCCAGTGGGGCTAAAAAAACAAAAAAATTAAAATTCAATGAATATAAAAAAGCCAACAATTGAAGAATTTCTTACAAAAATAGAATTACTCAAAGAAAAAAACGGAGTTGATTTATCTACATCCGAAGATCTCAGTTTGGCAGTTATGAATCTCATAAGCCTTGAAGAGCATTTTTTCTTTACGGGAATGAAGACAAATAAAGACGAGTATTTTGACACAACGCTTGAAATTAGAGAAATTCGCAAAGAACTTCTTGCAAAACTCATGCCAAATCATGAGGGAGAAACATGGTGTATATCAAAACATCTTCTAGCAACAGTTATGAGACTTATTGAGGTGGGAAATAAACTTCAGTCAGAAGAAAAAAAGAAGGAAGCTAAAGATATGTTTGAAAAAGCATACAAGGTTTATTCAATTTTTTGGGCACTCAAACTCAAGTTAATACATGGCCAGAATATAAAAAATACGGCAAAAAACAACTCTCAATTTGAAGATTTAGTAACTAAACTTGCCGATTGTTGTGATGAATAAAAATATGAAAAATAAAAACTATTCAAATTATATAATTCCGACAAGTATTCTCATATCTTCTCTTGTAATTGCCGTTACGCTAGTTTACATGATTGGAGCTAAAAACGACGATACACAGGAAACAAAAACATCAATTAATTCCACTAACGAACTTACACAGGCACTAGAAGACAGTGTTTTGCCTTCGGAAGGTTTTGTTTTACCAGTTGTATGGGGTGATCTTGGAAAAAGATTGGTTAATTCTGGAACAATTGATATTAAAAAGATTAACGCTATTTATGAAGAAGGGGGAACGTTTACCGATGAGTATAAAGAGCTTCTCCTCGGTCAGAATGAAAGTAAGCTTAAAATTACAAATTGGAATGCCGGGTATCTACTTAATTTATTTTGGGCGCTTGGGTTATCAAATAAAAATACAATTTTAGAGTTAGGAGAAATGACAGACCCGTCATATGGTGGTCCTCAAAACTTTGCATCAACTGGTGGGTGGACCATTTCTAATGGAAATCCAATGGATCATTATAGTCATTATGTTTTTTTTACACTCACACCAGAACAGCAGATGTTAGTTGATAGAATTTCAAATGGGATTTATAGACCGTGTTGTAATAATTCAACACATTTTCCCGATTGTAATCATGGTATGGCGATGCTTGGGCTTCTGGAGCTCATGGCATCACAGGGTGTAAGCGAATCAGATATGTGGAGCACGGCTTTAACGGTAAACTCATATTGGTTTCCTGATACGTATCTCACCATAGCAACGTATATGAAAAATAATGGAATCAGATGGAATAATGTTTCTCCACAGGAAATTTTAAGCGCAGATTATTCTAGCGCTTCAGGTTATAAAAGAGTTGCTTTACAAGTTACAAAACCAAAACAGCAAGGAGGTAGTAGTTGTAGTGTTAATTAGAGGGTAATTTTCCAACAGCGCTATCTCTCTGTAAAAACACTAAATCCGAATTATCCTCTCACGGCGAACAGACATTAATCTCTGGAGAAATGAGTTAAGAGAAAAGATTATTTTTGCACTTACGGATATTCATGAATTGGAAGTTTCAAAAGAAACTATTACAATCTTTTTTCCGAAAGAACAGATTCCGGTGTCAGATGGAAATATTGTTGTTTTTGTAGATGGTTTTTTATAAAACCAAAGCGTACCGAAGAAGTTCGTTACAAAGCGGCAAAACGTGTTGTGGAAGTTATAAAAGATAATTTTCCAAATTCATTTGTTGAGTGTTTTATAAGACTATTTGATCCTCATGATGGATATTATGGTCTTCGATAAAAATAGTCTTAAGAGGGGAAAGCCCCTCTTTTTTATTTTCCCCGCAGTATTCTAATGTCGTTTTGAACATTAAGTAATTAGTTAATGAATATAGTATGTTGTGCGCTATTTTATTTTTTCATCAAAAATTAGAAAATTTTAGTGAAGTTTTTTGTAAGCAGAATTTCCTGCTACATATCCGGTAGTCCAGCAAAGTTGAAGGCTATATCCGCCAGAGGGCCTGTCAATGTCTAAAATATCTCCTACAAAATATAGATTATTATATAAACGAGAACGCATGGTTTTGAAATCAACCTCAGTAAGAGATACGCCACCACTTGTTACGATTGCCCTGTTGGTTCCGAGGAGTCCTTTTACGTTCATTGGGATATCTTTTAATAATTTCATTAAATTTATACGTTCTTCGCGAGTAATACTATGACATGGCGTGTCTGGATTTATTTTAGAAAGTCCCACTAATATTGGCTGAAGCGCCGAAACTGGAACCAGTGCACTCATAGCATTTTTAAATTTTTTATTAATCCCTTCTTTAAAAGTTGTTTGTAATTTTTCATCAAGTTCTCCATATCCAAAAGAGGGGGACATATCAATAGACAGAACAACATCTCCATATTTTAAGAGTTCTCCAACATCTCTACTCATATTAATGATGGTTGGCCCACTTATTCCGAAGTGAGTGAAAAGAATTCTGCCGTGTTTTGTAATTTGTTTTACATTATTTTGAAATGCCGTGATTTTAACATCAGGGAGAACAACTCCCTGTAAGGTTTTAATCCATTCATCTTTTATGGCGATTGGCACAAGAGAGGTGTCTGGCGGAGTTACTTTATGTCCTAAAGATTCAAGCCATATAAATCCATCACCCGTTGATCCTGTTCTTGGACGTGATTTTCCTCCTGTTGCAAGTATAAATGAGCGCGCATATATTTTTTTCCCATCTTCAAGTTCAATCATTTCTATATCGGTCCCTTTTTTGATTATTGTCTTAACTGGATTTCCTAGAGTTATTTTAACGTGCTTTTCTTTCATATATGCTACAAGTATTTCAAATACTGATTCTGCTTTATCACTTGCAGGGAATACACGACCCTCGGCTTCTATTTTTGTTTTCAGATTCCGTTTATGAAAAAAATCCAAAGTTTCTTTTACTCCCCACTGTGAAAATGCTGAGAAGAGAAATTTCCCATGTATTTTAAATTTTTCCAGAAACTTTCTAGTATTTGGTTCATAATTTGTCATATTACATCTCCCTCCACCAGTGATAAGGAGTTTTTTACCCAACGATTCATTTTTTTCTATAAGAATAACCTTTGCTCCACATTCAGCAGATCGTCCAGCTGCCATCATTCCTGCTGGACCACCACCAATTACAGCAACATCCCAAATTTTTTTATTATGCATATTTAATGATGTTATCCTAGCATACTTACTACAAATCAAGATACATTTTTTGCTATTTTTCAAAAAATGAGACAAAATGATGCCTTATGTCACGTGAAGAGGTTATATTAAGATTTGATAAGGTTTCTTTTGAATATGGGCATCGTTTACCAATTTTAAACGAGGTTGATTTTTCGTTACGCAATAATATGAAAATCACACTTATGGGTCAAAATGGAGCTGGAAAAAGCACTATTTTTAAACTTATTACAGGAGACCTATTTCCAGAATCTGGAAAAATTCATAATACAAAAGGACTTACTATAGCAACTGCTCGCCAGGTGATTCCACGAGATCAGATGGATTTAAGCGTTCGTGAATTCTTTGAGAAGTGTTTTAGTGAAAAGATATATAACATTGATCCATTGATTGATAAGGTTCTTGATGTTGTAAATCTTCATGCTCCTCATGATCGCATAGTAAAATCATTTTCAGGAGGACAACAGGCCCGTTTGCTTCTTGCTTCCGCCCTTATTCAGAATCCTGATCTGCTACTTCTTGACGAGCCAACAAACAACTTGGACAAAGCGGGGATTGCTCACCTTACCCAATTTTTAATTGATTATAAAAAGACGTGTATAGTTATTTCGCATGATGCCGAATTTTTAAATGCTTTTACACAAGGTGTTTTATATCTTGATATTTATACGCGCAAGGTAGAACAATACGTTGGAAATTATCTTGATGTAGTTGGGGAAATCTCAAGGAGGATTGAGGCGGAGAATAGAAAGAATGCTCGTCTTGCAAAAGAAATTCAGGAAAACAAAGATAAGATGAATTTTTTTGCTCACAAGGGTGGACAGATGAGGTTGGTGGCAAAAAAAATGAAAGAGAAAGCACAGGAAATGGAAGATCAGTTGGTAGATACGCGAAAAGAAGATAAAACAATTCGTCCATTTTTGATTCCTTCTCAGCCTGAAATAGTTGGCGAAATTTTAAACATCTCTTCTGTTTCCGTTTTTAAAAATCACAAACCAACAACAAAGAAAATAAAAGTTTCATTGAAAAAAAATCAACATCTATTACTTACAGGACCAAATGGCATTGGTAAAAGCACTCTTCTTGGATCTCTTGCTAGTAAAGAACACAAGGGTGCTGTGATTACCGAAGGAGTCCGTGTGGGATATTATCGTCAAGATTTTTCAACACTTGATTTTGAAGATACGGTATACAATGCCCTTTCTGATGTGGTTGATAAAATGACCGAGGAACAGTTTCGTTCTGTCGCTGCTGGGTTTTTAATAACCGAAGATGTAATGCGTGCGAAAATAGGAACATTATCTGAGGGACAGAAAGGACTCGTTGCTTTAGCACAACTTGTTATGTTAAAGCCAGGACTTCTCATTCTTGATGAGCCGACGAATCATATAAATTTCAGACATCTTCCAATTATTGCGAGTGCTCTCAATAAATATGATGGAGCCATGGTGTTGGTGAGTCACGTTCCTGAATTTATAAATCAGATTCGTATTGATGAAACGCTTGATTTAGAAAAGAAAACTTAATTATAATTAGTTCTATGGATACAAATCTAGTTTTATTAATTATTTTTTCAGCACTTGGTATTATTGACGCTGGTTATTTGTCTTACAACACCTTAAGGAAAACGGATGTGTTGTGTGTCTTGTTTCCAAAAGAATGGTGTGAAAAAGTTCAGCACAGTAAGCAGAGTAAGACGTTTAAAATCCCAAATTCTTACCTTGGTCTTATTATGTATTTGCTTATATTCCTATTTACTTTGGGATATATAAACGGGCTCGCGGTTTCCTTTTGGTGGATTCAGCTTCTTGTTGGGTTCGGTTTTATTTTCTCGGTATATTTTCTATTTGTTCAGGCATTTATTTTACGAGCATTTTGTACGTGGTGTGTTGTTTCTGCAATTAATTTTACGGTAATGGCAATTGCTATTTTTCTCTTGTAGTTAAATAAATGTTTTTATTTTAAAAACAACACCTCCTTTTAGTGTTATAATTTAGTTATGAATTTACCTACGAGAGAGGAGGCACAAACATTACTTGAAACTCACGTGAAAGATGAATATCAGTTGTTACATAGTAAGATGGTGGCTTTCGCTATGGAGGGATACGCAAAACTTTTTGGGGAAGATCAAATTCTTTGGTATGTAACCGGACTTCTCCATGATTTAGACTTTAGTGAATTCCCTGAAGAACATCCCAAAAAAGAACTTGAGTGGTTTAAAGATTGGGGCTATCCACAGGAACTTATTCATGCCGTTGAGGCACATGCGTATGGATATAATGGTTTTACTACACCAGCGAGAACCAAGCTCGCGTTTGCTCTTTTGGCGTGTGATGAGATAAGTGGTATTTTTTATGCGTATAAAAAAATAAATCCCATTCCTTATGGAGAAATGAAGATCTCATCCATCAAAAAACGATTAGCCGAAAAAGCATTTGCGGCAAAAATAGATAGAGGAGTCATACAAAGGGGAGTAGAAGGAATAGGCATCCCAATTGATAATCATATACAAAACCTCATCACCTTTTTTTCGGTGTTGTAGACGTTCGCGAATATGTTTCTTTTTTGATAAAATAGAGATACACGGGATATAACAATAATGAAACTCTGGAAACTGCTTTTATATGTAACTAATAACGAAAAAGAATCTCGTCATGAATAGATTTTTGATGTTGTCTTTTTTATTATCAATACGATAGCTATTATCTTTGGGATCATTTTCTTTATTGAATATAACGAACCTCAATGGATAGCAGTTCTTGTAATAGAATATACGTGGGCGCTTGATAATTTGCGTCACAACAGAGACTAATTTCCTCCATGCATATAAAAATTAATTTCAATACTAAAAATTTAAAAATAAATCGTGTAATTCGATTTTTGGTTTTTTCCGACTTATTTTTTTGGGGAGGATGGGGACTTATTAATCCAATCTTTGCTTTATTTGTGGTTGATAAAATTTCTGGAACAACTGTTTTTACCGTGGGGACGGCGTTCGCTTTATATTGGATTGTAAAGGCGCTTTTTCAGATTCCCGTTTCTTTATATCTTGATCGTCACGAGGGGGAGAAGGACGATTTTCACGCTCTTATATTAGGTCTTACACTTGCGGGTTTCGCCGCAATGGCGTTTCTGCTTGTAAAAAGCATACTGGCTTTATATATTGTTATGTTTATTCAGGCAATTGCTTACGGACTCTATACTCCATCATGGTCTGCAATTTTTTCACGACACCTTGATAAAGATCATTACTCTTTTGATTGGGCACTTGATAGCACTACTGTTGGTATTGCATCAGGTGTTGCCGCATTTATTGGTGGAGCGATTGCAAAACTTTTTGGTTTTGAAGCTGTGTTTATTTTAACAAGCATCCTTTCTTTAGGGAGCGCTTCATTGCTCTTTTTTATTCCCAACCTTATCCTTCCTAAAATTACTACACCAAAGCAACCAATTATTCCCGATCACACGCCGGGGAAACCTGATGGTGTTTAAAATTTGTATATGAAACTTGAATGGAACAAACAACCCACCATTATTTCACTTGAACAACAACTTATTAAAAAATAGAACGAGGTTATTACCATACCAACAAACGCAAAGACAGTTATATTTGGATGTTCTAATAATAAATCTATTATTGCTACATTTTATATAGGAATTGATGCATATGTTGATTTGGTACTAAGTGACGGAAGGACATTACGAACGTCTCATACAATTTCCGGTTCGGGAGCACGCTACGCAAATTCCGATGAGAGTTTTGTATTTTGGAACAAGAGAGATACTGCGTTTATACAAGAAGATGGAAAGACAACGTTTACAAACTGTTTCATAAATTAGTAATAATGAAAAACGGATTTCATCACCTTCATTTAAGAAAGAGAATATATAAAAATCTTGAACCATATCCGCACGGTGACGTATTCAAGAAATTTTTTGATAAGTTGATGTATGTGGTTGCTCTTCTCGTACCACTTATCCCACTTCCTCAGGTGTGGGAGGTTTTGGTTAATAAGAATGTTCAGGGAGTAGCCGTGTCTTCTTGGTTCTTTTTTGGTGTCGTTGATATTTTATGGCTTATATATGGCTTTATACATAAGGAACCTCCTATATATATATCTAATTTCATTATGACAATACTCAATTTTGTGGTGGTAATTGGTGTGCTCTTATATCGTTAGTTTGAGGAATGTACGCGTGAGCGTTACAGCAATGAAGAAGCGAAACACATTGTTCATTGTTGTTATGAGTGCCAATATTGTGGTAAAAGGATATGAGGATCATCCTCAGAACTTCACGAAGCCTCGTGTGAGAAAAATTCTGCAAATAAAATCAGCAATTTTTTCCCAATTATAATCAAGACCAAGTTTAACTTGGTCTTTTTTGTTACAATTAAGCATATGAAGGAAGCTATGCCAATTGTTATAAAATCTTCTGGGGAGAGAGAACCCTTTTCTGAGAAAAAACTTAAATCCTCACTTGTGCGTTCTGGTGTTCGTGCGCGTGAAGCTCATGAGATAGCAAAGACAATACAAGAAAAATTAAAAAAAGAAAAAATACGTTCCGCTGATCTTCGTAAGAGTGTTTTTTCAGAACTTATGAAAAAAAAGCGCCTGTTTGCCATGCGCTATAACTTAAGAAGGGGAGTAATGGAGTTGGGTCCAACCGGACATCCATTTGAGGCTTTTATTGCGGAAATATTTAGACTTCAGGGATATGATACAAAGATAAATCAAATTATAGGAGGTAAATGTATCTCCTATGAAATTGATGTTGTTGCTGAAAAAAAAGGTGAGGTGAATTTTATTGAAGCTAAATTTCACAATCAATTAGGAATTAAGTCAGATGTGAAAGTTGCGCTTTATGTTTATGCGCGATTTTTGGATATTAAGGAAAGATATGAAATGAAAAAAAATGGAAAGAACAAAACATATAAAGCTTTTCTTATTACGAACACCAAACTCACTTCAAAAGCAATACGCTATTCAAGGTGTGTTGGTATGAATGCCATAGGTTGGAATTATCCTCATAAAGAGAATCTTCAGTTTCTTATTGAGCATTTTCATTTACACCCAATAACATCACTCACCTCTCTTACTAAGGAAGAAAAAGAACGATTTTTTGAGGAAAAAATAGTTTTATGCAAACAAATTTATGAAAATCCAAAAATACTTTCATTGCTTGGTTTAACACAAGAACGTGTAGAAAAACTTATGGAAGAGATTTATGAAATTATGGAATACTGTTAATTTTTGTTATAATATATATAAATAAGGCCGTATATACCGTGAGTCTTGGTGGGAGTTTCTTAGGTTTGTTATACGGTTTTATAGACGCATTTATTGGGTGTTGGATTTTTGCAACAATCTATAACAAGTTGAATTCTTAAATATATATTCTCATGGGACACAGATTCATTTGGATGCTTTTTGGAATTTTTTCCATTGTTTTTGTGGGTATTATTTTCTTATATTATTTTTTGCAAGGAACACGTCCACCTGTTTTAGATTTGGAATATTTAAAAGCTTCTCAAAAAACTAGTACTTCTACATTACCATACGAAAAAGATAGGCGTCTTTTGTGTCCCGAATGGGTAAATTGTATGCCGGGCAACGATATCAATGTGCGTTGTGTTATACCTCCAGAATGTGAGGGTTATACGCAAAAAGCGTACTGATTATAAGTTGACTTTATTTTATATATAGCCGAATATATAGAAGTTATTTGTCTCACATACTTAAATATATAAAGATGAAAAAAATTTTTTCAAAACATAAAAAAAAAACAATTTTTTTAATAGCGGTAATTATATTTTTAGGCATCTATTTCATTTTTATAGGAAATAAAAAAACACAAGCAGATACAATCACCGTCCAGAGAGGCCCTGTTGTTTCTGAGGTAAGTGTTACTGGAAAAGTGGTTCCGGTAAAAAATATTGATCTTGCTTTTGAGACGGGCGGAAGGATAACCAATATATATGTAAAAGTTGGAAGTAGAGTTGATGTTGGGCAGGCGCTTATGAAACTTAGTAACGGCGATTTGGAGGCGCAAGTTGCACAAGCCGAAGCGAGTGTGAGGGTTCAACGAGCCAAGCTTGATAGTTTGACAAGTGGAACACGTCAGGAGGAAATAACTCTTAAAGAAACAGCTGTTTCAAATGCAGAAACAGCGCTTTCTGATGCAAAAAAGGGGATTATAACATCAATACGACAAGCATATACCAGTGCTGATGATGGCGTAAGGAATAAAATTGATCAAATGTTTATAGATCCACAAGGACAAAGTCCTCGCCTTAAATTTACTGCAAATAGTGAGCAGTTACAGTCCGAAATACAATCAATGAGACTTAAAATAGAATCAACGCTCACTTCGTGGGAGGGCTCTCTTTCCCTTCTTTCTGTGGGAGGAAACACAAGTCAATATATAAACGAAGCAAAATCAGATTTAACAATAATACGTTCTTTTGGAGACAAACTTTCTTTAGCAGTGAATAGTATCACTCAAAATGCACAAACCACACAGTCAAATATTGATTCGTGGAAGTCTGCTCTTTCTACGGCGCGCACTGGATTTGATGCTTCTCTCTCGTCTCTTGTTACAGCAGAGACAAGTTATAATACTTCGCAATCAGCTCTCTCTACCGCAAAAGACAATCTTGCGCTTGCTCGTGCAGGATCCACTTCTCAACAAATTTCAGAACAGGAAGCACAAGTTACGCAGGCCGAAGCAAATGTTTCTTATTATAAATCACAACTTTCGAAGACAATCCTCCGCGCGCCATTTTCTGGAACGATAACAAAAATAAACTTTGTAGAAGGAGATATAGTTTCTCCAACCGTTAGTATCCCAGCAGTATCTTTAATAGGTGCGGGAAAATTTGAGATTGAGGCGTATATAACAGAATCAGATATTGCAAAAGTGAAGATTGGAGATACAGCTAGTGTTACTCTTGATGCCTATGGTAAAGATGTTATTTTTAGCGCAAAAGTTACAAAAACAGATCTCTCGGAAACTATTTTGGACGGGGTTGCAACGTATAAAACGACATTTCAGTTTGATAGCGAAGATGAAAGAATCTTATCTGGACTTACAGCGAATGTAGATATTTTAAGCGATAAAAAAGAAAATGTTTTGTACATTCCTTCAAGAAATATTTATACCGATGGGGGGGTTAAGACCGTCAAACTTATTACTGACTCTCAGAGTGGAACAACTAAAGATGTTGAAATTCAAACAGGTTTAAGAGGTTCAGATGGAAGAACAGAAATTATAGCGGGTCTTAAAGAGGGTGATAAAATTTTAAAAGATTAGATTTTATGGTTCTTATTGAAACGGAAAATCTTCAGAAAATTTATGAAAATGATGGCGTAAAAACCCCCGCTCTTCGCGGGGCTGATTTAAAAATTAAAGAAGGGGAGTTTGTTTCCATTATAGGACCCTCTGGATCTGGTAAGTCCACCCTGATGCAGATTTTAGGATGTTTAGACAGGCCATCGGGAGGAAAATATTTTTTTGAAGGAAAAGAGTTAAATTTATATACAGACGATGAGTTGGCAAAAATAAGAAATGAAAAGATAGGATTTATATTTCAGGCATTTAATCTTTTACCAAGACTTTCTGTGCTTGAAAATATAGCCCTACCATTAGTATATAAGGGAATTTCACCTAAAAAACGCATTGATCGAGCAAAAGAGGTAATAGAATTAGTAGGGCTTAAAGACAGAACGCATTATCTTGCCTCGCAACTTTCAGGTGGTCAGAAGCAACGTGTTGCGATTGCTCGCGCGCTTGTAAATGATCCAAAGATTATTTTTGCAGATGAACCGACTGGGAATCTTGATTCAAAGTCTGGTGGCGCCATCTTACAATTTTTACAGGAATTAAATAATAAGGGACGCACGATAGTTGTTGTAACACATGAAGCGTATGTTGCTGAAGCGGGAACAAGAACACTCCACATTATTGATGGTAATATTCATACTGATCAGAAAAACGAAAATCGTAAAATCATATCTAAGGACGGATTTATAAAATAATATGCGATTTTTTGATTTGTTTTCCATGGCTTTTAGTGGTATTTTTGTTCACAAAAACAGATCAATTTTAACTGTTTTGGGTATTGTTATAGGAATAACATCAGTAACTGCTGTTATGTCAATTGGTCAGAGCGCAGAAAATCTTGTGGTTGGAGAAATACAGCGTTTTGGTCCGTCAAATGTTTTTGTATTACCGGGGAGACAACCAAATGGGCCAACAGATGTTGCGGGGACACTTTTAAATGACTCTCTCAAATTAAAAGATTTTGAGGATATGCAGAAGAAAGAAAATATCCCCGAAGCGCAACACGTTATTCCATATGTATTTGGATTTGTGAGTAGTTCATTTGGTTCTGAAACGTATGACGCAATGATGATAGGAAGTACAGATTATGCTCAAAAGAATTTTGACCTTTCTGTTCAAGATGGAAGGTTTTTTGATGAAGTTGATGTTGAACAAAAAGACAGAGCTGTTGTCTTAGGAAGTAAAATAAAAGATGAACTTTTTGGAAACGCACAAGCAATTGGAGAAAAAATAAAAGTGAAAGACCAAAAATTTACTGTTATCGGAGTACTTGCTCCAGAAGGGCAGGGTTCCTTTGTTGATTTTAATAAAGCTATTATTGGTCCCTATACATCAGTACAACAAAATATTTTGGGGGCAAAATATTTTAACCGCATTATTGTTGACGCTGTTTCCGTTGACGCTGTTCCAGGAGTTATAAGAGATATAAAGACGCTTCTTCGTAATAATCACAATATAGACGATCCTGAAAAAGATGATTTCTTTATACAAACACAAGAAGATCTTGCTGATAGAATTAAAACAGTAACAAGTATTTTAACAGTACTACTTGCTTCTGTCGCTGCAATCTCGCTTATTGTTGGTGGTGTGGGAATTATGAATATTATGCTTGCTTCTGTTACTGAACGCACAAAAGAAATAGGCCTTCGAAAATCGCTTGGTGCCACAAACAATAATATTCTTTTTCAGTTTCTTCTTGAGGCGCTTTTTCTTACCCTAACCGGGGGGTTTTTTGGTATTGTATTTGGGGCACTGCTTACGTGGGGACTTACTGAGGTAGCTCAAAAGTTTGCTGGAATAATTCTTGAATTTTCACTTTCTACCACGGGTATAATACTTGCTCTTTTTGTTTCTATTTCCATAGGAATTGGATTTGGTCTTTTCCCCGCACTCAAAGCATCAAGAAAAAATCCGGTTGAATCTCTTTATTATTATGACTAATAAAACCCGCTTTCAAGATATATTTCATATGGCAATCCAGTCGCTTAAGACTCATAAGGGACGCTCTTTACTTACTATTTTGGGCATTGTTATAGGTATAAGTTCAATAATGATAATAATGTCTATTGGGGACAGCGCTACACAACTTATTATAAAAGAGATTCAATCATTTGGCTCTGAAAATGTTTTTATAAATCCAGGAAAACCTTCAAGTGGGCCCTTTAGCTTTGAGAGTTTTCTTTTGAAATCACTTACTGAAAAAGATTTAGAAAGTTTACAAAAAAAATATAATGTTCCAGATGCTGTTGTGGTAAATCCTTCTGTAAATACATCAGTAAGCGTCTCATATGGATCTGATGTAAAAACAGTAAATGTCACCGGAACGGGAGCGCAAGCATTTTCTGTTTATAATCTTTCAATAGAAGAAGGTGGTAGGGCATTTACTGAAGATGAGATTAGAGATATGGCAGACGTTGCTGTTATTGGAAAAAATGTTGTGGACGATCTGTTTTATTTACAGAATCCTATTGGGGAAAAGATTAAAATAAAAAACAAGAAACTTCGTGTTATAGGTGTTTTTTCTTCGGTTGGGTCTTCAATGTTTGGAATTGATGATCTTGTTTTTATTCCTTACACCACCATGCAACGTGATATTCTTGGTATAAAATATTTTCAAGAAATAGTTATTCAAGCAAAATCATCTGATGTAGTTCCTAATATGGTAAAAGATATAAAATACATATTGCGTGAGAATCACAATATTGAAGACCCAAGTAAAGATGATTTTATTGTGAGTACTCAGGAAGACATTATTAAAAGTGTAGATGATATTTTGAGTGCTATAACCGTATTTCTTATGTTTGTTGCGGGAATATCTCTTCTTGTAGGGGGAATTGGAATTATGAATATCATGTTTGTTTCCGTAACTGAGCGTACACGTGAAATAGGTCTTCGGAAATCACTTGGTGCTACAAATAAAGATATACTTACCCAATTTCTTCTTGAGGCAACTCTCCTCACTTCTTTTGGGGGTATTATTGGTGTTGTGTTTGGGGCACTTTTTACGCTTCTTATTACTGTAGTTGCCTCATATTTTACTCACTCTCATTTTGGTTACTTCTTTTCAATTATTGGTTCACTTCTTGGTATTTTAGTTGCGTGTGGAACGGGGATTGTCTTTGGGATTTTCCCTGCACGTCAAGCAGCAAAAAAGAGCCCGATTGAAGCATTACGATATGAATAATGTATTTATTTAAATTAAAACAAGGCATTAAAAATAGGGTGTTATGATATATCATAACACCCTATTTTTATTTGTAGGCTTTTGTTATTTTTTGTAATGGTTTTTTTAATTATTTAGGAGGTGTTTCCCGCAAGAGTTGGGATATCTTTTTCAAGTGCCTGCTCGGCACTTTTCATTACCTCACTTATTTGCATCCAAATAAATGACCACGCCCATACAAACAGCGCAAATTCAACAATGTTGTATTTATCAAGCGGAAAAACTTCTGAAAATACCGCTGTTTCATCAAATTGTTTTTTCCAATAACTCTGTTTCAAAATCACTCCATTGATCGGCATCTCCGCATAGTTTTATCAAGTCAGATGTATTTGAGAGTGATATTATTTTCTGAAAACAAAGTCTCTCCGTTGGTGGTATGTGTCTATGGTTTTTATATTTTTTAATCCACCCATCAAATGTTGTTATGCGTTTTTCAATTTCTATAAGAGCGCGTTTCTTCGGTTTTGTTTCCGGACGCGCATTTTCATAAATATAAAACCACTCTTCTTCTGTTAGTTTTTCAAAAAATGATTTTTTGAGTTCATTAAATATATTAACTATCATTCTTCCGAATCAGTTTTTTTCTATTCTGTCTTGCAATTTACTCATAATACGACTTCAATTATATGGTACTTCTGTAAGTATAGCGTATCTAATAAAAAAAATGGTATTATGATTTATATGAAAACAGAAGAAAAAAACGGGGGATTAAGTCTCTTGCAAATTACCCAATCAGATCAATACAAGACGGTAAACGAACTTATTGAAGAGAGTAGGCCGACAGCAGTTTATTACGCGCTTCTTATCTTATCTTCGTTTATTATTGCGTGTGGTCTTTTACTTAATAACGCCCCTGTGGTAATAGGGGGGATGCTCGTAACACCAATTCTTACCCCTATTCTTGTTATTGCCTTGGGAATAGCAACGGGAGAACTAGGGGTTATAAAAAACGTAAGCAGACTTCTTATGAAGTCGTTTTTTATCATCGCTATAAGCGCTTTTGTTATGGCAATTTTGTTCGGATCAACCCAAGAAGCATTTGCGTTTGAAAATACCGTTTCCACAGCAGTGCTTTATTTTGTAGTAGCTCTTGGTTCTGGTGTTGCCGCCACATTTGCATGGGCGCGTAAAGAAATTGCCGGAGTACTTCCAGGAGTTTCTATAGCCGTAGCTTTAGTTCCTCCGCTTTCTGCTTTTGGAATATGGCTTGCAACATTTAATTTTGAAGCTATGCGCTTTCAACTCCTTGTTTTTCTCTTTAATTTAGTAGGTATTATTGTCGGGAGTCTTGTAGTCTTTTCTCTTCTAAAATTTTATAAAACGAACAAAAGGGTTCAGGAAAAATCTGATGAAATTGAAAAAGAGGCTGAAAAAAAGAACTCATAGGTATTATGTTTCGTATAACTCTTGTCTCGGTTGGTAAACTGAAAGATCGAGAGATTGAGGGATTTGTTTTAAAATATATAAAACTCCTTTCCCCGTACGCTGTTATTAATTTAGTAGAGCTAAAGGCAGAGCCATTTCGTGATAATTCACAAAAGATTAAAGCTAAAAAAGCGGAAGGAGAGAGAATTATAAAGGAACTCAAAAAGAAAAAACTTGGAACTATTGTATTACTCACTGAACAGGGCGTGTCATTTAACTCCATGACGTTTTCTCAAAAACTTGAGAGTTGGGGACCAGAAATTACCTTTGTAGTAGGTGGTGCACTTGGTTTAAGCACAGAAGTTTTAAAAAACTTTAAAAATAAATTATCGCTTTCGCCTATGACTTTTCCTCATGAAATGGCACGCGTTGTTCTTTTAGAGCAGATTTACAGAGCTGTTACTATTTTGAAAGGGAAAGAGTATCATTATTAAAAATAAAATATATTAATTTACATGCTATTTTTTCTATAATAGCAATTGGGTATCTTATAGCGTGGGTTAAAAAAATGGATTTTTTTCATCCTATTGCAGGATCATTTCTAGATAAAACTTTGATTTTAAAACAGCGCGTAGGCGAGGTTATTTTAAAAACCTCAATTATTGTTCTGCTTGCCCTATTACGCATTACTACATTACAAATAAAAAACCCCTCATATATTGAGGGAGGAATATGTGGGACGTTTGACGTCCCACATTAAGTAACTATTTCATCAAAATCATTTTTTTAGTTTCTACAAATAATCCTGATTGAAGCCTATATATATAGACTCCTGAAGGTAGTGTTGAAGCATCAAATGATACCTCATACGTCCCCGATCCCTTTTCTCCATTCACTAACGTCTCTACCTCTCTTCCAAGCATGTCATATACTTTGAGTGTTACAAAAGCTTCTTTTGTAACACTGAACTGTATCTTGGTACTAGGATTAAAAGGATTAGGATAGTTTTGAGATAGTGAATAGGTAGTGGGGGCAACAGAGATGTTTTCAATGCCTGTTACTCCAAAGCTATATTTGCTTAAGTAGCAAATATTTGGAGGATTCCCGTTTGGATTTGTGTATGTATTCCCCAAGATTAAAAGGTTTCCAGTATTATTGAATTTCAAGGCAGTTACATGAC
>Ga0210057_1003560_pt1 | contig 21395 bp, 20 predicted proteins | sample CryGeyCG2114_010_2_FD_183968 | JGI IMG/M metagenome (GOLD analysis project Ga0210057, IMG submission 183968) | Groundwater microbial communities from aquifer - Crystal Geyser CG10_big_fil_rev_8/21/14_0.10 (SPAdes) (version 2) | ecosystem: Environmental > Aquatic > Deep subsurface > Groundwater ...
TTTATTTTTGATATTTAAATTTTGATTTTTTAATAATATGATTGAAGTTTATTTCAAAGAACCCCGCCTTCGTCTGGATATTTTCAGCCGGAAATTCGTCCGGATAATAATCTGGGTTTCTTATATTATTTTAATTGCCCTGACTTTCGTTTTTATGTTTTTGTTGTCCGGTTCGCCCCGTTTTTGGTGGGCAGGCGTTCTTTTGGTGATTTTCCTGCTTAATCTTCTTTTCCGTTTTAATTGGGCCGATCATTTTTTGGCTGAAGTTGGGAAAATCAGCCGGGCCGTCAAAATTAAAATTAATTTGGCTTCTTATCTGGCGCCTTCGGCTTATAATATGATTGAAGACGCTTTTAGCCGGGCTTCCATAATCGGCGGCGATTTTGACCTTCGGCTTTTAAAGAATTTGCTTGAATGCCGCGATGCCAAAGAATCCTTCGAGCGCTTGGAATTGTCTTTGCCGGAATTTTCCCAAAAACTGGAAGAATATCTCAATAAGTCTTTGGACCAAAAACCAAAAACAAAAGATTTATTGGAAAAGACGGAAAAACTGGTTTGCGAGGCCTACCGGGAAGCGGTTTTATTCAACGAAAATTTCATTGAGCCAAGAAATATTTTAGTGGCTTTGTTTAAGGTTAATAGCAGTAATTTAGCCAAGCTTCTGAATTTATTTAATTTATCAGCAGACGATTTGAGGGAGGTTTTGATTTTTGGCCGTTATCAGCGGCCTTTCGCCTTTTTTAGGCGGTTGCCGACGGCGCTTGGCGGTTTTATCCGCCGGCCTTTTTATACCCGGCGGCGGGAAGTCAACCGGGCCTGGACCAGCCGGCCGACGCCTACTTTGGATAAATTTGCCGTTGATTTGACTGATTTGGCCCGTTCCGAAAAAATCGGTTTTTTAATCGGCCATAAAGAAGAGTATGAACGTTTGGTAAACATTCTTTCACGTCCGGTAAAACCCGCCGCTTTGCTGGTGGGCGAGCCCGGCATAGGCAAAGAAACGATAGTTAAGCGGTTGGCTTACCAGATTGTCAAAGACAGAGTGCCGCCGGCTCTTTTTGACAAGCGTCTGGTTTCTTTAGAGTTGGGCAGTTTGGTTGCCGAGGCAACGCCCGAAGAGCTCTCCGGGCGGTTAAAACAGATTATTGACGAAATTATTCAAGCCGGCAACATAATTTTGTTTATTCCCGATATTGATAATTTGATAAAAACTTCCGGAGAATACTTTTTGAGCGCCAGCGATATTCTTCTGCCGGTGATAGGAGCCGGTTTTTTCCCGATTATCGGAGCGACGTATCCGCGGGAATATCAGCAATTTATTGAATCCCGAACGGATTTAGCGGCGGCTTTTGAAATTATCAGAATGGAAGAAGTAAGCGAATCCGATGCCGTCAGGATTCTGGTTTACGACGCTTTGATTCTGGAAAATCAATTCCGGGTAAAAATTAAATTTGGAGCAATCAAGCAGGCGGTTATTTTAAGCCATCGTTATTTGCGTACGAAACTTCTGCCGTCAAGCGCCGAAGAGGTTTTAAAAGAAGCTTTGGCCGGCATTCAAAATCAGGGCCGGAAAATTTTAGAAACCGAAGACGTGATAGCGGTGGTGGAACGCCAAACCAAAATTCCTATTCAGAAAGCCGGGCCCGAAGAAACGGAAAAACTTTTAAATCTTGAAGAATTAATTCATCAGCGGCTGATTAATCAGGAAGAAGCGGTTAAGGCCGTGAGCCGGGCTTTGCGGGAATACCGGAGCGGTTTGAGCCGCCGGGGCGGCCCGATTGCCGCGTTTCTTTTTGTGGGGCCGACCGGAGTCGGTAAAACCGAACTTTCAAAAATTTTAACCCAGCTTCAGTTCGGTTCGCCGGAATTAATGATCCGTTTTGATATGAGCGAATATCAGGACAAGCAAAGTATTTCCAGGTTTATCGGTTCGCCTGACGGGCAAACGCCGGGCAATTTAACCGAAGCCGTCAGACAAAAGCCCTATAGCTTGATTTTGCTCGATGAATTTGAAAAGGCGAATTCCGATATTCTTAATCTGTTTCTTCAGGTTTTTGACGACGGGCGCCTGACTGATAATTTGGGGCGGACGGTTGATTTTCAAAATACGATTATTATCGCCACGAGCAACGCCCATTCGGAATTCATCAAAACCGAAATCGAGCAGGGCAAACCGATGCCGTCAATCGCCGAGGAATTAAAACAGAAATTAACCGACTACTTTAAACCCGAGCTGCTTAACCGTTTTTCTTCCATTATTGTTTTTCGCTCGCTTACAATTGAAGAAATTGTCCGGATAGCCCGGCTGCAGCTTAAAGATTTGGCAAAAACTCTAAGGGAAAACCAGGGAATAGGGCTTGAATTTGAAGACAATGTTGTTTCAAAAATCGCCGAACTGGGTTACAGCCCGGTTTTTGGCGCCCGGCCTTTGCGTCAGGTCATTTCGGATAATCTTCGCAGCGTCTTGGCCGAGAAAATTCTCCGCAAAGAAATCAGCCGCGGCAATACCATTAAAATGACTTTGGCCGGAGAAAAGCTGGAATTAAAAGTTTTAAGTTAATTTTAAACATTAAAATTAATAAAGTAATAAAAACTTTAATTTTCTCCGGTTTTAGGAAAGCATGAAGAATCGGGAATTAGCGAAAATCTTTTATGATATTTCTCTTTATCTGGAAATGGAAGGCGCGGCTTTCAAGCCCTACGCTTACGAAAAAGCCGCTTTAAACTTAGCTTCTTTATCTGAAAGCGTTGAGGGTATTTATAAACGGGGCGGAGTTAAGGCCTTAAAAGAGATTCCCGGCGTGGGCGAAAGCATCGCTGAAAAAATAGAGGAATATTTAAAAACCGGCAAAGTCAAAGAATATGAAACCTTTAGGAAAAAAATGCCGGTTAATATTGACGAGCTGAGCGCGGTTGAGGGCATTGGCCCGAAGATGATGGGGGATTTATATAAACAGCTGAAGATTAAAAATTTAGACGACTTAGGAAAAGCCGCCAAAGCCGGAAAAATCAGGGATTTGCCTAATTTCGGAGAAAAAACCGAAAAGAATATTCTTCAGGGTATTGAATTTCTTAAGAGGGATAAAGGGAGGTTTTTGTTGGGGGATATTTTGCCGGTGGTTAATGAAATTATCGCTAATTTGAAAAGTTTGAAAGAAGTGGAAAAAATCAGTCCGGCGGGCTCGGTCCGGAGGATGAAAGAAGCCATCGGCGACGCGGATATTTTAGTTATCAGTTCCAACCCCAAAAAAATCATCAGTTATTTTGTTTCTTTGCCGGATATTGAAAAAATTTGGGGCGAAGGGCCGACCAAGGCCTCTATCCGTTTGAAAGACGGGTTTGACGTTGATTTGCGGGTTTTACCGGACGTGAAAGAATTCGGTTCGGCCTTGCAGTATTTCACCGGCTCAAAGGAACATAACATCGCCTTGCGGAAAATCGCTATTGAAAAAGGAATGAAGCTGAATGAATACGGATTATTCCAAGAAATCAAAAATCAAAAATCAAAAATCAAAATTACAAATCAAAAATCAAAAATTATTAAAACGAAATGGAGATTAATTGCCAGTGAAAACGAAGAAGAAGTTTATCGGGCTTTGGGTTTTCCTTATTTTGAACCGGAATTGCGGGAGAATACCGGCGAACTGGAAGCGGCGCTAAAAGGCAAATTGCCCAGAGTTATCAGTTACCAGGATATCAAAGGCGACCTTCATGTTCATTCCAACTGGGACGGCGGCGCCGACAGCATTGAGGAAATCGCTCAGGCGGCTCAGGAAATGGGTTATGAATATATCGGCATTTCCGACCACACTAAATTTCTGAAAATCGAGCATGGCCTTGATGAAAAGCAATTACTCCAACAGAAGAAGGAAATAGATAAGTTAAATTCATTATTCATTATTCTTAATTCATCATTCAAAATTTTACAGGGTTGTGAGGCGAATATTATGTCTGACGGCTCTATAGATATTAAAGATGAGGCGCTGGCGCGGCTGGATTATGTCATTGCCGGAGTTCATTCCCAGATGAAAATGAGCGAGGGGGAAATGACCGAAAGAATTATTAAAGCGATGAAAAACCCGAATGTTGATATAATTTCCCACCCGACCGGCCGGCTGATCCAAAAGCGCGATGAATACCGGATTGATTTTGACAGAATTTTGAAAGTTGCCAGGGAAACCGGGACGATTTTGGAAATTAATTCTTTCCCCGAAAGATTGGATTTAAAAGACAGCAATATCAAAAAAGCCGGGGCCGCCGGAGTAAAGATGGTTATTAACACCGATGCTCATCACTTGGACCAGTTGCGTTTTATGGAACTGGGCATCAGCCAGGCCCGCCGAGGATGGGCCGAGAAAAAAGACATCATTAACGCCTGGCCTTTGGAAAAATTATTGAAGTTTTTTAAATAAATATTTCCCCCAAAACCTTTTCCGCCAGCCATTTCCGTTCAGATAAATTATCCTCACTCGTCCTTAGAAAGTAACGAAAAATATCGAACTCAACCAATCTTACGAGGTTAAACCTCGTAAGATTGGGATTCAGACAGCGATATTTTTCTACTTCTTTCGTCCTCGCTCAGTAATTTATGACTTCACTTCAACAGGCTGGCTAAGAAAAGGTTTTAGGAGAAAGAATATTCCGCTCTAAATTAAGGTTTGTTAGTTTTAAGCCCCGATTTTGAAAAAAATCGGGGCTTTTCTTTTTGGGAAATTCATTCATAATTATTAAAATAATGCGTGAATACTTGGTAGAGGCCTTAATTTTAAACAAAACTCCCAGCAATGAAATTGATTTTACCGTTGACCTTTACACCAAGGAATTGGGGCGGATAAAAGCTAAAATCACCAGCGGCCGGAAAATCACTTCCAAGCTTTCGCCTCATCTGGAGCCGCTGACTTTTTCTTTGGTGCGTCTGACTGAAAAAAACGGCTTCGTGGTGACCGATGCTCTGACTAAAAATAATTTGTCTTATTTCCGCAAGCACCCGGTTTCTTTTGCCAAGGCCTTAAAACTTATTTCCGCCATAAGGGAGCTTATTTACTCGGAGGAAACAGACCCTAAATTATGGTTTTGGCTGAAAAAATCTTTGCTCAAAGGAGAAATTTTTTACAATCAGTTCCTGAAAATCATGGGTTATGACCCGAAACTGGCCGAATGCCGGAAATGCGGCTTGAAATTCATAAACCCCGTTAGAAGTTCAGAAACCGCAAGTTATTCAGGAAATATTTTATCTAAAGAAGCAGGATATGGAACTTCTAACGGGGTAAAATATTTTTTGGTTGAAGACCAGATTTTTCTTTGCCGGAATTGCGGTTTTAAAGTAAAGGGCTTTCTACAAATTTTGGAGTTAGATTAATTTACCCCGTTAGATAGAGCTCGCAAGCTCGCTCATCTAACGGGGTGCTCATAATTATAGATAAATTTTTTGCGTTTTCACTTAAAAATTTATATAATTAAGGCATGAGTTCAAATCCCAATTCGGGTTTTGCCCGATTGACGCGCTGGCTTTTCTGGCTGGCGATTATTGCCTTGGTTGTTATCTTAATCGGCAGCGGTTTTTTTATTTCCAAATACCTTCAAAGCCGCGGCTTATCTCTGGATATTAAAGCGCCAAACGAAATAAACATCGGTGTTCCTTTTGTTCTGATCGTTAATTTCAGCAACCAGTCCCAAAGGGTTTTAAACAACGCCAAACTGACTCTTAATTTGCCTAATGGGGCGGCGGCTTTGGGCGCGGCCGAGGGACAAAGGGTTTTAAGCGAAGACCTCGGCGATATCGGCATTGGCAGTTTATCGCAGAAATCTTTTCACTTGTTGGTGATTAAAGACGAAAGTACATTGAAACAATTCACGGCCGTCATTTCTTACGGCGCTTCGGGCATCGGCCAGGCGCGTTTTGAACAGCGTCAAATTTTTGATTTGGCGGTAAAAGAGCCCGGTGTTTCTTTAAGCTTGACGCCGCCCGTCCAGGTTTTAAGCGGCAGCAATTTTGACGTCAAAATCGATTATCAAAATGTTTCGCAAGAAGATTTCTCCAGCCTGGAAATTCAGGCCGATTATCCCGCCAGTTTTGCTTTCGCGTCCGCCGACCCCAAACCCGACGAAAATAACAATATCTGGAAACTGAAAGACTTGGTTCCCGATTCCAAGGGCGGCATTGTTATCAGCGGCAAGCTGATCGGCCCGGCGGAATCATTTTTCAATTTTGGCGTCAGGCTTGTGGCGAATATTTCCGGCCGCAGATACGCAATCAACGAAAAATCAGCCAGCTTGGCGATTTTACCCTCTCCTTTGGAACTGGCAATATCTTTAAATAATCAGGAAAGTTATATCACTCGCCTCGGCGACCAATTGAATTATGTTCTTTCCTATAAAAATAGCAGCGGCGTCGGTTTAGCCGATGTCGTGATAAAAGTGAAACTGGCGGGAGGAATGTTTGATTTCGGCAGTTTGAAAACTAACGCCAATTTTAATTCTATTACCAATACTTTGACTTGGAACGCCGGCAATCTGCCGGGGCTTAAGGTTCTGCCGGTAGGCGAGAGCGGTTCGGTTGGTTTTCAGATTAACGTCAAAAACCAGTTTCCCATCAGGCGGCTTGGCGACAAAAATTATTCTTTGAAAATTGAAGCCGAAATAAGTTCGCCTACCGTTCCGCCGGATTTGGCGGCGGCTCAAACCACCGGCTTGGCTAATTTGGAAACCAAAATCGCCGGCGCAATCGGGATTCAAACCAAGGCCTATTTTCGGGACGCGGCTTCGGGCATTCTTAACGGCGGCGTTTGGCCGCCCAGGGTTAACCAAATGACTCAATACACCGTTCACTGGCTTGTAACCAATTACGCCACCGATGTCAGCAATGTTGAAGTTCGGGCGTTTTTGGAATCCGGAGTGAGGTTTACGGGGCAGGTCAAAAGCAACACTGATTTTCTGCCGACTTATAACGACCGCACCCAGGAAGTTGTCTGGACAATCAATAAAATTTCAGCCGCCAAAGGCGTTATCAGCCAGCCGCTTGAAGCGATTTTCCAGATTGAGGCCGTTCCCAATATCAACCAGGTCGGGAATTACCAGCCGTTGATAAGAGAAACTTTGATTTCCGCTTTGGACGATTTTACAGGGAAAACTCTTCAGAATCAGGCGATTGGGGTAAGCACGGCTTTGCCCGATGATTCAACGGTCGGCCAGACAAAAGGAGCAGTGGGGCAATAATAGAATTATGAATTATGAATAAGGAATTGAGAATAATTGAATAAGATTTATGACTAATCTTTTGGACAAAATCACTTCGCTTTGCAAACGCCGGGGCTTTATTTTTCCCGGTTCGGAAATTTACGGCGGTTTGGCGAATTCTTGGGATTACGGGCCGCTCGGGGTGGAGTTAAAAAATAATATTAAGCAGCTTTGGTGGAAAAAGTTCGTTCAGAGCCGCGATGACATGGTTGGCATTGATACGGCTTTAATTATGAATCCGAAAGTTTGGGAAGCATCAGGACATTTGAAAAATTTTACCGATGCTTTGGTTGAATGCAAAAAGTGCCATGCGCGTTTTCGCGCCGATGAATCGGAAAAATGCCCGAATTGCGGAAATAAAGAACTGGCGGCGCCAAAGCAATTCAATTTATTGTTTAAAACTTTCATCGGTCCGGCCGAAGAAACCGCTAATATCGCTTATTTTCGGCCCGAAACCGCCCAGGGAATGTTTGTTGATTTCAAAAATGTTTTGGATACCAGCCGCAAGCAGATTCCTTTCGGCATCGCCCAAATCGGCAAAGCGTTCCGAAACGAAATCACGCCCGGCAATTTCATTTTCCGCACCCGGGAATTCGAGCAGATGGAGATTGAGTATTTTATCAAAGAAGCGGACTGGGAAAACCATTTTGAATACTGGAGAAAACAAATAATTGACTGGATTAAGGAATTGGGCGCGGATACCAAAAAAATCCACGAAGCGGAAATCCCCGAAGGCGAACGGGCGCACTATTCCAAAAAAACCGTTGATTTTGAATATAATTTTCCTTTTGGCCGGAAAGAGCTTTATGGCCTGGCCTACCGGACGGATTTTGACCTGAAAAACCATGAAAAGTTTTCCGGCAAAAACCTGAAATACAAAGACACGGAAACCGGCGAAGAATTCTGGCCTCACATAATTGAGCCGACTTGGGGGGTGGACCGTTCGGTGCTTCTGGTTTTACTGGAATCTTATTTTGAAGATAAAGACCGGGTTGTGATGAGACTTCCTTTCAAACTCGCGCCTTACAAAGCCGCGGTTTTTCCGCTTTTGGCGAATAAGCCGGAATTGGTGAAATTGGCGAAAAAAATCTACGACGATTTAAGAAAGGATTTCATGGTAGCTTTCGACGGCCGCGGCAACATCGGCAAGCGCTATTTTTCGCAGGATGAAATCGGCACGCCGTTTTGCATCACGGTTGATTTTGACAGTTTGGAAAAAGGAGATGTCACCATCAGAAACCGCGACACCATGAAACAGGAAAGGGTAAAAATAGAATCTCTTAGGGAGGTTTTGGAAAAAGAATTGTCAAAATAATCAAAGAATGGCCAAGGATTTCAAAAAAATAGTTTTGGATAATGGTTTGCGGATAATTTTGGTGCCGCAAGCCCAAAGTTTGACAGCGACCGTTCTGATTCTGGTTGAGGCCGGTTCCAAATATGAAACCAAGGATATAAACGGCCTTTCCCATTTTCTGGAGCATATGTGCTTTAAGGGGACCAAAAAGCGGCCGACCAGCATTGAAATCAGCTCGGAATTGGACAGCATCGGCGCGGCTTTTAATGCTTTTACCGGGATGGAATTCACCGGTTATTATGCCAAAGCCCGACCCGAACATTTTGGCACGATTTTAGACGTGGTTTCCGATATTTATCTCAACCAGATTTTTGATTTAAAAGAAATCGATAAAGAGAAAGGAGTGATTATTGAGGAAATCAATATGCGCCAGGATTTGCCGATGGTGCAGGTTCAGAAATTATTCACTAATTTGCTTTATGGCGACCAGCCCGCCGGGTGGGATATTAGCGGCCGGAAAGAAGTCATCAAAAAATTAACCCGCGAAGATTTTCTTAAATATCACGATAAACATTATTTAGGCCAGTCGTCTTTGGTGGTGGTGGCAGGAAAATTCAACGAGGAGGAAGCGGTTGAAAAAATCAAAGCCGCTTTTGCCAATATCAAATCCGGCGACAAAACTCCGAAATTAAAAATTATCGAGAAGCAGGAAAAGCCCGGGATTTTACTGAAGTCCAAACAGACCGATCAGACCCATTTGATTTTGGGCGTCAGGACTTTCCCGGTTTTTGACAAGCGCCGCTATGCCTTGGAAGTTTTGGCGGATATTTTAGGCGGCGGAATGAGTTCCCGCCTTTTCCAAAAAATCAGGGAAAAAATGGGCGCGGCTTATTATGTCAGCGCCAATGCCGATCTTCTCACCGATCACGGTTTTCTTGGGATTTCCGCGGGCGTCGACCACAATAAAATCAACGAGGTTATTGAAGCGATTGTCGGGGAGTTTAAAAAATCAGCCGCAGAATCGGTAAGCGAAAAAGAGCTTCAACGGGCTAAAAACCATTTAATCGGGCATTTGATTATGGGCCTTGAAACATCGGAACAGCTGGCGAGTTTCTACGGCGGCCAGGAAATTCTCACTAAAAATGCCGATTCGCCCCGGGAACTGGTTAAAAAAATTCAGGAAGTTGAAAGCGGGGAAATTAAAGAAATTGCCAAGGATATTTTTAGGGATTCAAAGCTTAATCTGGCGCTTATCGGTCCTTTTGAAGAAGCGGCTCGGTTTGAAAAGATTCTGTCTTTGAAGTAGAATTTAATTGATGGAAAAGCGATATTTTGAAATCACCTGGTCCAGTCTTTGGAAAATTTTGGCGTTTGTTTTGACTTTGTTCGCCCTTTATTTTATCAGGGGAATCCTGATACTTTTGGCTTTAGCCATCGTTGTTTCAGCGATTTGCCGGCCTTTTGTTGATTATCTTTCCAAAAAGAAAGTTTCCCGTTTTCTGGGGACGACTTTCATTTTTATTTTGGTTTTGACGATTTTAGGGGTATTTCTTCGGTTGATAGTTCCTTTAACGGTTTATCAGTTCGGCAATTTTATCACCAATTTTAATGAAACGATTTCTAATATCGGTAGTAATAATATTTTAGTGGAATTAATTCAGCAGTTTATATTAAATCTTAAAGCGGCTTTTGACGTCGTAGCGCAAGGCGCCACCGCCATCTTTAATTTAGTTTTTTCAATTTTTGGCGGCGTATTTCTGGCCATCACCTGTTTGGTTCTGGCTTTTTATCTTACCGTTGAAGAAACGGGGATAGAAAATTTTTTCCGGAGCATTCTTCCGGAAAGTTATGAAGGCCGGATAATATCCATCGTTAATAAATCCACCGCCAGAATCGGCCGGTGGTTTCAGGGGAGAATTGTTTTATCGATTATAATCGGCTTGATAACTTGGATGGGCCTGTATTTTATGGGAGTGAAATACAGCGGCACTCTGGCTTTATTGACCGCAGTTTTGGAAAATGTTCCCTTAGTCGGTCCGATTTTTGCCGGAGTAATCGTTTCGCTTGTCGCCTTAACCGATTCCTGGGCGCTGGCTATCTGGGCGGCGGTGTTTTCCGTCATAATCCAGCAAATCGATGGAATCTTATTCACCCCGTTGATAATGAAGAAGATGACCGACTTGTCTCCTTTAATGGTTTTATTGGCTATCTTAATTGGAACTCAAATCGCCGGTTTGATCGGATTCCTTTTGGCTATTCCCGCGGCTATTTTCTTTCAGGAAATATTCGAACAAAGCGTGAAAAAGAAAAAGCAGAATTAGAAGATGAAAAAAACTTTTTATATTTCCACGGCCTTGCCCTATGTCAATTCCGCGCCTCATCTGGGCTTTGCCCTGGAAGCAATCCAAGCAGATGTTACCGCCCGCTATCATCGTCTTTTAAAAAAAGACGCTTTCTTTTTAACGGGAACCGACGAGCATGGCGCAAAAGTGGCGAAAGCCGCGGAAGAAGCGGGGAAAACTCCGGCAGAATTCTCCGATGAAATTTCCGGGAAGTTCAAGGCGTTAAAAGAAGCCCTGAATTTGTCCAATGACGATTTTATTCGGACTACCGACCAAAAAAGGCATTGGCCGGCGGTTGAAAAGGCCTGGTTGAAGCTGGTGAATAACGGAGATATTTACCTGAAAAAATATAAAGGGCTTTATTGTGCCGGCTGTGAAGCTTTTATCACCAAAAAAGACCTAATAAACGGAGAATGCGTTATTCACCGGATAAAGCCCGAAATAATTGAGGAAGAGAACTATTTTTTCAAGCTTTCAAAATACTCGCAAAAAATCCAAAAAGCGATTGAAACCGATGAAATCAGGATAATCCCCGAAAGCCGGAAAAATGAGGTTCTAGGCTTTATTAAGCAGGGGTTAGAAGATATCAGTTTTTCCCGCCCCAGAAAAGATTTGAAATGGGGGATTCCGGTGCCTGGCGACGACAGCCAGACGATTTATGTCTGGGCCGATGCTTTGATAAATTATATTTCCGCGATTGGATATTCCGATGAAAGCGAAAAATTCAGGAAATACTGGCCCGCGGAAATTCATTTTATCGGCAAAGATATTTTAAGGTTTCACGCCGTTTTTTGGCCGGCGATGCTTCTTTCTTTAGGTCTTCAATTGCCGAAAAACATATTTGTTCACGGATTTATCACCGTCGGCGGCCAAAAAATGTCTAAAAGCTTGGGAAATATCATTGACCCTTTTGAATTGGTTGAAAAATACGGGGCTGATGCCGTCAGACTTTTTCTTCTGAGAGAAATTTCTCCGGTTGAAGACGGCGATTTCACTCTGGAAAAAATCAAAACCAGATATAATGCCGATTTAGCCAACGGTCTGGGGAATTTTGTAGCCCGGATTTCCGCTTTGCGAGCTGAATTGCCGGAATCATCGCTTTTAAAAGTTGAAAAGAATATTAACGAAGAAATCGTTAAGACAAAAAAAGCCGTTGCTCAAAAAATTGAAGAATTTAAATTCAATGAAGCTTTAGCCGCCATTTGGGATTTGATTTCTTTTGGGGATAAATATATCAACCAGACGCAGCCCTGGAAGATTTCGGAGTCGAAAACAAAAATTCAAATCATTTCCAATTTAGCCGCTCTTTTAAATTCCGTAGCCGATATCCTAATTCCGTTTTTGCCGGAAACCAGCGCTAAAATTAGCCAGTTGAAAAAAGGAGAAATTTTATTCCCGCGCCGTTGATTTACCCCGTTAGAAGCCATCTTGCCGAAGGCATGGCTATAATTGTCTTGTAGCAGCCTGCTTCTAACGGGGTTTATCTGTTATAATTATAATGATGATTGTTTTTAAAGATGAAGAAAGCAGGCCTCGCTTGGCATTAAAAGGCCAGGCGGCCTTGCCGGCGGTTTTGCTGATTAGCGGCATTATTACCGAAATTGCCATTGCCGGCACGTTGGTGGCTTTTGTTTTAAGCAGTTCCGGCTGGGGGGAACGGTTGTCGGCTCAGGCGCTGGCGGCGGCTAAGTCCGGAGTGGAAGACGCTTTTATGAGAATAACTATTGATAAAACTTTCAGTTCACCAAGCGGTTATTCTTTTTCCGTGGGCAGCCGGACTGTCCAGGTGGTCGTAAACAAAGATCCTTCAGGCTATCCGGTTGGCAGCGATCAGATAATTTCTACAGGAACGGCTTTGACCCGACAGCGGAAATTGGAAGCGATAATAATTGTCGATAGCAATACGGGGAAAGTTAATTTGAAATCAACCAGAGAAATTCAATGAACAAATTTTTTTCTTCAATTTTAAAGAAATTAAGCTCGCAGCCCGCCATCGGAGGGCTGGAGCTCAGTGACTCCGCGATTCGTTTTTTGCGGATTGACGGGGAAAAAATCGCGACCGTTTCTTTGCGCTTGCCGCCCGGGATTATTTTGGACGGAAAAATCAACGACCGCCAGAATTTTGTAGCCGCTCTCAAAAACATTTATTCTCAAATCATTAAAACAAAAAAAGTTTCTAAAATTCATGCCATTGTCTGCTTACCGGTTTCTATCGTTTATAGCCAGTCTTTCGGTATTCCCATAATCAATCACGAAAATCTTAAAGAAGCGGCGGAATTAAATCTCCAGATGGTGTCGCCGATTAATTTGGAAAAAGCTTATTCCGACTGGCAGGTTATCGGTGAAGATGCCAACCAAAAGGATATTCTCGGGGCTTTTGTCGAAAATTCCATAGTTAATGAATACGATAAATGTCTTCGTGAAAGCGGTTTTTTGCCGACGGCGTTTGAATTTCCGGCTCTTTCTTTAAGCCGGCTAATAAAAAAATTTGGCCCGGCCACGGATGCCGGCAAATCATATTTAGTGATTAATATCTCAAGCGACGGCCTAGATTTCTTAGTTATCAGAAAAGGAGAATTATATTTCAGCCATTTTCTTTTTTGGCGGACTCTCCAGGGGGAAAAACGGCAGATTGTTTTTTCGGATTTCAAGGATATTCTTGTCCAGGAAGTCCAAAAAGTTATTACTTTTCTTTCGATGAATTACAAGGAAAATTTTGAAGAGGTGATAATTATGGCGCCGGCCTTGGGAAAGGAAGTTGGAGAAACTATCCAGGCGGAATTTAAATTAGAGGTAATTCTTTTGCAGTTAAAAAGCTATGAAAATGTTTCATCCGTTTGGTTTACTGTTTTCGGTTCGGCGCTGCGCGGTTTGGTCTCCAGGCGCGAAGATACTTCTATTAGTTTAACTGCCCATAATGTCATAGAAGATTTTTATCACGAACAGACTCTGTCTTTTATTTCTTTATGGAGAAATGGTTTTGCTATCGCTTTAGTGGCGCTTCTGCTTGCTTTCGGCGGCGCGGATTTGTTTTTAATTAATTTTCAAAAAAATATCGAAGCTAAGATTTCTTCGCTGATTAGCCATCCGGAAATCCGGAAAGCGGATGAACTTCAGGAAAAAGCCAAGCTATTTAATAATTTATTGGCTTTGGTTTCGGAAGCCAAAAATTCCACCCAAAAATGGTCTCAGTTTTTTAATCAGTTAAACGTTTTGGCGGGCAATAATATTGATTTTGACAGGATAATCATTTCGTCTTTGACAGCGCCGGTGAGAATTCAGGGCCGAGCCGATAATGAAGAAGCCGTGATTAATTTTAAAAACAGCATCGCCTCCCAGCCAAATTTCAGCAATACTGATTTGCCTTTGACCGGCATTCGTCCTACGGCAGACCGCCGGGTGAGTTTTGAGCTGACTTTTTCTATTAAATCTTTACCCCGTTAGAAGTCTGACGAATTCTAAACTAAGCAAGGCAATTGAGTCCTACCTGAAATGGAAATTTAACTTATTATTCAGAAAAAGAAAAAATTTCAGAGAAATTTTTTCTGTCTAGGACTTCTAACGGGGTTTAAATTACTAAAAAGCCGTTCCAAAACTAATTTATCGGCCGGCGTTATTTTTTTTAAGACCATTTCTCCCGCCTTCGCTCGATAAGCTTCGGCGGGCAAGCCGGCTTTTTTTATTTTTGGCGCTTGACGCTTGACGCTTGATGTTTTTGGCCGGATTCCGATTCTCAACCTCCAGAATTTTTTGGTTTTAAGCCCGTTGATAATTGATTCTATGCCGTGGTGGCCGCCGGAACCGCGGCCGAAAGAAAGTTTGGATTTTCCCAATTCAATATCGGCGTCGTCGTGGATAACTAGCGTTTCTTCGGGCTTTACCCCAAAACGCTTGAGGCTTTCGGCTGCGGCTTCGCCCGATTCGTTCATAAAAGTCAGGGGTTTTATAAAAATCAAGCCGCGGCCATTGGCGAATTTAAAATATTCAAAGTTTTTTTGCTTGCCTTTTTGGGCGAGCGTCATCGTTTCGGCGGCCATTTTCATAAGGCGCTCCGCTGTCAATTGTCCCGCATTGTGGTAAGTCGAATCATAACGGGAGCCGGGATTGCCTAATCCAATAATAAGACGATATTTGAATTTGTTGTTCATAATAAGAGGGCTCGCCCCGTTAGAAACCTTTGACGAAAAAATTTACTTGATAAATTTTTTCTTTATACCTTTGCCTGTTTTTCCCTAATTAAAAGGAAATTCATAAAAATTGAAGATAGCAAAAAGAGACGGTTTCTAACGGGGCTTGATTTTCGCCTTTTTAACATTATAATATAACAAATATTAACATACTATCTATGCGGAAATTCTTTTGGTCATTTTTGGAGATTTTGGAAATTGTAACCATTTCCGTTTTTGCCGTTTTTATTATCAGGACTTTTTTGTTCCAGCCGTTTTTAATCAGCGGCGCCAGCATGGAGCCGACTTTTTCCAACGGAAATTATATTTTAGTTGACGAAATAAGCTATCGTTTTCGGGAGCCCCAGCGGGGCGAAGTGATAGTTTTTGAGCCACCGGTCGGCGGCAGTTATTTCATTAAAAGGATTATCGGGCTGCCTAACGAAAAAATAAAGATTCAAGACGGCGAAATCACCGTTTTTGACGTCAAGGGCGATAAAATATCCATTAAAGAAGATTATCTTCCGATTAATGTCAAAACTTTCGGGGATTCGGAAACGGTTTTAAAACCGGGCCAATATTTTGTTTTGGGCGATAACCGCAATTACAGCTTTGATTCCCGCGCCTGGGGCCCTTTGTCTGAAGATAAAATTATCGGCTTGGCGAAATTAAGAGTTTGGCCGATTACTTCCGCTATGGCTTTTACAAAGCCGAATTATTAAATCTATGCCCAGTAACTCAACTCCGATGGTTCGCCAATTCAGGCGAACAAGAGTATATTAGGCAAAACAAGAATTAATCAAATAAAACAAAATTATTAATTATCAACTCTGATATATATGTAAAATGTCGGAGTTGAGTTAACTGGGTATGAAAGGCGCTAAAAATAAAAAAGTCAAAAAAAACAAACAAATTTTTCAGGCGCCTAAAGGGATGCCCGATATTCTTCCCAAAGACCAAATTTGGTGGGAAAAAATTTGGGAAGTCGGGAAAGAGGTAAGTTCTTTATATGATTTTTCTTTTATTGAAACTCCGATTTTAGAATCGGCGGGACTTTTTGAGGCATCGTTGGGGGAATCAAGCGATGTTATTGAAAAACAGATGTATGTTTTCAAAACCAAAGGCGACCAGCAGCTGGCGCTGCGGCCCGAAGGCACCACTCCGATTTGCCGGGCATATCTCGAAAACCATTTGGGTTATTACGCCCATCCTTTGAAAGTGTTTTATCACGGCCAGATGCTTCGCTATGAGCAGCCCCAGGCGGGCCGCTACCGCCAGCATCACCAATGGGGGTTTGAAGTCATAGGCGACGGGCATCCGGTTTATGACGCCCAGATAATTTTTGCTATCCACCGTTTTTTGAATTTGCTTAAAATAAAAGGCATCAATTTCCGGATTAACACCATCGGTTGCCGGGTTTGCCGCCCCAATTACCGGAAAAAGCTGATGGATTATTACCGGCCCCTCAAAAAAGATCTTTGTGAAGATTGCCAGCGCCGTCTGGAAGTTAATCCTTTGCGGATACTCGACTGTAAGAATGAGAATTGTCTGGCTATTAAATCTTCGGCGCCGGTGATTCTTAATCATCTTTGCCAGAACTGCAATAATCATTTGCGGGGCGTTTTGGAATTCATAGAAGATAATGACCTGGCTTATGTTTCCGATCCTTTTTTGGTGAGGGGGCTCGATTATTACAGCCGGACGGTTTTTGAGATAGACGTGCCCGAGTTGAAAATGGCTTTGGCAGCCGGCGGCCGTTACGATTATCTTATGGAAATTATCGGAGGCCAGAGCATGTCAGGCGTCGGCGGGTCAATCGGCATTGAAAGAGTAATTGAAGCGATGAAACAGCAGCAGATTATTTTTGAATCAAAATCAAAACCTCGGGTTTTCTTTATCGCGGTCGGGGATCAGGCGGAGAAATCAGGCTTAGTTTTAGTGGAAAACATGCGGCGGGCCGGCATTGCCGTCAGCGAAGCTCTGGGCCGGAAATCCCTTAAAGCGCAACTGAAAGCCGCCGATAAAAAAAGAGCCAATCTGGTTCTGATTTTCGGCCAAAAGGAGGTTTTTGAAGAAACGATTATTATCAGGGACATGAAAACCGGCGTCCAGGAAAATATCCTTTTAAGCAAGCTGGTTGAGGAAGTAAAAAAGAGATTACACCCGGTTAAATAGATTATTTTATGAATTGTTTATTCTGTAAAATTATTAAAAAAGAAATACCGGCCGAGATTATTTACGAAGACGAAAAAACTTTGGCTGTTTTGGATATTGCCCCCCGGGCTCCGGGACACGCGATGGTTTTGCCCAAAACTCACTGTGAAACGATTCTGGATTTGCCGGAAAATGAAATCAACCCGCTTTTTTCTTCCGTCAAAAAAGTTACCCGGTTAATCCAAAAAAGCCTGAAACCCGAAGGATTTACTATCGGAATTAATCACGGTAAAATAAGTGGCCAGGCCATTAACCATCTTCATATCCATATTATCCCCAGATTTAAAAATGACGGGGGAAGTTCAGTGCACAGCGTGGTTAATAACCCGCCCAAAGAGTCGTTGAAAGAAATAAAAAATAAAATAAAATTATAAAGCGATTATGGAAATCAGAAAAAAAGAAAAAGAATCGGTAGCCGGCCTTTTGTACCGCTTTAGCCTTAAAATAAAACAAAGCGGGGTTCTTCGCGAAGTCAAAAAACGGCGCTTTCACCACCGGCCGACTAATCGCCGCCAAAAGCGGATTTCGGCTATTTATCGCGAAGCCAAAAAGAAAGAATTGGCTAAAGCCAAAAAATTAGGCGAATTATGACCCAGTAACTCAACTCCGATGGTTCGCCTTAATTTTCATAATAAAATTAAGGCGAACAAGGTATTAAATAAAAATTTCAAGATTAATCAAATAGAAGCAAGCATTATTAATTATCAACTCTGATATACATTTATAAATTTCGGAGTTGAGTTAACTGGGTATGAACAAAATTTCGGTTGTCAGCCTGGATGGCAAATACCGTTTTTTGGAAAAAAGGATAAAAAAGACAACCCGTAAGTTTTTTCAGCTGCTGAAAAAGGAGGATTGTTATTTGGATATTTTTTTGGTTACCAGCCGAAAAATGAAATTTTTAAATAAGAAATTCAGAAACAAAGACAAGGCGGCCGAAATTCTTACTTTTGTTGAACCTGATAATTACCCCCATCCGGAAACCGGATTAAAATTTCTCGGAGAAATATATTTAAATCCCGGCTGTATAGCGCCGGAAAATTTTGACCGGCTTTTAGCCCACGGCCTGCTTCATTTATTCGGTTTTTTCCATAAGAAAAAAAGTGATAGAATAATAATGGAAGCCAAAGAGCGTTTTTTAATTTCCCATGCCCAGTAACTCAACTCCGATGGTTCGCCAATTCAGGCGGACAGAAGTACTGGGTAAAGGTCAATATTAATCAAATAAAACAAAATCATTAATTACCAACTCTGATATATATGTAAAATTTCGGAGTTGAGTTAACTGGGCATGTCTAATATCATTACCGGTCTTGATATCGGGTCAAACAGCATTAAAGCCGTAGTTTCAGAACTAAAAAATAACGGCCGTCTTTTGGCGCTGGGAGCTCTCAAACAGCCCTCCGCCGGATTCAGAAAAGGCGTTTTATGTGATTTTGAAGACGCGACGGTTTCTTTAAGAAAAATAATCAGCGATCTCAAAAAAATAAGTCCTAAGGCCTTAAGGAATGTTTACGTTAATGTTAACGGCGCCAACATCAAATCTTATCTTTCAAGAGGCGTAGCCGGCGTGGCGCGGGCGGACAGTGAAATCCGCCGCGATGACGTGGAAAAAGCCATTCAGTCCTCCCGGGCAGTTAATTTATCCTCAAATTATATTGTTCTTCACAATATCACCCGTGAGTTCTTTGTAGACGGCATAGGAGGCATCCAGGACCCTTTGGGGATGACTGGCACCAGGTTGGAAGTGAACAGCCTCGTGGTCGGGGCATTCAGCCCTATTGTCAACGATTTAACCAAATGCCTGGGGCGGAACGGGATAAATACGAGCGGCCTTATTTTTAGCCCTTTGGCGGCCAGCGAGGCGGTTCTGTCAAAACAGCAGAAGGACTTGGGAGTTCTAATAATAGATATCGGTTTCGGTACCTCCAGCTTGGCCATCTATGAAGAAAATAAAATCCTTAAAACATTAAGCTTGCCGATAGGGGCCGGCAATATTACCAACGACATCGCTATCGGCTTGAGGATTTCCGTCGAAGCGGCCGAAAAAGTAAAATTAAATCATGGTTTCGCTTTCGCCAAGGAGACGCCGCGGCGGGAAGCTTTTAATTTAGAAGAAATTGACGCTTCAGCAAAAGGCGAAATATCAAAACGTTTCCTCTCTGAAATTATTGAAGCCCGACTTGCTGAAATCTTTGAAATCGTAAATAATGAGATTAAGAGTTTGGATTCCAAAATTAATTTGCCGGCGGGCGTGGTTATCACCGGTGGCGGAGCCAAACTTCCCGGAATAGTCGATTTGGCCAAACAGGATTTGAAACTGCCGGTCCAGATAGGGCTTCCCGAGCTGGATAGTTTTGATATTAAAGATTACGGCTGCCAGGAGTTAATCAGCGATCCGGAATTCGCCACAGCCGTAGGTTTGACTATCTATGGGCTTAATCATAATCAGGAAGGAAATTTTCATCCCTCAATTTTTAAAAAATTTTTTCAAAATTTAATACCGTAAAGGGCTTGGTCTGAAATTTGGAGACGAAGCCGAACAAATTTCAGCAACCAAACCTTTACCCCCGTTAGATAAAAAAATATAAAAAACAGTCACTAATCATTATTCATTATTTAAGAAGTTTGATAATCCCGATAAAGATAGATATTATTTATCTAACGGGGTGCTCATAATTATAGATAAATTTTTTGCGCTTCTGCTTAAAAATTTATATAATTAAGGCATGTTTCCCGAACCGATTAAAAATTTTATTGAAATTTTTTCAAAACTCCCCTCAATCGGACCGAGATTGGCGACCCGGCTGGCTTTTTATCTGGTCAACAGCGGAAAAAACGAAGTTGAAAATCTGGAGAAATCAATCGGCAATCTAAAAAGGATTAAAACCTGCGAACGCTGTTTTTTTGTTTACGCCGAAAACTGCCCCATTTGTTCAAATAAAAACAGAAATAAGGATATAATCGCCATCGTTGAAAAAGAAACCGATTTGGTTTCTTTGGAGAAAACCGGAAAATTCAACGGCCAATACCTGATTTTAGGCGGCTTGGCGAAAAACGGCGAACTGGACCCAAAGCAAAGATTGCGGCTTAAAAGCTTGGCCGAAAGAATCAAAAAAGAACCGGGTGGAAAAGTGAAAGAAATAATCATCGCGCTCAACCCCACCACTTTCGGAGATTTCACCGCTTCTTTGATTGAACAGGAATTAAAACCTCTGGCCCAAAAAATAAGCCATCTGGCAAAAGGAGTGCCGACCGGCGGAGAAATTGAATTCGCCGACGAAGAAACCCTAAAAAGCGCCCTGGAAAAAAGAATATAAAAAGAAAAGAATATAAAAAGACCTGATTTAGTCAGGTCTTTTTATATTCTTCCGGAGTTACTATTGTAGTTCACGATCGTGAACTACAATAGTAACTCTAATTAATGACTTAAATGGATTAAATCCGGATTTATTTTATTGAAACTATTTCCAGATTCGTGTAATGCTGCCGGTGGCCCGCTTTCTTCCGGTGGCGGGTTTTTGAATGATAATGGAAAACTATTATTTTCCTGTCTCTCCCCTGCTTCAAAATCTTGGTTTCCACTTTTTTGTTTTCCAGATAAGGAGTTCCGATTTTTATGTCTTCGCCGTCGGTTGAAAGCAAAACTTTAATTTCGCCGACCGTGGGCGATTCAATTTTAATCTTATCTCCTTCTTTGACCAAATATTGTTTTCCGTTGACTTCTATTATTGCTAACATAATAAATTAATTTAATTTTTAATTTATGCCTATGATAACCGATACCGCGATTAAAATCAAGATAGAAACAGCCAGACTGACATAAGCGAAAACATAAGAAAGAAAACGCTGGCGATCGAATATAAATTCGGCTAAGAACAAATTTATCAGAATCATCACCAAAGCGACTATTAAAATATTAGAAACATCAAACCGGTCGCCCAGAAAATCAATGCCTTTGAAAGCGTCAAAATGAATAATTAAAGGAGTGGTAATTTCGCCAAAACGAATAAAAGCCACGCCGGCCGTCAGAATCAAAAGTCCCAAGCTTACCCCGAAAATTACGATAAAATTCCTGTTTTTAAAAATTTTCATCCCTCACCCTTAAAGCATTAAGGAATATTTAAGACGACCTTTCAAAGA
>Ga0210057_1003562_pt1 | contig 21383 bp, 28 predicted proteins | sample CryGeyCG2114_010_2_FD_183968 | JGI IMG/M metagenome (GOLD analysis project Ga0210057, IMG submission 183968) | Groundwater microbial communities from aquifer - Crystal Geyser CG10_big_fil_rev_8/21/14_0.10 (SPAdes) (version 2) | ecosystem: Environmental > Aquatic > Deep subsurface > Groundwater ...
AGAGTTGCTTTAAATGTTTTAATTAAGTTCTATAGGGATTTATGGGATAAAAATTATTCTGATGATATATTGATTGTTAAGGCAGAGAAAGAAAATCTAACAGCTACTAATTATAAGAAAATGGGAGAGAAATATATCACTCATTATTATGAGAGAATGAAACCTTTTGACCAACTTACAATTTTAGGATTAGAAACTCAAGATAGAATGACTTTGCCAGATGGTAACCAGTGGTATGTTAGGATAGATAAACTGGGTTGTGATAATAAAGGAAATTATTATGTTTGTGATTATAAGACTAATTCAAGAATGAAAGACCAAGAAGAAGCAGATGAAGATAGACAACTTGCATTATATTCTATTTGGGTTAAAGATAAATTCAAAGATGCTAAATCTGTAAAATTAATTTGGCATATGTTAGCTTTTAACAAAGATGCCGTCTCAGAAAGGACAGATGAACAACTACAGAAACTTCAACAAGAAGTCTGTGACATAATTAAAGAAATTGAAAATGCAAAAGAGTTCCCAAGAAATCAAACAGCATTATGTGATTATTGTGTTTACAAAGAAATGTGTCCTTCATTTAAACACGAAGTTGAGTTAGAAAAGATTGAGGATATTAAAAAGTTTAAAGAAGATGAAGGTGTTAAATTAGTTGATGAATTTTCTGAAATAAAAACTAAACAAGCTGAATTAAAAAAAGCAGAGGAAGAATTTAAAGAGAAATTAGTTGCATATGCTAAACAGTTTGGTGTTGATATTGTTTATGGCTCAAACAAAAAATGTTCCGTCAAAGAATTTGATAAGATTGTTCTTCCTGAAGGAGAAAATAAAGAAAAGTTTATACAACTAATGAAAGACAAAGGCTTATACGAAGAACTTTCTATGGTTTGTTATCCTAGACTAAATAGCAAGGTTGTTAGTGGAGATATTGATAAGGAACTTAAAAACATGGTGGATATTATTCAGGATTATAGATTAAGTTTAAGTAAAAGAAAAGATGTTGAGGAAGAATGAATAATGAAGAGTTTAATATTATTTACACATATTTTCTTTGGAATAGCAATTACAGTCTTACTAATAAGAGTAATTTTCTTTGGAAGCTGCTGGATCTGGCCAGTGCTTAATCTATCGATATATCTTAATACTTGGGCAACATTAGAAAGAACAAAAGAAAGAAGAGAGATGCAAAAAGAAATCAAGAGGCTGAAGGAGAAGCATGGGAGAAATATGTGAAATATGCATGGTGCAATTGAAGCTCTGGGATGATTATGTAACTATAGATTATGAAGCAGAAGCAATCTTATGTGCAAAATGCCAGGAAGAAGTAGATGAATTGTATGATAAGCATGAAGGAGAAAAAGAGTTTAAAGATTGTGTTGAAGAAATAAGAAAACTGAAAAACAAAGAGAAAAAATAAAAATGAACTCACTAAAATTATCTAGAAATCTTTTTGCTACTGGAATTTTTATTGTCTCGTTCTGCATATTTCTAGGAGTTTTCTTTTTGTTTACTCATTATATTCATGAAGTAGGGCATATGGTTTTTGGTTTTCCTTCAATCAACATTTTCTTCTTAAAAATACCTCCAAAACCAATATTTTTCAAGTAAAATTTTTCCCCAGTGCCATGCTCTTCTAGGTCTTCTCATTTTTATCATAGGAGCAGGTTTTGAATAAAAGTTACCTCCAGCAAAACCCGCTTTGCCATAACCTAACTCTAAAAAACAATAAGCTTGTCCGTCATATTTTTTATTAGGAGCTAAACCATTAATCCCTGCAGCAATATTTCCCGCTACAACTTCTGCTTCAAGATGAGCAAAAACCCCTGCCTTAGACAAAGGTTTTCCAGAATCCAATGTTATAGAGGCAACATCACCAATCGCAAAAACATTATCATATTTTGTTTTGAGCGTATTTTTATCAACAGGTATCCAACCAGCTTCATTCCCTAATTTAGAATCTTTTATAACCCTCGGGCCTTGATGAGGAGGAACAAAAATTAGCATATCATAATTAACTACTTTCCCTTCTTTAAATTTTAGTTCTTTTTTATCTGAATCAACAGAAACTAATTGAACTTCTGGAGTAAAATTAATATTCCTTGATTCTAACATTGATTTAATTATCTTGCCGTTTTCAGCACCAGCCGCAGGCATTGGTAATATTTCTGGAGTAAAGATATTAATTTTTGTTTTTCCTCTTATTCCTTTCTTAGAGAAATATTCATCAAGAAGAAAAGCAGCTTCATAAGGGGCAGCTGGGCATTTGAAAGGAAGAGAAGAGATAACAACAGCAACCTTTCCACCTTTAAATTCCTTTAAATCCTCTCTCAATCTTTCTACTTCTTCAATTTGATAAAGATTATATCCTGCCTTAGAAAGACCTTTAATATTTCCAGGAACAAGCTCAGCTCCAAGAGAGATAATCAAATAGTCATAATTAAAGTTATTTTTATTTGTCCTAACAATCTTTTTTTCAGGTTCTATTTTTACAACTTTTTCATTAACAAAACTAATTCCTCTTCTTTTGAGAAACTCAAGTGGTTTTTGTACTTTTTCAGCATTTCTTTTTCCTTCCATTACCCATAAAAAAGACGGAGCATAAATATGTTTAACATTTTTATCAATTAATATAATTTTATGTTCTTTACCCAATTTTTTGCGGAGTTTGTTAGCTACTACTAAACCCCCTATTCCTCCACCTAGTATTAATATTTGTTTCATCTTCTTCTATTATCGCTTTGTAATTGTTTAACTAGCCATAGTATAAATAAAACAAGAGCTACTAAAATCAACGTCATAAATATAAATCCAAATATCCACATGCCCCCAAAACCATAGTTCCAATTTCCCATCATACCATATCCCCCCATCATTCCACCAAAACCAAACATTCCTAAAACTAAGAATACGGCTACTGCAATTACAATTCCAATGATTAGATTATTATTGTTTTCCATATTTATTGTTTCCTCCTCTTTTGTTTTTTCAATTTATTTATTAACAAAATTATGATTAAAACTAATATAACAATAATTAAAATTGATGAAATGTAAAAGAACCATTGAAAGCCAAAAGAATTATTTTGTTGAGTTGGATAATAGTAATTTCCCATCATGCCATATCCTCTCATCATGCCATTAACATTTTCATTACAATAAATTTTTTTGGCAATATTAATATGGATTTGTTTTAATGACTCAGAACCTTCCCCACCCATCATTTCATCCATGTATTCATGAGCTTCTCCAGGATGCATTTGTTCCATATAATAATCTCCAATATCTTCAAGTTGCTCATTTGTTAATTCACTACAACTTATTCCAGAATCTATTAATTGTTTTGTTTTACTAAAATCATGTTCTTCTTGAGCTACAACTAAGAAACCAAAAAGGATAATTCCGAGTATGCCTATTAAAATTATTTTTTTCATTTTGTTTTCTCCATTACAATTCCATAATGATAAGGTTTCAAATCATATTTTAATGGATGGTTAAATCCACAATGTTTTGCCCAATCAATAATCTGTTCTGGTTTAGGTCTAATTTCCATTGGAGGACCTCTTGGAGTTGTTGCATCATAATTCCAATGGATAATTCCTAGTTTACCACTTTTTTTTAGAATTCTATAAGCCTCTCTTAAAAGATTTTCCGGATTATCTAAATGTAGAATATTAAATAACATAACATAATCTACACTCTTGTTTTTAAGACCGCTTTCATAAGAAACAAAATCTCTGGTAATGGTTTCTACATTTCCTAACTTTCTTTTTTCTGATTTTCTTTTTGTCTCTTCAACCATTTCTGGTTCAATATCCAGGGCATATACTTTTCCTTTTATAACTTGAGCAACAGGGATAGTAAATGTACCATAACCACAACCAAAATCCACTATATCTCTTACTGTTTTATCTATTCCTAATGTTTTAAGAATCTTTTTTTGTTCAAAGAATTCCTTCCACATTTCTTCATTAGGCATGCCACTCTCTCTTACTTTCATGCTTTTACCTCCCCTAATATTTTTCTATTCTTTTCTAATCGTTCAGTTAGAACTTCTTTAATAATATCAAATGCTTTGAGTATTTTTGGATTTGATAACTTATAATAAATCATTTTGCCATCTCTTTTTGAAACAACAATTCCTTTAGATTTCATTATTGAAAGATGTTGAGATATGTTTGCTTGACTTAATTTTGATTTATTTATAAGTTCTGTAACAGACATCTTTTTGTCCCTAAGTAAATTCAGAATTTCTAACCTTGTTGGATTAGAGAATACCTTACACATTTCTGCATGTAAATTATATATTTCTTTCATTAACATATTAGAATATTCTAATATATAAGTCTTTTGGTTTAAAGGAGATCATTTTAGAATTTTGGTCAACAATAAGCTTATTATTGCAGTAGTAAACAATTGAATTAACGGGCTTAGCCCTATTCCAAAGAGGATAGCTACTCTGCAGAATAGTCTCATGCTCTTTTTGGTAGAAATATTGTTAGAACATCTACAGACAATAATGGAGAAAGTTATGAATTAATAATAGACGATCCAAAAAAAGTATCTAAATTGCAATACGAAAACCTTAATTAATTGTTAGTTTTGGAAAATATTTCATTTTATTATTAAGAATGTTTAATTCAATTAACTTTATTCTTCCTTCCGTTATTCCTAATATTATTAATAGTCGTATCTAAAATTCTTTGGCGAGCTTCACGAGTAAAAAACGCAGTATGCGGTGTTATCAAAACATCTCTCGATTTCAAAAGTTTATGATTTGACCTTAACATTCTTCTCTCTCTAAAGCTATAATGCTTTTTGCTCAAATGCCTTTCCTCTTTCAAATTTTCTTCATCTTCTAAAACATCCAAAGCAACTCCTGAAATAATTCCTTTGTCAAGTCCATAAATCAAAGCATTAGTCTCAATCAAACCACCTCTGGATGTGTTAATAACATAAGCGCCATTTTTTATCTTACCAATATTTTTCATATTCAACATATGTTTTGTTGCAGGGTTGAGAGGAACATGAAAACTAATAACATCTGAAGAAGAAAAAAGTTCATTCAAACTAACATATCTAAAATTATGTTTTCTTGCTATTTTCATATCGCAAGTTCTTGTATGAACCAAAGCTTTCATTCCAATTGCTTGAGCTATTTTCAAAACATGCATCCCAATATGTCCGCACCCTATAATTCCCAAAGTTTTTCCATTCAAATCAAAACCCTCTAAACCTTCAATATCAAAATTTCCTTTTTTAACTCTATCAATGCTTGGAGGAATTTTTTTGCTCAAACTCAACATCAAACCAATAGTGTGCTCAGCAACTGTATTCTCCCCATAATAAGGAACATTGCAAACCTTTATCCCCCGTTTTTTGCATTCATTAATATCAATATGCTCATATCCCGTAGACATAGTTACAATAAATTTCAATTTCGGAAGTTCATCAAGGATTTCTTTCGTAATCTGCGAATAAATAAAAATTCCCAAACCATCTATATCTTTAATTTTTTTAACTCTTTTCAAAGAGATATCCTCTTCAAAAAACTTAACACTATAATTTTTATTTTTCAGTTTTTCCTTAAGGTATTTTTCCTGCCAATCCTCTACTTCAAAAAATGCTAGTTTCATCTTACCTCTTTTTACTTTATTTTAACTCTTTCACACTATTTAAAAATTCCCTAACATCCGGAATTAATTTTTCTGTAACAGCCTCAAAAACAAGTTCATCATCTATTTTATCGTATTGGTGAATGATAAAATTTCTCATTCCTTTAGCATCAGTTAATTTATCAGCTAATTCTTTAGAAATTATCTTATTCTCACTCAAAACAAAAAAAGAACGTTCCTCATTTTCAATAATCTCTAATTTATCTTCTTTAATTAAAATAAATGTCAAATCAATTATAGATTCAATAATTTTTTCAAAATATCTTTCACAAGCTGCCCTTTTTTCAATATCTTTTTTGTACGCTTCAATATTTAAGGGAAGAATAGATTCTAATTCTTCAAGATAATTTTCTATTTCATTTAGCTTATCTTCTTTTTTACCCATTCCTGTATAAAACTTTATAATTTTTTAAAATTGAACTTTTGATCTTTTCAGGCAATAAATCAAAAACTTGGATATCAACTTTATCCGGCAATCTTCCAAGCATGTGAACTCTAAATTTTCCAGCTTCTTTTTTGTCAATTTTATTATTAAATAATACAGCAATATCAATATCTGATTTAAATGTCCTCTCGTTAGAAGTTGTAGAACCAAAAATCCAGATTTCTTTAACCTCTTTTTTCCATTTACTGTTTAATACTTCTTCTTTAACTTCTTCAAGAATTTTTTTTATCTCTTGCCCTTTTTTCAAATTAAATTCTTCACCATAATTTGACAATTCTTTAATCACTTCAAATTTTTTTCTAATATCTCTAGAAAGGCGGTTTTTTTCAGATTGCGTAAGATTAATTCCCAGGAGTTGTTTTTCAATTATTTTAAGTTCTCGAACTCCAAAAAGTTTTCTTAATTCTTTATTATCCTTAATTAAGTTAAGCAATGATTTTCCCATTTTTAAATAACCTTTAATTAGGTTATTATAACTATCATTATGGTTATATTTAAACTTTGCGGATTATAGAAACATTCATATTTCAACTTCGCAAGCTAGCGCTCTATGATCTGAAAGTCCTTTCCCAAGACATTTCAGAGATTTAAACTTAAATTTTTTAGGAATCAAAATATAATCAAGTGTCCAATTTCTTAAAGGATAAGAAAGGTAATTTTTATATTTTATAGAACTAACAAAATTTTCTTTGACCAAATCATTTAATATCTCAGATTCATAAAAATTAAAATCTCCAACAATAATCGGATTAAGTTTATTATTTTTTATGTATTTCAATGTTTCAAAGATATGAAGTAAACTAAAATACTCGTTATTTGAAAAATGAACATTAAGAATATCTATTTTTTTATTATCTATCTTTAATTTTACTTCCAAAAATCCACAAGTGTAAATATCATCTTCATGTTTTTTTAATATAAATTTCTTGTAAGATAAAATAGGATATTTAGAAAGAATTGCCATACCTTCAATGCATCTCCTTTTATATTTTCCCGGACGCTCTTTTCTTTTGTCAGTAATCGGAGAAAAAACATAATGAGGATAATTGAGTTCTTCATTCAATTGCTTTGCTTGATTATTTCCTTTTTTATTAAACTTAACATCATCCCTTATCTCTTGAAAAGCAACTATCTCCGGATTTTCTTTTTTTATTTCTTGAATAATCTTGGGCTTTCGTTCTTCCCAGTTTGTATAATTCCAGATATTTAGATTAAATATTTTTATTTTCATCTCAAGCACTCCATAGCAGAATCAAACAAATCATCTAATGCTTTTTTAACATCGAGTTTATGATATTTGTATTCCCATTTATTTCCTAAAACATCACTTACAACAAAACCAGACGCTATTTTAACTTTTTTAACTTTTGCAACAGCAAATAAAGCACTTGCTTCCATTTCAACTGTAGAAATTCCTTTTTTTGAATAATGTTCAACCTCTGATTTTGTTTCCCTGTAAGGAGCATCAATTGTCCAGGTTATTCCCTCTTCAAAATTAATATTTCTCTTTTTCAATATTTTCCCGAACTTCTTAGTCAATTTTTCATCAGGATAAGAATAATCTCCATGCGAAATATAATGGTGACTAACTCCTTCATCTCTCAAAGCTTTTTTACACAAAAATATTCCTTCCTTTTGCAAACCTCCTGCAAAACCAATATTTAAAAAAACATTTGCCCCTAGAGATATAAAATTTTCAAAAACACTAACAGCATGTGGGGCTCCAATCCCCTCCATCTTAATAATTCCAACACCTTTGTGTAAATATAATTCGCTACCGAAAAAGTGAACTTTGTGTTTTTTTAATTTATATTTTCTTTTTAACCGATTAATCAAATGCCTATCATAAACAATAATATATTTTTTAGGAAGATTTAATTTTTTTCTTTTATCAAATTTAAGACTATCTTTTGGGCCAAAAATGCCTTCTTCCAAATGCTTATTTCTAAATTTTGGAAAGCTCATTTCCCCAACCTCCGCACAATCTTAAATTCCTTTGACTTAATCGTCTTCTCCGCGCTAGCCCAATCAATTATTCCTTCCCCTGCCCCTCTTTTTGTTATAACTCCTTGAGAATTTGCAAGCCCAACTTTTATAGCACTTTCAACATTTTTTGTTTTTATTAGTCCCACAATAAATCCTGAAGAAAAAGCATCTCCCGCTCCAGTACATTCAACAGCGTCAACTTTCCTAGGATAAAATTCATATAAAAATTTTCCATCATAAACTTCTCCTTTCCTTTCTCCATCAGTGATTACAATAATTTTTGCTCCAAGAGAATATAACTTTTTTGATAAATCTTTAGCATTTTTACCAAGAAGCATTTTTGCTTCATCAAGATTTAAACTTAAAACCTCTGAACAGGAGATTATTTTTTTAATAGAATTTATTCCCTCTTTAACTTGATAACTGCTAGGATTAAAAGAAATCTTAATTCCTTTTCTATTAGCATAATTAACTATTTTTTTCTGTGTTTCAAATGATTTTCCCCCCAAAGAAGTAAGATGTATCCATTTAGTTTTTATCTTATTGAGGCTAAGTTCATCAAAAGATAAATTATTGCTCGCTCCCTTAAATGTCAAAATTGTTCTATGCCTTTTATTGCTTTCAAGAATTATAGAATATCCTGAATGTTCTTTACTTTTAATTCCAACAAATTTAACTTTTCTTTTTTTTAATTCATTTAAAACAATCTGGCTGTTATATCCCCAACCTATTTTTGCAATTAAACCTGTTTTTAGTCCCAAACTTGCAAAACTTGTTGCAGTATTTATTCCTCCTCCACCAACTGAAAATTCAATTTTATTAATTAAAACCTTATCGCCCGCATCAAAACTTATCTTACCATTATACTCTTTAACACCCGTATCTACAAATGCATCCACCAATGCACTTCCAACACTAATTACATCAAAAATCATTTTACCCTCTTTTCAACCCACCATTTTTTTATTGGACTCAAACTTAACGTCGACAAAATATATCCGCCTGTCGGAACTAAAGCACTTAATAAATAATTTTCAACTTTAATCTGGTAAAGAAAAATAATCGCAATTAAATAAGTCATTAAAGCAATCACCAATTTCCTAAACCAGCTAATTTCCCACGCTTTATCTAACTCCACTCTCTGATTTCTTTTTTTTATTTTCAAAACCTCTTTTTCAACATTCATTTTACTTTTTTAAAACCTCAACACCTGGCAATTTTTCTCCAGCAAGATAATGCACTAAAGCTCCACCACTTAAACTAACATAATCAAATGCCTTTTTATTTATTCCGAATTTTTTTAAAGACATTGAAGAGCTTCCTCCAGCAATAACACTAAAACATTTTGATTTAGAAATTGATTTAAGAATTTCCTTTGTTCCTTTTTCAAAATTTTTATCTTCAATTTTACCACAAGCACCCTTGAACAAAACACCTTTTGCTTTCTTTATTTCTTGAGAATAATTTAATATTGTTTTTTTGCCAATATCATAAATCGGATAAGGTAAAGGCAAACTCTCAATAGAAACATCCATTCTCTTCTTACCAAATATTCCAGACATTTCAACCGCAATATCTTCTGGAAGAGAAATGTTTTTTAGGTAAGGTTTTATTTCCTGAACTAAATTAATTTTATCTTTAATTAATTCTTCATGCTTCCCAAGTTTTTTCCCTTTAGCCATCAAGCATAACAAACTAAATAATCCTGTAGATAAAATATTTTTATGTTTTAAAATTGGAATCAAATCTTTTACTTTAACTCCTCCAAGAATATAAATTGAATTTCCCGACAATTTTTTTAATTTGCTTAAATTGCTCAATTCTTTTTCCATAACAAGTCCGATTAAAGAAGGAATAAATTTGGGTAAGCCAATATTGCTCGTCTGTTTTCTATGACAAATTGAAAATGCATCTTGCACAAAATAATCAAAACGAGAAGAAAAAAACTTAACAATTTTATTTTTCCGCCCGCCCGCAATATTAAATTCTTCCTTAAGCGAGCGAATATTCTCAAGCAACACCGCTTCTCCTTCCTTAATTAAATTTATTTCAAGTTCTGCCTTTCTTCCAACAATATCTTTAACAAATTTAACCTTAGAATATTTTGATAAAATCTTAGAATGTTGCTCTAAAGATTCTTTTCCTTCTCCTTGATGCGCAATAATTACAACCTTTGCTTTTTTATTTTTCAAATAATTTATCGTCTGTGCATGTTCCTCAAAACGAGGGTTATCTTGAATCTTACCATTAATCATTTCAGAATTTATATCAATCCTTAAAAGAACTTTTTTCCCTTTTAATTCAACTTCTTTAATTGACTTCATTTAAATTTCTTCAACCTTTCAAGAACATCAACAACTCTATTTGAATAACCATATTCGTTATCATACCAGACAAGAACTTTAACAAGTTTGCCTTCTTTCATAGTCATCTTAGAGTCAAATATTCCAGAATATGAACTCCCAACAATGTCAGAACTAACTAATTCGTCCTCAGAATATTCTATTATCCCTTTATATTTTCTCTTTGCCTCATTCTTAAAACAATTATTTATTTCTTCAATTTCAAAATCTTTTTTTAATGAAGCGGTTACATCAACTATTGAACCATCAGCTATTGGCACCCTTATTGCAACACCGCTTATTTTGCCTTTAAGTTCAGGAATAACTTCGCAAACAGCTTTTGAAGCACCTGTAGAAGTTGGAATTAAATTAACTGCCGCTGCCCTTCCCCTCCGTGGTTTTTCATTCGAACTATCAACTAAACTCTGGCTAGAAGTATATGAATGAATTGTGTTAATCATAACATTTTCTATCCCAAAATTTTTATCAAGAATTTTCAAAACCGGCGCAGAAGCATTTGTAGTGCACGAAGCAATAGAAATTATTTTATGATTTTTATTTAGTTTAGAATCATTAACACTAGGAACTAAAGTAATATCAACATCATCTGAAGGTGCAGTAACAATAACTTTTTTAGCTCCTGCAGAAAAATGCTTGTTTATTCCTTCTTTATCTCTAAAAGCCCCCGTGCTTTCAATAACAATATCTACTCCCAGTTTTTTCCAAGGAAGTTGTTCAGGATTTCTATTTTGAAGTATTATTACTTTCTTGCCGTCGACAAATAAATTTTCACTATCAATGCTAACTTTGCCTTTAAAATTCCCATAGATAGAATCATGCTTCAAAAGATAATAAGCATCCTTAACTCCATGAATATCATTAATCGCACAAACAGGAATTTTCCTTTCATGTAAAATCTTAAATATATTTCTCCCTATTCTTCCAAAACCATTAATTGCAACTTTCATTTAAACCTCTTTTTATAAAAAGTTAAACCAAAAGATATTAATAAATCTTTGTCTATGATTTTAAAGGGTTACAAAAATGCAACTAAAGAGGAATTATTCAAAAGATTTATTTCAAAACCTTCCAAAATTAACAAGGGAAGAAAGAAAAAACCATTTAAAGAAAGCTAAAAAAGGAAATAAAAATTCTCAAGAAATATTCTTATTATCAAATATGGCTCTTGTAAAATCGATAGCTGGAAAATATTCAAAAAAATACAATCTCGCAAGCCATAATTTTGAAGAACTTGTCCAAGAAGGATATTTCGGATTAGAAAAAGCCTACAAAGGATTTAAAACAAGCTTTAAAACAGAATTTTCTACATATGCAACATATTTCATAAAAAGTTCAATAATTGAAGCAATCCAAAAAGATGTAATTATTAAAATTCCATTAAAAGTTTCCAAAAAGTACAACATACTGAAAAATGAAATCTCAAAAAAACTTGAAAACAAAATATCTTATGATGAAACCAATATTCCTGAAGAGTCAATTCCAGATTTAAGAGGAACTCGGCACATTAAAAAAACTATTGAAAGAGAGGGGCTAATCAAAAGAGAAAATCTAAATTCCCTCGAATATAAATTGCTTCCACAAAATCAAACTGCTGAAAAAATGCAAGATGAACTTGACAGAACTTTTCTAATAGATAAAATTGCCAAATTTCTTGATAAATTAGATAAAAGATATTATCAAGTTTTGTTTTCAAAATATGTTGAAGGAAAATCATGGAAAGAAATTGGAGATTCGTTAGAACTATCTCATGAGGCTGTAAGACAAATATCTAAAAGAGCAATCAAGAAAACTAAGGCAATGTTCGGAGATGTTTTTGAAGAAAAATTTAATTATGCAAATGAGAGAATATAAATCCTTAAATATAAAACCCTGCTTATTTTTTAATGGAATCTTCAAGACGGGATTTTCTAAAATCATTAGCAACAATTTCTCTTCCAATTCTCGCAGGATGTAGTACTTTAGAAAATGCAACAGAAACGACAAAAGTTCATGAGTTCAGACAAGCCTTAGGAAAACAATGGAATCATCTTCCAAGAGAAAGAAAAAAACAAACTGTTTATGCCTGGAAAAATTCTTTCAACGAATATGATAGAAATAATTTGTTAACAATCTATTCAAAACCTGAAAATCATTATAATACTCTAACTGATAAAAGAAAATGTGAAGTCTATAAAATGGAATCCGCCCTAGGTGAAATTCCAAATAAAAATTCTCAAGAATACGAAGATTTTTTAGAATTAACAGATAATTTCCCGTGGATAAACCCAAAGGATGCAACAAAGTCAGACGCACTTTTACTCGAAAAAATCAGCAACTCACTTTCAAGCGCCTTTTTTTATTAAGTTAAAATATAAAACAAAATGACTAAAAAAATAAAAAACCAATATGGAAAACAAAGAGACGAATTCAGCAACAACGCCTTACGTAAGTTATAGAATTAGTGCCCAAATTAAGGAAAAAGGAATAGGGCATAATGTTAAGAATACAATTAAATCTTTTTTTGATAGTCGAGGAGTTTCTCATAAGATTAAAGATACTAAAATAAGCTCTAAAGAATTTGATTGTGTCGTAGAACTACACAGTTATGAAAATGATTACAATATACATGCATTATCCCAGCACTTAGATAGTAGTGGTAGAATTCCAGATAAAAAAGGATTAAAGCCAACATTTTCAATTACTGCAGTGCCTTATGAATATTTTAGACCTTCAATTGAAGAATATAAAAATGTAGAAAACACAAAGGTAGAAGACATTGTCTGGCAGAAAACTGTTAAAGATTTAGAATCAAAAATAAGAGCTGGAGAAAAACAAATTGATGATTTATCGCGGGCACTTGGAGAAAGACAAAAAGTAATAGACTCGCAAAATAATAAAATTCAAACTTTAGAAAAAATAATAAAAAAACCTTCAACTGATAACTTAAAAAATCCTATAGAGTTCATTTTAGAAACATGTTATAATCAATCTTCAGAACATTTAATTAACGCAATTGCGGATTATGATAAGCTACAAGGACTAGATTATAATTTTTATAAATTATATCACAGACAGAAGTTAAACTTTCTAAATTTTATTAATCTAATAGCTGAAACTAACTTCACAAATGAATTAGAGTTTCACGCTTGGAAAAAAAGATTAGGTGATTGTGAAGGTAAATTTGAAAAAAGCGAGGATGGGAGAGAAATCACAAAAAAGTTAACTAAAATAGAAGCAGATAGAGAAATTTTGGAACTAGCCAAAAAATCAGGAGCTGACGAAGAAATTATAAAATTAGCGGACGCAAAAGTTAGTGGATCAAAATTAGAATATCAAAGATTAAAAAATAGTTATGAAAAACTCCATGATAAATTTTTAGAGCATAGGAACAAATATTTTAATGTTATGCAAAATGAAGAGTTTTATGAACCTGTTTTAGAAGTTATTGAAAATGCTAAATTTCGAAGGGAAGCCGGGGCAAATATCCCAATATTTACAAGGGTAAAAACAGACAGAGAGAAACATTTTATGATTTACTATCCCAACTTATTTGGATTTGATGCAGTTCTTGAAAGAGATATTAGTCAAGAAATAGGATCATTTTTGATTGATTATCATAAATATAAAATGGAAAAAAATAAATTTGGAGAATTTGGAACTATTGCAATTGTTTCACCAATTAAAGAGAAACAGAAAGATTATGATTTTCCAAAAATTATGGAGAAAATTAAAAAAGGATCTAAAATAATGAATAATGACCCTTTATTCAACTTTTTAGGAATTCCTGCAAAAGTATTTAGTATTGTTGAAAACTAATCTATATTTTCTTCCAACAAATTTATAAACTCTCCCCACCAATATTTATTATGGTATTATGGCCCTTAATTTTAAGCATAGGATTAATCGCAGTATTAGCAATCATCTTCGTCTATTATTACAACAAATTCGTAGTTCAAGGAAACCGAATTGACAATGCTTTATCTCAAATTGATGTCCAGTTAAAAAGAAGAGTTGATTTAATTCCAAATCTTATTGAAACAGTAAAAGGTTATGCAAAGCACGAGAAAGGAATAATGAAAGAAGTTAGTGAAGCAAGAAAAGCACTAGTTTCAGCAAAAGACATGCCTTCAAGAATTAAAGCAGATAATAAATTAGAGAGCGCACTTAAATCAATATTTGCAATTGCAGAAAATTATCCAAATCTTAAAGCAAACGAAAACTTCCTCCAATTACAAGAAGAACTTTCAGCAACAGAGGATAAAATAGCTTACTCAAGACAATATTACAACGACACAATTTTAGATTTTAATAATTCAATAAAAGTTTTCCCTGGAAAAATGTTTGCATCTTTATACGGCGTTAAAGGAAGACCATTCTTAGAAATCGCTCCAGCAGAAAGAAAGAACGTCAAAGTTAGTTTTTGAGATAAAACGAAAAATTTAAAAGTTAACATTTAAAGATATTTTAATGGTGTGGCAATTTGAAAAATTTGAAGGATTTCCGGTTGTGCATGATTATTCAAACAAAGGGGAAAGTTTAAGCATCTATTTTTTTCCCAAATGTCCCGAAGATACAAAAAATATTTTTGATAATCCAGATTTTTATAAAAACTTTGTTGAATTTTCTATGGGTGCAGAATCTCTAAATTCAACAAGTGATTTAATTTTAAGAGATAAAAAATTAATAAGAAAAATGTGGAGCATAGTAAATGATCCAAGAACTCCGAATGTGACAGAGGCCACATGGAAAAACATAGGTTATGCTTCATATGAAGATATGTTATCTTTTGCCAGAAATTTTATTGATAGATTCCCTTATTTGAAGAATGAGATAACTTTGCCAACAAGCTCAGTTGTTGAAACTCTCCCGAAATATGCGAGGGAAACAAGAGAATGGTATAAAGAAGAGGTTGGCAGAATTGATTGGCAAGATTTTACAAAAGTAATTAATAGGAAATTCTATGAGATGTTTACAGGAGCAATTGAATCAAGAATGGCTTCCCATCAACAACCCCTGCTTACTCCAAAAAATGCAAGGGAACTTTCAACATTAGTTAACATGTTGACATAAATCAAAAAATCCTATTCTTATGCTTTTCATATCTTTCGCTAGAAATGATATTAATAGGATAAACCTTCAACACAGAATTAAATTTTTTAACCGAAGTAACTTTTCCAAAAATATAATCTCCTTCATTAATTGAAAAACCTGTGTTATTTGCGTTAATAAAAGAATGATAACCTAAAAACCTTCCATAAAATTGATTGTTCTTTTTTCTCTCTTCTGCCTGAATATGTATTTGGTTTCCAACATTTACTATTTGTTCAAGAAAAACAGGATATTGCCCCTGAGAATTTTTATTCTCTCCAACCCCTCTAATAACCATCTCAAATTCTTGTCCGTTTAGTTTTTCGGGAAAATCCAGTTCATTCAATCCTTGCAAATATCCAATAAACTCCTTCTCTGAAAAATAAAATCCTAATTTTCTTTCATTAGATATTTGTTTTTTAGGAATAAAGTCCGGACTTCCACCACATGAAATTCCCCTCTCAACTTTTAATATTTTATCAAGGCTTATCATGGGCTAATTTTATAAACTTCCTTTTTATATTTATCGTATGGAAAACAATCAAAGAATTTTGTTTTACAAGCAAATTTCAAGAAATAAGAGGAATTCTATTTTTCTTTTAACATTAATAATTTTAGTAATAGCTGTTTTGGGTTTTGTTATCGGAATGGCAATGGGCCCGGACTATTTTACAATAATAATGATTATCGCAATAATTTTTTCAGTTTTTTATGTCTGGTTTGGTTTTTACAACAGCGATAAAATTGCCTTAGCTTCAGTAAATGCAAAAATCGCAGACAGAAGAATTCACAAAAAACTTTATGATTCAGTAGAGTCAATGTCTTTAGCTTCAGGACTTCCTATGCCAAAAGTTTATGTTATGCCTGGAACTTCAATAAATGCTTTTGCTTCCGGCAGAGATCCTAAAAACGCAGTTGTCTGCTTCACCGAAGGCGCAATTGAAAAACTAGATAAAAGAGAACTTGAAGGCGTAATAGCTCATGAGATGTCGCACATTGCAAATTATGATATAAGATTCATGACTCTTGCAGCAGTTCTCGTCGGAATGATTGCAATAATTTCAGAAGTTTTCCTGCGAAGTTTATGGTTTAGCGGAGGAAGAGGCGGAGGAGAAAAAGACAAATCACAAATTATTTTTCTTGCAATAGGAATTGCATTAGCAATTTTAGCTCCAATTGCAACTTATTTTGTCCAATTGGCAATTTCAAGAAAAAGAGAATTTGCAGCCGACGCAACAGCGGTAAAACTTACAAGAACACCAACAGGATTAATAGGCGCACTTAAAAAAATAAAAACAGACGCCCCCATGAAACCTCACTCTGTCAGCAAAGCAGTTGCCCCCTTATTCTTCAGCAATCCTTTCAAAAAAGATTTCAGCAATGCTTTCTCAACACATCCACCACTTGAAAAAAGAATAAGTGTTTTGGAGAGAATGTAAAAATATTTATCCAATCATAACAGATTTTATAAATCAAATCTTCCCAAGATAAATGTTAAAATGTCTGAAAACTACACAAACTATCTTAATCTAGAATCAGAAATTCTAAAACAAGATGCAAGAGAATACAGAAATCTCTCCCATAAGACGGTTTATCAAGTTAAAAGGGCAAAATTTTTATCGCAAGCAGAAAAACTCGAATCAAGAGTTAGAGAATATAGAGAAGAACTAAAAGAAGAAAACAAATCAACTTTAAGCTTTGAATTATTTTTTAGATATGCTTTGGGTATGGTTAAAAGGGAAAAAATAAGAATTCTGTAAAAACCCAAAACCGCATAGTTTATAAACCATCTAATTTTATTATCACCAATAGGTAGTTGAAGAACACACTATTTCTTCACACGTAATAATGGAAAAGTTTGAAAAAATACTTGGTAAAGATAATCCTTTAACTTTAGCAATTAAAGACAGAGGATTTAGTGAACCTTCAGAAATTCAGGAAAAATCAATTCCGAAAATCTTAGAAGGAAAAGACGTCATAGCAATAGCTTCAACTGGCTCGGGCAAAACCCTCGCCTTTGCAGCAGGACTTGTCCACAACATCAAAGAAAGACAAGGAATTCAAGGTTTAATCTTAACTCCTACAAGAGAATTAGCTGAACAAATAACAAAAGAGTTATCTAATTTTTCAAAATATAAAAAATTAAAAGCAGTTGCAGTTTACGGCGGAGCTTCATTTCATGTCCAAGAAAAAAACATAAAAAATGCAGATATTATCGTCGCAACGCCTGGAAGAATGCTTGACCACATAAAACAAAAAACAGTTTTCTTAGGAAAAGTAAACACTTTAGTTTTAGACGAAGCAGACAGAATGTTTGACATGGGTTTTAGAGACGACGTCACAAAAATAATTTCTGCCTGCCCAAAAGAAAGACAAACAATGCTTTTCACAGCAACATACTCTCCAGACATTGAACGTCTTGCAGAACAACACATGGTTAAACCAGTAGAAATTTCTGCAGAACAACACGTCGACCCAACAAAATTAACCCAAGTTTATTACGATGTAAGAAACGACTTAAAATTTTCCCTCCTTAAATCTCTTTTAGAAAACGAAAAATCAAATCTTGTAATGGTTTTCACAAACACAAGAAGGACAGCAGACTTCATTGCTAAAAATTTGCAAAAATTAAACATTGAAGCAATGGCAATTCACGGCGGATACTCGCAGGAAAAACGAAATAAAACAATTGAAAAATTCCATTCAAACAAAGTTCATGTAATGGTTGCAACAGATGTAGCAGCAAGAGGTTTGGACATCAAAGGCGTTACGCATATTTACAATTATGACATTCCTCCAACTAAAAATGAATACACTCACAGAATCGGAAGAACAGCACGAGCAGGCAAAGATGGCAAAGTAATAAATTTAGTATCAAATAGAGACTATGATAATTTCAATCAAGTAAGGTTAGCAGATTTTAAAATAGAACGTAAAGAAACACCAGAAATTGAAAAAATAATGGTTAGAATGGACGATAGCAGAAGCTTTAACACAAGAGGCAGCAGGCAAAGAGGACGAGGCGGACGAGGTTATTCTAGAGATGATAATAGAACTAATAGTCGAGAAGGTTCAAGTTTTAGAGGAAGAAGTTATGGAAGAGATAATGATAGAACAAGTTCAGGTAGAGACAGACCTCAAAGAAGTTTTTCAAGTGGCGGAAGTAGAGAAAGTTCAAGCAGAGGGCGAAGTTATTCAAGTCCTGGAAGCAGAAGCGGAAGCAGAAGTTATTCTAGAGATGATAATAGAACTAATAGTCGAGAAGGTTCAAGTTATGGAAATAGAAGTGCGGGAAGAAGCTATGGTAGAGAAGGTTCAAGCGAAGATAGACCTCGAAGAAGTTATTCAAATTCTCGAGGAAGAACTGGCGGAAGAAGCAGAGACACAAGAAAACAAAGAGATTACAAACCAAGACAAAGACACTAACACCAAATTTTTATAGTCCATTTTCTTTGATAAATTATGAAACTAAAAAGAGCATTCAATAATTTTATAGATTCATACAAATCCACAACTCCTCTTGAAAGAGCCAAATTAATTTTCAATAGTCTAATCAGAATAATTCTTTTAGTCGCAATAGTAGGTTCAATAGCTAATTCCAGATGGACTGTTCTTTTTGTAACCACTTCAACTTTTATTTTAACTTTTGTGCCTTACTTTTTTGAAAAAAATTATAAAATAGATATTCCTGAAGAAATTGAAATCATCATAACTCTGTTTATTTTCGGTTCATTATTTTTAGGGGAAGGTCATAGTTATTACACTTATTACTGGTGGTGGGATATAATCCTCCATTTAGGTTCAGCAATTACTTTAGGTTTTATAGGTTTCACAATACTCTATGTTTTATATAAAGGAAATAAAATTCTAGCAAAACCTTCGACATTAGCATTTTTCTCATTTGCATTTGCGCTTGCTTTCGGAGCACTTTGGGAAATATTTGAATTTTCAATGGATCAACTATTTGGATTTAACATGCAAAAGTCCGGTTTAATGGACACAATGGCTGATTTAATAATTGACACAGCCGGAGCATTAGTAGCTTCTCTGTTCGGGTACCTTTACATTAAAAACAAAAGATTTTTTTTAATAACTGGAATGATGAAAAGATTTGTTAATAATAATCCCGAGCTATTTTCTGTGAGGAAGAAAAAATGAAGCTAGCACTTTTATTCTCCGGTGGAAAAGATTCAACTTTTGCAGGATATTTAGCAAAAAAGTACAATCATGAAATTTCTTGTCTAATCACAATTGCCTCAAAAAACAAAGAAAGCTATATGTTCCATACTCCATCGATAAATCAGACAAAAAATCAGGCAAAAGCTATGAACATTCCAATAATTCTCTTAGAAACTAAAGGAGAAAAAGAAGAAGAACTAAAAGATTTGGAAAAAGCAATTAAACAAGCTATCAAAAAATATAAGATTCAAGGAGTTATAACTGGGGCTGTAGAATCAGTTTATCAATCTTTAAGAATTCAAAAAATTTGCAACAAATTAAAAATTGAATGCTTTAATCCCCTCTGGCAAAAAAATCAAATTGAACTTTTAGAAGATTTAATTAAAAATAAATTTGGAATAATCATAACTGGAGTTGCAGCTTATCCTCTAAATGAAAAATGGCTCGGAAGAAAAATAGATAAAAAATTTATAAAAGAAATAAAAGAACTAAATAAAAAATACAAAATTAATCCTGCCGGCGAAGGAGGAGAATTTGAAACCCTTGTTCTTAATTGCCCGCTCTTCAAAAATAAGCTCAATATACTTAATAAAAAAATTTCCGGAGAGAAAAATACTTGGAATTCAGAGGTTAACTTAAAATGAAAAAAACAAATAAAATACTCATAATTTCAACATGTAAAGAAAAACTCCACGAACTAGAATTTATAAAACCAATAGAAGATATTTTAAAAAAACAAAAAACAAATTTTACAGCAAAACATTACAAAGAATTATCCTTAAAAGATATTAACAAAGCTAAAAAAATAATAATCTGTGGAACAAGTTTGCAAGATAATGAATTTATCGAAGATATTAACCAATTTCAATGGATAAAAAATTCAGATAAGCCAATTTTAGGAATTTGCGCAGGCATGCAAATAATTGGTTTGATATTTAATGAAAATAATAGAAAAGAAAAGATAAATACAAAAACAGAAATAGGTTTTTACACTGAAAAATTCAGAAAAAATTTCCTGAATATTGAAGGCGAAAAAGAAGTTTATCATTTGCACAATAATTCCATTGATTTTTCAAAATCAAATGAATTTGAAGTTTTTGCTTCTTCAGAAAATGTTTCTCAAGCTGTTAAGCACAAATCAAAAAATATCTTCGGAATTTTATTCCACCCAGAGGTTAGGAATAAAGAACTGATTATTAATTTTGTTAATCAAAATAATTAATCTAAGTCTATAAAAATTATCAAATGTGGCAACTATCAAGTCCTCTTTTCTTAAGGTATTTCTGATGATAATCTTCTGCAAGATAAAATTCTCCCGCTTCTTTAATTTCAGTAGTAATTGTTTTATCTAAGTCCTTTTGCTTTTCTTTTTTACTTTTCTCTGCTAATTTTTTCTGCTCAACATCGTGATAAAAAATAGCACTCCTGTACTGACTTCCAACATCAACTCCCTGCCTGTTCCCTTGAGTAGGATTGTGGTTGCCCAAAAAATTTCCAGTAATTTTTCATAACTAATTTTATCAGGATTAAAAATAATCTCAACCGCTTCAACATGCCCTGTTTTCCCAGAGCAAACTTCCTCATAACTCGGATTTTCAACACTTCCCCCAGTATATCCAACTCTCGTCGATAAAACCCCATCTAAATCATCAAACAATTTCTGCGGATT
>Ga0210057_1003563_pt1 | contig 21379 bp, 19 predicted proteins | sample CryGeyCG2114_010_2_FD_183968 | JGI IMG/M metagenome (GOLD analysis project Ga0210057, IMG submission 183968) | Groundwater microbial communities from aquifer - Crystal Geyser CG10_big_fil_rev_8/21/14_0.10 (SPAdes) (version 2) | ecosystem: Environmental > Aquatic > Deep subsurface > Groundwater ...
TGTTTCCTTCTACATTAAGATTAGAAGAAAATCTACCTGTTCCCCGAACATCTAATTTATATCCTGGACTGGTTGTCCCAATGCCGACGTTGCCGTTGTTGGCTATGGTAAAGACAGAGCCGGTGGCATTTCTGAAGTCAACAATATTCCCGGTTCCTGATTGGCTAACGGTGAGGCCGGTGGCAGTAGAGGAAGCGTAAACATCTAAAATAGCTGTTGGCGTCGTCGTCCCGATGCCGACGTTGCCATCAGAATCAATTATCATTCTTACATCAAAGCCGCCATCTGATTTTTTGGTGTAGAATCTTAAATCTCCTTGTGGGGTTGAAGTGGCAGTATTGTAAACTGAGGCAATTTGGGCAGTTGAGGTTACACTTCCATCTAAGGCCTCTGCCTTAAACAAAATTGCTCCCCCAATTCCAGAACCAGCTGTTCCAGTAGTCTGTCTCTGAAGTTCAAGAATAGTAGCAATTGTACTAGTGCTGGAAAGATTAGCAATTAAATCAACAATCTTTCCTGTTCCTGATTGGCTGACGGTGAGGGCGGGATTTGTTGAGCTGGCAGTAATCTCAGTAATTTCTTCAAGATAAATAGGAGAGCCAAGAGCGCCAATTTCAATATCGCCAGCGCTGACCAGCAAAAGTCCGGCAGTGCCGCTGTGAGTCAGCTCGACATAATCTGTACTAGTGGAATAAACCTGGAGCTTGTTTTGAACATTGTCGGTTTTAATTGAAAGAACGCCGCCGCTGAAAGGATCAATTCTTAAATTCCCGCCTTCATCAACTGAAAAGTCAGCGTATTTTAAAGCAGAATGAGACAGCCGAAGCTGAGTGCCGGTATCATAAACATTGAGCTTGGTGGCTGGCGTCGTTGTCCCGATGCCAACATTGCCATTAGTATCGATCCTTACTCTCTCTTGACCTGCAGTAGCAAAGATTTGGGCTCCAGTAGAAGTAGCAATAAACTGATCAGCTGAGGTTAAAATGAGATCAGCTCCTGAGCCTTCGGTTTTGATATCTAAATTACCAGAAGTGGTCTTCCAGGTTGAGGCAGCGCCGGCAGTAATGTCTACTGCTCCTGAGGGACGAATTAAAACTGAAGTTCCGGAAATATCAGTGGCTCCGCCAGAAACAGTAAAGCCATCAGCAGCGGTCAGGGCAGCGCCAGAAACATCTAACCCTGACTGGGCTAAAACTTTCCCAGCAAAAGTGGAGGTGGCAGAAACATCAAGCTTTGAGTCAAAGACTACATTTCCAGTTCCTCTTAGAGTTCCCCAAACATCCAAAGTATAAGCTGGTGTGGTCGTGCCAATGCCAACATTGCCTGAGTTATCTATGGTGACCAAATCCCCGGCTGTAGTGGAAGAAATAGCAAAAATATTACCACTGCTTGGCCTAAACAGATCCAATAGTGCCGATGGTGACGCCGTCCCGATGCCGACCTTGCCATCTGGATTTAAAATAAGGGAACCGGCCAAAGTGGAAAGAGTGGTGGTGGCTAAGCCAATTATTTGGTCTGTGCCAATAGTTATGGTTCCTCCTCCAAAAGTTCCAGTGGCAGCATAGATGTTTGCCCATTTGTATGTGGCTGAACCTAAATTATATGCAGTGGTGGTGGCAGGAAGGATGTTACCGGCTACTGTGACATTACCATTATTAGCTATTGAAAAGACAGTGCCAGTAGCATTCTTGAAATCAACAATATTTCCTGTTCCTGATTGGCTGACGGTGAGGGTAGAGCTGGAAGAGGAAGCTGAAATAAAGGTGATCTCTTCAATATAAACTGGGGAGCCAATGGTGCCTATTTCAATGTTGCCGGCAGTAACGGATAAAACTCCGGCAGTGCCTTTATGAGTGACCTCGAGATAATCAGTGCTGGTTGAATAAACCCTGAATTTATTTTGAACGCCATCGGTTCTGAGAGAAAGAACCCCGCTGACCGGATCAATTCTTAAATTCCCTCCCCCATCAACCGAAAAGTCAGCATAATAAGAATCAGAATAAGCTAAGCGGAGCTGGGTGCCAGTGTCATAGACATTGAGTTTGGTGGCTGGTGTTGAGGTGCCGAGGCCAATATAACCTGAAGCAGCCAGGACAAGCTGGTTGGCATTACCAGTGGTGAACAAAGTGGTAGTGGCACTTCCTTCAAAAGTATTTGAACCAATAATAATAGTATTCCCAATAGTGGTAGTAGCAGCATAAAGATTTGCCCATTTGGAGGTCAAAGAACCCAAATCATAGGTAGTGGTGGTAGCTGGTAAAATGTGGCCCTTAATTTTTTGGGTGTGTTCAACTACTACTTGTTGAAGATCGAGATCATAATAGGTGTTGGCAGACCAAACCAGGCCAGCCACGATTAAAGCAGGCAAAATGGCTAACAAAATATTCCTTATTTTATTATTTTTCTTCTTGAAAATTGTCATTGTTATTGGTTATAAGTCATTGTCATTTATTTTAAAATTGTTCCGCCTTTTATTCTGATGCTGCCTTTTAATTGGGGCGAATGGTAGATATTATAATCAACCTGAATTTCATCCAAAATCGGGGTTCGACCCTGTTCATAGGTTTCAAATTTTATTTTGTAGTAAAAGTTTGGGGTGGCCCAATTCAATTGAGATAAAATGATCTTGGATTGGCCATCTGGAAGATAGGTCCATCCATTTAAAACTCCGTTTGCTGAATACCAGGTTTCACTGGTGGTGCTAAATTGAACCCAGAGAGCAGTAACAGCCGGTACAGTCGAAGAAGTAAAGAAAGTATCGATATTGATTACGGTTTGGCCTGACAAGAGATTCTTTGAAACCAGGGTTCCTGAGGTGTAATAAAGGGATTCAGTGGTAAAACTTAACCAGGAACCATAAGCAGTTCCCCTTGAATTTTTGGCAAAAGCTCTGACATAATAAGTAGTTCCAGCATATAGTCCAGTTATATTTAATGAATAGGTACCGGTTCCAAAAGTTCCAGTTTCAGACACACTGTAGGCAGGACTGGTGCTAGTGGCTATATCATATTGAAAACCTCTTTCAGTAACTGATGATTCACCAATTGAAGTAATATTGCCATTGGCAGTAGCAGTTGAGGTTGAGATATTGGTAGGGGCCTGAGTGGTCACTGTTGGATAGGTTCCTAAGTTATACCAGAGTTTTATTTCATCCAAAATTGGGGTTTGAGTTTCATTGGTGGTCTCAAACTTAATTTTGTAATAGAAATTGGGTTCGGCTGACCAGCCATAGAGGGCAATTCTATCAGTATCTAAATGATTTCCATCAGAAAGCTCGGTCCAGGCTCCGGCGGTATGGGTGGCTGAATACCAATTGGTTCCATCCTGGCTGAATTGAACCTTTAAGGTAGTAGTAGCAGTGGTGGTACAGTTATAACCAAAATAATCTATGCTGCTTACAGTGGTAGCATTAGCTAAAAGATTTTTTGAAACTAGAGTTCCAGTAAGATAATATTGGGACAAAGTTGTAAAACTTAGCCAGGAACCATAAGCAGTTCCTCTACTATTTTTGGCAAAGGCTCTGATATAGTAAGTAGTGCCAGCATATAATCCAGTTATATTTAATGAATAGGTACCGGTTCCAAAAGTTCCAGTTTCACTAACGCTATAGGCAGGACTGGTGCTAGTGACAATATCATACTGAAAACCTCTTTCAGTTACTGATGATTCACCAATTGAAGTAATATTGCCATTGGCAGTAGCAGTTGAGGTTGAGATATTGGTAGGGGCCTGAGTGGTCACTGTTGGATAGGTTCCTAAGTTATACCAGAGTTTTATTTCGTCTAGAATTGGAGTGGTGCTGGTATCTGAGGTCTCAAATTTAATTTTGTAATAAAAATTGGGTTCGGCTGACCAGCCAGATAAACTTAGAGCAGTGCTGGTTGCTAAGTTGTCGCCATTAGAAAGCTCGTTCCAAACTCCGGCAGTGTGGGTAGCAGAGTACCAATTAGTCCCATCTTGGCTGAACTGAACTTTTAAGGTAGTGGTGGCAGTGGTGGTAGCATTCCAGCCAAAATACTCAATACTGTTTACTATCTGGCCTGACAGAAGATTCTTTGAAACTAAGGTTCCGGTGGCGTAGTAAGTCTGGGCTTTTACTTCCCTAATAAAACCGAAGCAAGCAACAACGATGACAATGGCGATGATAATGACTAAATGATAATGATGCTCTTGACAAGCCATTTTGGTTTGCTATAATGAAAATGTGATAGCACTCTGGAGTGGTTTCGACCAGCTCCAGATTTTTTATTGGGAAATCTCATTTTTTAACTTCCTTAAATCAATGTATTTCGCTCTTTCTAAAAGTTCTTTAGCTACTCTCCCCCGAGTTGACATTACAATAATCCATTTGCCCTTTTGCTTAACCCGATCAATTGGTAAAACGAAATCACTATCTCCAGACATCAAAACTGCTGTGTCATATTTATCAGCTAAATCAACCATTTCAAATGCCAGCTCTATTAACATATTTGCTAATCATATAAATTAAGAACTTTTTATCTTTAGCGAAGAATAATCGGGTTTTGGCAAAAATTTTTCTCGCATCTTTCCCAAGCGGCTTTCATATATATGTTTCCTCAAATTAAAACTGGAAGCATGTTTGAAATGGCCATAATAAGAATTTATTGTTGCCAATATTTTATTTAACCCTGGAATTCCCTCTTTGGCGTTATTTAATCTGTATAATTTGTCTTTTAATCTTTTAACTACTTTTTTGCGGACCAAAGTATAATCAGGTTTCACGAAATATCCCAAAAAATCTATTCCTTTATCAATGGGCTGAATTTTAATTTTGTTTAGATTTAGCTCTAATTTTAAATTTTCCTTTAAAAAATCATTAATTTCGTCTCGCCAAAATTTAAGTTTTTCTTTATCTCTATCTAATAAGATGAAATCATCAACATAGCGGACATAATATCTGCACTTTAATTCTCTCTTTATGAACTGATCTAACTCATTTAAATAAAGGTTAGCGAAAAACTGGGAAGAATAATTGCCGATGGGAAGTCCCGCATTCTCTCCGGATTCAAATAAGGATTTGCGAGGCGGAATGAGTTTAAATAAAGACGGGCTGCCTTTGATAAGATAATTTTTGGTCGGCTTGTAGAAGATAATAGTCCTGGCTAACCATAGAACTTCTTCCTCCCATTGATTGGGCTTATCTTGTTTAGAAATGAACTTTTTAAAAATTGAAAATAAAATATCGTGGTCAATTGACATAAAAAACCCAGAAATATCTAGTTGGCAATAAAATGCCTCTTTTTTATAATTTTGGGTTACTTTTCTAATAAATCTCTTCAATCTCTTTACTGCCGCGTGCGTTCCTTTGTTTTTCCGGCAGGCGAAAGAATCAAAAATAAATTTTCTTTCTCCCATTTCTAATATTTCCCGGATTAAGAGATGGTGAACTACTCTGTCTTTAAATGAGGCGGCAAAAATTTCTCTTGGGGAAGGTTCTTTAACTACAAAACAAATCGAACGACCCGGTTTATATTTCTTTGTTTCCAGTGCTTTTTTAAGCTGAAAGAGATTTCTTTCTAAATTCCATTCAAACTTCAGAGCATTTATAGTTTTCCTCTTTGTTTTTCTACAATCCAAATAGGCTTGATATAGTTTTTCAAAAGTAAATATGGTTTTACTCATAGTTTTGAGATGCCCATTTTAACCAACCGCCAATCATCTCTCCGATTTCTTTAAGGTAGTTGGTTTGGATATGAGTAAATTGCCTTTTTGAAATCAAATTTAGTTCCTGGGCCATTCTTAATCTCACTTTTAATTTGTCAAAATTGATGCTCAGCTCTAAAATTTTCGAATATTTCTTTTTACCAGGCAAGGCATTTGCTTCTAAAACTAAGTCCAGACACTGCCAGCTTAAATCTAAGATATTTTGTCCCAGGGTGTATTTGTATTGCTTTGGGAAATTTCTTATCCTTTCATACAAAAATTTTATCAACTGATAAATTTTAAGGTATAAAGGGAGATGTTGGGAGCTGGGCATATTAGATTGTCGCAAATAGTAGCTAAAAATCGATTTCCCTCGGACGCAACGAACATAGTTGTTGTTGGTCTTATCGTTGTTGCTGACACTGCCATTGTTGAAGTTCAGGTTCCAGGCGTTGTTGCTATCATACTCGGTAGAAGACCAATAGTAGTTGGACTGAGCGTTATTCTCTTACACTTAATAATAATTCTCCAAAGGCCTGACTATCTTTAGAGAGACCTTCTGGCTACTAATACCCCTATTACTTTTATACTTTTTAGAGGTGGTAAGAGCGCAATAGATTTTTAGCCGCTCTCTCCCCCACCACTGCCCAGTTTAATGAGCAAAGTATGTGGAAGAATCTGGCGACAAAGTTTTAAAAGAATTCGCGAATCAAATTCCCAAACCCAAATTACCAAATTCTATTGCCCTCGGACGCAACGAACATAGTAGGTGCTGGTCTTATCGCTGACGCTGACACTGCCAGCGTTGAAGCCCAGGGTCCAGGCGTAGGGGCTACCAGACTCGGTAGAAGACCAATAGTAGCTGGACTGAATACCTGGTAATCTAGAATAGGGAGCTGAACCCTTTGCCTGGTCACGGATGCTGTCTAACTCCAAGATATTTGGCAATCTCCAGCCTGACCCCTTAGCTTTACAGGCATCCATTGCATCAAAAGTACCGGCAGCTGAAGTATAGTATCTTTCTAACCAATTCCTAGCTCCAATAAGTGTATTTCCAGTCCCGGCCCGTAGATCTGCGCTATGAGTTCCGCCAATATCGCCTCCTGAAATGGAAAAATAGGAATCTGCCCAGGTGTATGTTGTAGGTGCGCCGGCATCTGTTTTTGACCAAAGCAAATTAGCATAGACATTAGAGTCAGTGGCAATGCAAACCGTGCCCGGAGCCGCAGCTTCATCTGTCCATAAAATACAGTTGTAATCGTCGCAGTAAATGGTTTTAGTTGTGGTGGCGTTGGCATTATTAATAACACTGATGTCTCGGACTATGGTGGTAGTTGACCAGTACCAGTTAGGATTGGGAGAATAGCATTTAGCTATTGTTACCTGACCGGTAGTTGTAGCAATCTCCACTCTGCTTGTACCCTTGCCTATGTATGTTTCATCAGTAAAAGCGTCGCTTTTAAAATCAGGGCTGGCCCGGACAGTTAAAAAAGTGAAAACCGCGATAGCAGCAAAGCCACAGATGACAGTTATAACCAGAGATATTAATTTGATTTTTTTTGATGGTTTGAGTTTTGACATAAGTTTAATGTTTTGGTTTAGAGTTTAGGGGTTAAGAAGCTGGTATGGAAGTTGGGTTAGGAAGTTAGTAAAAATTAAGACCAACTTCTTAACCTCTAAACTATACTGGCTTCCTAACCCTTTAACACTAAACCATCTACAATACTGGCTTCCTAACCTCTAAACCCTAAACCAATAACCTTTCAATTAATTTCAATGAATTTCTATCGTATTTCTATTGTATTTCTATTTAATCTATCTTGTCGTACGCTGCCAGGAAGATCTGGTAAATCTGGATGGTGACACCTGCGGGAACTTGAACTCTCAAATTCCAAGCTTTGGAATTAAGGGGAATATTTACATTCGGGGTAATATAGGCCTTTCCTGCTGCTAAAGTGGTTGAAGCAGAAGCCGGAACCGTAAAGGTATCGGTCGTAGTAGAGTCGGTCACATTCCAAACTGTCCAGGTTGAAGAAGCAGTGGTGGTGCTATCAGCATAGCGAATGACGAATTTGTGAATTCGGCCCGTACCCGTGAACTTAGTAGAAAACGGATTATCCTCAATGGTTCGAGAAACAGTAGTAGCAGTTTCACAAGCTGTTGCGCAGCGAACCGGTAAATCAAATCCCAAAATCGGAATCATTTCTCTGAGAATTTCTTTGCCGGATTCAGCGATGGCATAATCATTTGCGCCGTAAAGAACTTTGCCGCCAGGAGTAACGCGGAAGATATTGTTCGTCCCGTCCGTAATCCTAAAGGCGCCCGTACTTGTCACGGCAAAAATCATATCATAACCTGCCTGAGTAATGAGAGTATTTTCGGTCAGTGTACCTCCAAGCTTGAGAGTGAGAGGAGCTGTATTGTCGTCACTAAGTCCAGAGCCAGCGTTAACTAGATCATAAATATTTCTCCAGGTAGGCGCTGTGCTACCCTGGCTAGTCAATAACTGATAGTTAGTTCCAAGTGTAGTTACTTGGAGAGCGTTAGTTCCACTTCCATAAAGTATTCCGCCCTCGGCAAAGGTTCCTGCTCCAGTACCACCTCTTGGCACATCAAGTGTTGCTAAGCTGCCAAGAGTCGTACCGCCTGTTCCCCAAATGGTAATTTGATCTTGAGTACCGGTTAATTGTTTCCAGACCCCTGATTCAACCCGAAGCAAACTAGTCCAGCCAGAAGTATTTTGCCCGGTACCACCCATACTTGTTGGAAGAGTCGAAGTTCCAGCTAAAGTGCTTGTTGAAGTCCAATAAGCAACATAATTGGCTGTGCTCGTTCCTAAAGCAATGGTTCCAGCTACACCAGGAATGGTTACAGTTACATTTGAAGAGGGTGCTATTCCTCCAGTAAGAAGAATATCACCAGCACCTCCGTCGGTGCCTTCAAAATGTAAGACATTTCCGTTTTCTCCAGTAAAAGCTGCTCCAGACTCAATATCACCAACCGCGGTAATATCTCCTGCTCCAACTCCACTTACTGATTTCCATTCCCACACTCCGGCTTCACTGGAAGTCAATACATAATTTGCACTAGTAGGTTTTGCTGCAGGAAGAGTATAGGTTATGGCCTGACCTGAAGTAGCTGAGGTAGCTGCCATAAACCCCGCATAATAACCTGAAATTCCGCCAGTGAATTTTAATAGCTGGTTAGCAGCCGTTAATTCCAAAGTGCCTGTCGCCACGGTAGTAGTGGCTAATTTTGTCTGCCCGACTACCTCAAATGCATAACCTGCGGTTGGATCTTGGGTAGCTGTCCCGCCAACGATTACGCTGGCAGTTGCCCTAAGAACGCCGGTCACTCTCTGAATTTCCTCTGTTACTACTTCTCCGGTGTCAATGTTGTAGTACATATTGGCAGCCCAGAGAATTCCGGCAGCAATCAATATTGAACAACCGATAAACAGGAAAGAAACAAATCTTGTTCCTCTCAAGAATTCCAATTTTGACTGAAATAATTTTTTGATTTTTTCTTTCATGATTTTTTCTTTCATGATTTTTTCTTTCATATTTGGTTTTTATTTTTTTATTCGACCTTTGACCCGTTTTTTTTGTTTTGATTGCTCAATTACTCGATTAACGGGTTAACGAGTTAACGAGTTATTTTTTGGTAAATTCTTTGTTTTTCCTTTTTTAGAAATCTAATAAATTCATTATTATTATTTTTCTCAAAACTCTCTACTATATTCGAACTAACCGATATTATTGCTCTTCTGATTTGCTCTCTTAATTTAAAATCTTTGGGAAATTCTTTTTTGCTGGTCAAATCGTAGATTTCTTTGGTAATCCTTAAGGCAAGCTTCCAAATTTTTAGATTCTCAAATTTTGTAATTTTCATAACTCGTTAATTTTTTAATTCGTTAATTGAACAATTGAAAAATTTTATTGAATTTGGTCGAAAACTAACAAAAATATATTGAAAATGCGGATGGCTTTATCTGAAGGAACCTTTACTTTTACCTGCCAGTCATTATCAGGGATATTGAGTAATTTAGTAATATAAGGAACTCCTTCTTCAAAAGTATCCATATTTTTTCCTGCCAAAGTGGTGGTGGCATAAATAGTGGTGCCGGCTTGATTAACAATTTGCCAGTCAGAAAATGCTGAAGTGGCAATGTCATCAATATATTTAATTGCCAATCTATAAACTCTGGCGGTTCCTTCCATTGCCTCTGGTAAAGAAATTTCAGAAGTGCTGGCGAAATGTTTAGAAATTTTGACATAAGAAGTAGAAGCAGTTTGAGCCGGGAAATCATACAGGAAAATCGGGACAGCCGCTCTCAAAATTTCCTCGCCACTTTTTCTAATGGGATGGCCATTGGCAGTGTAGAAAATGGTACTGGTAGCTGCCTGAATTTTCCCTGAACTGGAATCAAAGAAAGTTGTGCCGTTAGAAGTAACTGAAATTTTAAAATAATTGTCATCATCGTACCTCAAAACAAACTGAGGAAGAGTATTGGTTTCCAAAGCAAGGATGCCTTGAAAAAGTCCGTTGCCAGCGACCGTAAGTTTCTGGCTGGGAGCGGTTGTGCCAATGCCAATGTTGCCGTTGCTTTGATAAATAATAGAATTTCCCAAAGTAGTTCCAGCTGTCCAGATTGGCAGATAACCGGCCGTACCGGAGCCACCGACTCCTACCGGGCTTGGCGGAAAAAATATCGGGGGCGCGGGCGGTCTCAGCTCGCTCAAACATTTTCCGCCCACCAGATCAGTACAAATATCGCCAGTGGCTTGAATCCTGCCTGCCACATGTAAAGCGTAGCCAGGGGTTCTTGTGCCAACGCCAACTCTGCCTAAAGCATCAATGGTCATTGCTATTCCAGGGTAGAAATCACTGATGGAAGAAACTCCTACTCTGGTCGGAGAAATAAATTTGGCAACTCTATTGGGAAGACCTCCCACACCAATAATTTCTCCACCAAGGCCAACACAATTGCCAGTAGTAAGACAAATTGTTCCGGATAAATCTGGGAAAATATAATTTTGGTCAGCAGAAAGTGTAGCAACAGTCAGAGAACCTTTAAATTCTTCTTTGGTTAAAATAAGCTGGGGTGTGGTTACTTTTTCTTTAACATTCAAAGGAGCATTAATATCGGTTTCAGCATTGATAGTTAAATAAGGTTGGTAAGGGATTTCAGTAATAGGCGTCGGTTTCTCAACCAGCGGTGGCGGCGATATTTCTTGGGCTAATCTAAAATAGGGTTGGAGAGAAGCTAAGAGAAAAGAAAAAATTTTTTTCTCATTTAACCAACTATCCAGGGCAAAAATGGTTGTGATGAAAATTAAAATTAAAAGAGCAGTTCCTAAAATTTTAACCAAAAAATTTTCCTTTAAAATTCTGGGTTTTTCTTCAACCGGTAAAATCTCCTCAGCTTTTTCTTCTTCAACAATTTCTTCTTCAAAAGGTTTATATAATATATGTATAGGAGGAGAAATTTTTTCTGGCGGAATTTCTCTTTTTTCAGCCAATTCTCTTTTTATTGCCTGAATACTCTTTCCTTCCTTTACTTTTTTATCAATCTCAACCAAAATACTAATCACCTCAGCTGGATAAGCTCCATTTGGAGGCAAACCATTAAAAGATTTTCTTTGAGCATGAGGCAGTAAACCAATCTTAGTATAATAACGAAGTCGATTCCGGGGATCACCCTTTCCAAAATTAACTCCCGATTTCTCTGCTTTAGCAATAACTTCATCAATCATTATTAAATTTTCATTTTTGTTTGCCATTTAAATTTTGCCTGTGGAAATTCTGTTGAAATCTCAGTTTTTTTATCTCAATCCTTATTTGAAAGGAAAACTTGACAAATCTTTTTGATGTGATAAATTACAATACAGAAGGCCCGCACCCTTTCCCAAAAAGAAAGGGTAAAAGAAAATCGGCTGATTCATTTTTTCGACCTTCGGTTTGATTTTCGCGGGCCTTCTTTTTTTCCGGAAAATTTCCCGTCACGGGAAATTTTTTTCCCGATTATTTTATTATCGCTTACCAAAAAACCTTGTCAAGAACTATAGCTGTGGAAAACTTTAACTCTAAATTTTTAATGACTAATTCACAAAATCTCCACTTTAACCACCAGAATCAGTAGGGTTTTTTTCCTCTCTTTTAATTGCCGGGGTTTGACCCTGGCAAGATTAGCCTGACCAGAATATTAAACAGAGGTTAATTAACAGGGGTCTGACCCCGGTAGAGATTTTATAGAACCCGGGCGACCAGGTCAGACCCTATCGATCTAAAATTGTTCAAGGCTCTACCTTGAACATGTTAAAAGGAATTTGATTTTACCAACACCGGGTGTTGGTAAAATAGTTATTTAGGCGGCTCATAAATTCCATAACAAGGGTCTGACCCCTGTCAAGATTTATCTGAAGGCATAATTTTTTTAGGAGGCAGGAGATTTCCAAACAGGCTGTTTTGGGGAACTTTAGAGCGAAGATCAAGTACCAATGTATTTTCCCGCCACGGGAAAATATTTTCCCGCCAGGCAGAGAATTTTCGAAAATTGGCATTTAAAAGGAGGAATGCTTATTAAATCTTCTTTTCCAATATCTTAAAATCAAACAGTGGAATTAATGGATAATCTCCTAATTAAGAAGAATATCTTTCCAGTTAAATTTTAGTTTTTTATATTTTTTTACTTCATTAATATTTTCAATATATTTCTTAACTTAATATTGCCATAGCTTAATTAAGTTGATATAATAAATCAGGGTAGAAGTAAAAATGAGTAAATATAAGTATTATTTTCGTAAACCAAAATCAGAGATTGTAAAAGATATTTTAAAAGCTTTGGCTTTAAGTGGAGCGATTTATATTGCCGCTAGCTCCCCTTATTTTGTTTGGAATCTGCAAAGAAATATTAAACAATGGAAAAAATATAATAAAAAGAAATTTTATAATACTTTTTATCAATTAAGAAAGAAAGGTTATATCAATATTAAAAAAGTTCGTCATCAAATTTATATTTCTTTAACTTCGGAAGGAAAGAAAAAAGCGGGAAGGTTACAAATTGATGCCTTACGAATTAATAGGCCCAAAAACTGGGATGGAAAATGGAGGGTAGTTATCTTTGATATCTCTCAACTTAAGAAATTCTATCGAGAAGCTCTTCGGGGAAAATTAAAAGAATTAGGTTTTTATCTTTTACAAAAAAGTGTCTGGGTTCATGCTTTTGATTGTCGCGATGAAATTGAGGTTTTGAAAGAATTTTTTGGATTAAATGCTGAAGAAATCAAATTAATTATTGCTGAAGAAATCCCTAATGATGAATTACTTAAGAAATTTTTCAAAATAGATTAAAAACCCTAAGAGTTTAAAAGAATTAACTTAAAAAAGCCATGGCTTAATTAAGTTAATATAATATTTTTTGTATTTAATCGAAAAAAAATGGAGGAATTACTTTTTGTTTTAGAGGAAGGAGGTAATTTGTTGGTTTCTAGTGAAAGAAAATTTAGAATAAAATAAGATCTCAACCCTTGAATTTTCCTTTAGCTTTTTGAAGTAGAATTAAAAGGGGAGATTCAATATTTAGAGGTTAGACCTATAAATTTTTCTTTATTTTTTGGATGATTTATTTTTTCAGATAAGATATAATAAAGAAATGGAGAAGATTAAAAAAAATAAATTAATTTCCTTGTTGTTTGCTAGTTTTTTTGTCTGGGCGGGAATTATTTTTGCTCAGGAGTTGCCCCTTATTGCTAGGAGCTTAGAAATAGCTGACCCGGAAGTAGAAATTGGAGACATTGTTTCTCAAACTAAAGAGGGGGTATTTCGCTCAAATATTCCTTATGATGAAAATATCCTTGGAGTAGCGGGAGAAACTCCAATTTTAGTTTTTGGTAAACCAACCCCTACTACCTTACCAATAATTTCTTTTGGCCAAACTTTAGTCAAGGTCAGTAATATCAATGGAGAAATAAAAAGAGGGGATTTCATTACTTCATCAGAAAAACCAGGGATAGGTCAAAAAGCTACTCAATCAGGAATGGTTGTTGGTAGGGCTTTGGAAGATTTTAATCAAGAGGAAGGAATGATCAGAGCTGAAATTAATATCCAGTATGCCAATATTTTTCCGCCTGGAATTTCAGCCAAAAGTATCTTTGGAAAAATCTTAGAGAATATTGGAAGGCCTGAATATTTTCCAGAAGTATTAAGATACATTTTTGCTCTTTTGGTTGGAGGAGGTTCCTTCTTTGCTGGATTTTTCTCTTTTATCAGGACGCTGCATAGGGGGGTTGAAGCAATTGGAAGAAATCCCTTAGCCAAGAGGAGCATCCAAATAGCGATGATTTTAAATTTGATTGGAATAGTAATTTTAACTTTGGCTGGATTAGGGTTAGCGATATTTGCTATAATCTATTAATATGCCAAGTATACCAATAGAGATAACAACTGAACAAATTTTTTTTATTACTTTTTTCGTTTTGGGGATAGCTATAATTGGTTTTATTGTTTATTATTGGCGTTTGGCTAAGAAAGAAGGAGAAGAAAGATATCTCTTTTTGAGAGTAACAAAAGAGTTTGAAGAGCAATTGGAAAAATTAATAGAATCAGAAATAAAAATTTTGATTTCGGAATTAAATAAAAGGGTTCAAAATCTCACTGATGAGGCGGCGAATTTTTACAAAAAAGAGATGTCTGATTTCTCTCAAGGATTAGAAAAAGAAATGCTTGAAATAAATAAATTTAGTGAGGAAACTCGAGAAAAAATGCTGAAAGATTCGGAAATGAAAATTAAAGAAATGGAAGAAGATATTAAAGATGAGATTTCTAATTTTAGTAAAAACTTAGCCAAGATTCAAGATTTATTAACTCAAAGGGTGGAAAGTGAAGTTGAAAATTTTTCTAAAAATATTGCTAAAGAAGTTGACTCAATTTATCGTTCATCCTCGGCAAAAATAAATGAGGAAATTTCTAAGGCTGAAGAAAATATTGAAAAATATAAAGAAGGAAAACTAAAAGAATTAGATCAAAAAATTTATCAAATAATTGGGGAGGTGGCAAAGAAAACGATTGGGAAAACAATTGATATTTCTACCCATGAAGAGTTAGTAATGGCATCCTTGGAAAAAGCAAAAAAAGAAAAAATTTTTTAACCCCCACACCAAAATTTGGGGTGGGGTAAATTTAATGGCGGAGATATTTGAAGAAATAATTAAAAAAATAATTACCAAGGAAGAACTTATTTTTTTTCTGGAAGAAATCAATCTTTTGGAGAAATCTATCTTTATAGATGTGGAAATTCCTCTTTCTGAAAAATTAAAAGGAAAAGTGAATGAAGAATTTAGAAGTTGGCTGGAAAAATTGGAAAAAGAAAAATTCATTCCTCAATCTCCTGACCAGCAATTTTCTTTTTTTGAAAAAATAAAGAAAGACCTTCTTGAAGTACCTCAAATTCGTTTAGAAATTGCCTTTCAGCCTTCTAAAGAATTTCTTTTAAGAATAAGAAAATGGTTTAAAGAAGAAATTAATCGAGAAATAATTTTAGATATTGTGGTCAATCCTAAAATCACTGGCGGAGCAATTATCGAATATCAAGGAAAATATCTTGATTTTTCATTGGCAAAAGAAATAACTTCTATCTATGGATGAATTTAAAAATTATTTAGAAAAATATCGAGAGGTAGGTTATATTGTTTCTCTTTCTCACTCAATAGCTTATATTTCTGGTCTTCCCAGTCTAAAACTGATGGAAATGGTCATAACTGAAAGCGGAAAGATAGGAATAACCTCTGGTTTGGGGCAGAAATCAGCTGAGATTTTAATGACTGATGTTGAAAATTTAAAAGTTGGGGAAAGGGTAGTCAAAACCGGAAAAGAATTGGAAATCAGGATTGGAGAAGGATTATTAGGAAGGATGATTAATCCCTTTTGTCAACCAATCGATGGTCAAGGCCCGATAAGGGGAAAAAAGGAATATCAAAAAATTAAAAGAGGGGCTCTGACTTTTATTGAAAGAAAAAGAATAAATAAGCCCTTAGAGACTGGGGTAACGATGGTTGACCTTTTAGTTCCGATTGGCTATGGCCAGAGGGAATTAGTAATTGGTGATGCTAAAACTGGGAAAACCACTTTTCTTTTGCAAAGTATTTCCAGTCAGGCAAAAAAAGGAGTAATTTGTATCTATGTCGGAATTGGCAAAAAAGACACGGCTTTAAAATGGGTGGAAGAATATCTGAAAAATCAGAGAATTTTGGATAAAGTAGTAATAATTCATACCACTCCTGATGATTCCCCTACCCTAATTTATTTAGCCCCCTATACTGGAATGACTATTGCTGAATACTTTCGTGACCAAGGTAAAAATGTCTTAATTATTTTAGATGACCTCACTACCCATGCCAAAGTTTATCGAGAAATTTCTCTTTTGCTGAAAAGAAACCCGGGGAGAGATTCTTATCCTGGAGATATCTTTCACATCCAGGCCGAATTAATGGAAAGGGCCGGAAATATTAAATTTAATGGAAAAGAGGTAAGTATTACTGCCCTGCCAGTGGCTGAAACTTTAGAAAATGACCTTTCGGGTTACATTCAAACCAATTTAATGGCAATGACCGATGGCCATATTTTTTTTGATATCAATGAATTTAGGAAAGGGAAAAGGCCGGCCATCAACACTTTCCTTTCGGTTTCGAGAGTGGGAAATCAAACTAAAACCCAAATTGAGAAAAATTTAGCTGATTGGATTAGAAAAAAAATGATTGAATATCAAAGAGCAATGGAGATTTCTCAGTTTGGAGCAGAATTACCAGTGGAGACTCAAAAAACCATTGAACTCGGTCAGAGATTGGAAATCTTTTTTAGTCAAGCTCCAGTTACCATAATTCCTCGAGAATTACAAATATTTTGGGTTGGACTTTTAATTTCTGATTTTTGGAAAGACAAATCACTAATGGAGATGAAGGCAGAGGTTTTAAAAATTTTAAAAGAATATCAAAAGGGCAATTTGCCAAAATTGCCAGAAGAAATTGAAAAAATAAAGAATTTAGAGCATCTCCAATTCTTGATTAAAGAAATATTAGCTGAGGTTGAAAAAATTATTTAATTGTATGCCAACCCTTAGAGAAATAAAAGAAAATTTAGAAAGAATAGAAACAATTAAAAATCTGACCAATATTTACCATCAAATTGCTGCCTTAAGAATGAAAAAAGTTAGAGAAGGGGTATTGAGAAATCGAAAGTTTTTTAAAGAACTTTTAAGTTGCTATCAAAGAATTAAAACTGCTTATCTTTTCTCCCTTAAAGGAAAAAGAATTAAAGAAAGAAGGATTCCATTATTAAAAGGAGAGAAAGAGAAAGTAATAATTTTCCTTTCAGCTAATCATTTTTTTTATGGAACTTTAATTTTGGATATTTGGTCAAAAATTCTTCCTTATCTTAAAGAAAATGAGGCTGATTTAGTGGTAGTAGGTAGGGTGGGAAAATATTCGGCTGAAAGGTCAGGTTTTGGTCATAAAATGTTTTATTTTGAACTGGATGATGAAAAACCAGAAAAAGAAAACATTGCTGGAATTATCGAATTTGCCAAAGATTACAAAAAAATTATTGTTTTTTATGGAAGATACAAAACGGTTTTAACTCAAGAGCCAGTAATGAGTGAGATTTCGGAATTGCCCTTTGAAGAAAAGAAGGGAGAAATAAAAAAATATCTTTTTGAACCATCGCCGGAGGCAGTCTTAGAATTTTTTGAAAGCGAAATTATAATCAGCCTATTCAATCAATGCCTTTTAGAACATCAATTAGCTCGCTATGCCAGCCGAACGATTGCTATGTATAGAGCCAGGGAAAATGCCAAAGATTTGAGAAAAAAATTGGAAACAATTAAAAATAAATTAGTCAGAGAAAAATCAAACAAGGAACAAATTGAACTCTTTGCAAAAATTAAAATATGAAGGGACAAATTTTATCAATTCGGGGGGATATAATAGAAGTAGAATTTTTAGATGGAGATCTTACTTTGGGAGAAATTTTAATTTTGGAAGAAAATCCAGAAATAAAATTGGAGGTAGTTAAAACCCACAAAAAAAATATTTTTTCTTGTATTTCTTTTGGAAAAACTGAAAATCTCTCCCGAGGAATGAAAGTTGAAAGAGTTGGTAAAACTTTGGAAATTCCGGTAGGTCAAATGCTTTTGGGAAGAGTAATCGATATTTTTGGCAGGCCAATTGATAAATTGCCCCAATTTGAAATTAAAGAAAGAAGGAGAATTTATCAGCATTCTCCTCTTTATCGAGAAACAATATTGAAAAAGGAATTAGTTGAAACCGGAATAAAGATAATTGATTTTTTTGCTCCCTTAATGAGAGGAGGAAAATTGGGAATTTTTGGTGGAGCAGGTTTAGGGAAGACAGTTTTGCTTTTAGAATTAATGCATAATGTTGCTTTTTATCAAAAGGGAATTTTGATTTTTGCTGGCATTGGCGAAAGAATTAGGGAAGCCCAAGAACTTTATGAAACCTTAAAAAAGGAAAATGTTTTACCCTCAACCATTTTGGTCTTTGGCCAAATGAATGAACCAGCCGGTATAAGATTTAAGGCGGGGTTATCGGCTGCTACTATTGCTGAATATTTTAGAGATAGCCAAAAAAAAGATGTCTTTCTTTTTGTTGATAACATCTATCGATTTTTGCAGGCCGGTAATGAGCTCTCAACCCTTTTGGGAAATATTCCTTCGGAAGGAGGTTATCAACCAACCTTAGACAGCGAAATTGGGGCCCTCCAAGAAAGATTGGTTTCAACCGAAAATGCTTCTATTACCGGTATTCAGGCCATTTATATTCCAGCCGATGATATCACTGATCCCGGAGTCCAAACCGCAATCCCCTATTTTGATTCAACGGTCATTTATTCTCGAGAAGTCTATCAGGAGGGGAAGCTTCCAGCAATAGATGTTTTGGCTTCTTCCTCTTCTTTAATCGATCCAGCTATTTTAGGAGAGGAACACTATTTAGCTTTATTGGAAACAAAAAAAGTTTTAGAAAGGCATCAAGAACTTCAAAGAATAGTTTCCATTGTTGGAGAGGCCGAACTCTCTTTTGAAGATAGAAGAATTTTTCATCGGGCAAAAAAAATTTTGAATTTTATGACCCAAAATTTTTTTGTGGTAGCTGACCAGACTGGAAAACCAGGTCAATATGTAAAAAAAGCGGAAACTGTTTTTGGAATTAAAGCGATTTTGGAGGGAAATTTAGACAGAATTCCTGATGAGGAATTATTAAACATTGGCAGTTTAAAAAATATTCCTCATGAAAAATGAATTTTTAGAGGTAAAATTATTCTGGCTGCCAATAGTTAAAGAGGTTTTTTATCAAGGGAAGGCCGAGGCAATTTCTTCTCAAAATAGATTGGGGAAATTTGATATTTTACCAAAACACGCCAATTTTATTACCCTCATTTATGATAATCTCATCATTTTAACTCCAGAAAAAAAGAAAATTAGTTATCAATTCAAAAGAGGGGTTTTGGAAGTAAGCGAAGATAAGGTAAATATTTTTTTAGGGTTTTAACCCCGTTAGAAAGTTGTTATTGTTTCTTTGATGAATTAACTAAGTTATTTTGGGCTGACAAAGCGAGCTTTCTAACGGGGTAAAAATTTTTTAATCTTGGCAATAATCTCATCCAAAGTAAAATGAGCTTTGACTAAATAATCCACTGCTCCCAATTTTAACCCTTTTTCAATTTTCTCTTTTTCTCCAAAATTAGAAAGAATTATTACCGGAATTTGACTCAATTCCGGATTCCTTTTTATTATTGACAAAACCTCAAAACCATCTATTCCCGGTAACAAAAGGTCTAATAAAATTAAATCTACTTTATTTTCTTTTAATTTTTGAAGCCCTTCTTCCCCATCAATTGCTTCCAAAACCTCAAAACCTTCCTCGGCCAATTGTTGAGCAAGGATAAAGCTCAAAGTTTTTTCATCTTCAATAATTAAAATTTTCTTTTTCATTTATTTTAAGGGTAAAGTGAAATAAAAAGTGGTGCCTTTCCCTTCTTCAGATTGAAACCAGATTTTTCCCTGGTGAGCTTCAATAATATTTTTTGTTATATAAAGGCCGAGGCCTGAGCCTTTGGTTTCCATTCTAAGGGCATTGGAGGCCCGAAAAAATTTTTGAAAGATATTTTTTTGTTGCTCTTCTGGAATCCCAATTCCACTATCTTGGATTGAAAATTCAATTTCTTTTTGGTTTGATTTCAAATTAATAGTTATCATTCCTCCTTTTTTTGTATATCTGATGGCATTATCAATCAGATTTTGAAGAGCAAAAGTAATTTTCTCAACATCTAATTTAACTTTTGGCAATTTTTGGCTTGAAAACTCAAGATGAAGCTCCTTCTCTCTAATTTTTTCTTGATAGAGTTTTATTACCCCTTGAACAATTTCTTCTAAATTAAAGAAATTAAATTTATAAAGATATCTTCCTTCTTCTATTTTAACAATATCTAAGAGGTCATCGATCAAATCAATTATTCTTTCAACAGACTCAGAACCTTCTTGAATTAATTTTTTTTGAACTGGGCTTAGTTTTAACGATCTTTCTTTTAATAACCTCTCAAAAATCCATTTTATGGCTGAAAGGGGAGTCCTTAGTTGATGGGCGGTAATGGAGACAAACTCGGTCTTCATTCTTTCTATCTCCTTTTCTCTGGTAATATCATGCAAAATCATTATTTTTCCTGTTTTTTCTTCTTCAACTATAATCGGTAGGCTGGTTACCTCTAAAATCAAATTTTCTCCAATTTTTAATTCCTTTCTATAAACCTCTTTTATTTCCTCTCCTAAAAGAAAAAATAAAAATTTTAAATCTGGGAAATTTAAAAATTCAAAAAATTTTTTTCCTAAAACTTCTTTTTCTTTGATTCCGAAGAGATTTTTGGCTGCTGAATTAATTAATAAAAGCCTTTTTTCCTGATCAAAAACCATTAAGCCATCGGTCAGGCTTTGAATTATGGCTAAGGTTTTATCTTTATCAATCTCCATTATTTTTGAATTTCAGGTGGAGTCTCTGGAAGAGGTGGCTGTTCTGAGACTATTCCTTCCAAAGCCGGCAATCCTCTTTCAAGGTTCTCTAAAATTTTTTTAACCTCTTCATTCTCCGGATTTAATTCAAAAACTTTTTTAAACTCTTCAATCGCCTTTTCTTTTTCCCCTCTTTTGTCATAAGCCAGACCCAACATATATCTAGCGTTTGAGTAATTGGGAGCTAAATTTAAAGCCATTTCAAATTCATTTTGAGCTTTTTCAACTTCTTCTTTTCTCCAATAGAGCAATCCTAATTGAAAGGCCATCCCAACATCTTGAGGAGCTAAAACTTTTGCCTCTTCAAATTTTGAAATAGCTTCATCTATCTTTCCTTTTTGGTCAAAAGCTATGGCTAAAAGATAATGGCTGGAAGCATAATCAGGTTTCAATTCAATGGCTTTTTTTAAGTTTTCAATTGCCAAATCAAGATTTTGCTTCGAAACTTCATCTTCCCCTCTTTGAGCAAAATTCTGAGCCAGCAAAATATAAACCCTTCCTTTTTCTCCATAGGCAAAAGGCGAAGCCGGTTCCAATTCTGTTGCCCGGCGATAAGATTCCAAGGCTATTTCTCCGGCTTCCGGAATGCCAATTAAGTTACGATAAAAAAAACCCCTAACATTCCAATTGGCAACATTAAAG
>Ga0210057_1003564_pt1 | contig 21368 bp, 20 predicted proteins | sample CryGeyCG2114_010_2_FD_183968 | JGI IMG/M metagenome (GOLD analysis project Ga0210057, IMG submission 183968) | Groundwater microbial communities from aquifer - Crystal Geyser CG10_big_fil_rev_8/21/14_0.10 (SPAdes) (version 2) | ecosystem: Environmental > Aquatic > Deep subsurface > Groundwater ...
AAGTATGCCGTATCACTAATAATGATATTCCCGCCACAGAGCGACCGGCGACACTCCGAATTATAAAAACCGTTATCAATGATGACGGTGGGAATGCGACACCGGATGATTTTTCTTTCTTCATACAGACGAGCCCAAGCGGTACGGGGACGCCGGCAGTACACGACAGTGTTTATACATTACCGGCAGGGAACTACTTTGTAGGCGAAGAGCAATTTGCGGGGTATACCTCCGGAGTGTGGCATGGTGATTGTTCTCCCGCTCAAGGAGGACTGGGTAAGGTGACTCTTAAACCGGGCGACAATAAAGTGTGTCGTATCACCAACAACGACATTCCCAAGACAGACGAGACGCCGTTTTGTACTCTTTCCGTCAGCCCAACCGGTATAAAAAATGGCGAAAGCGCGACGCTTTCATGGACGTCGGGGCATATCGCAAGCGCATCCATCGACCAAGGTATCGGGGCTATTGCATTGCCGAGTGGTTCAACATCCGTTTCTCCGACGGCGACGACAACATACACAGGAACCTTCGTCGCGACAAACGGTACGACGTTGACCTGTGCCGCGACACTCGGCGTGACAGGTATTCCGCAGTGTATTATCCCGTTGTTCCCTTCTGATGTATATCAGGCAAGTGGTACGATCGGTCAGTCGTTTTCGTTCACTATTCCACAACCGTCCGGGACATCGCCGCTCACCGTAGTTGCGTCGAGTCTGCCAAGCTGGCTTTCAGTAAACGGCTCAACGATTAGTGGTACTCCGACCGAGACAGGTACGTTTGATGTGCAACTGGAGGCGGAAAATGAATGTGGCACGGCAAAAGCAAAACTGGTGATTACCATCTCAACGCCGGGGTGTACCACTTGTGGCGGTTCGTTCCCTCCAAAAGTTGTCCTCTTTGGCCAGCCGGAAGATAATCCCCTTGTCTTGAGCTCATTTGTGTATTTGGCGCAGGTTCCCTATACCGGCTTTGGCACAAGCGCACTGCAAGTCATTCTCTTTGTTCTCGGCCTCGGCGTCCTCGCGGCGCTGGTGGCGTACGGAGCGTTGACACTTCACCCATTGCGCCGTCTGCGAAATGTGCTTCGGGCCTTTATCCTTGAAGGTGTGGTACGTGCCGAGGCACCAGTGGCGCATACGAATACTTCGTCGGCTTCACCTCGACGTCCGGAACCTGCTCCACAACAGCCACCAACACCACCTGAAATTATGAAGGTTGCGACGCCTGTTGCATCGCATGCGCCGATGGCGCGCGATACATACGATGATGTGCCTGTTGATGCGGTTATGACAGTGAAGCTCACCCGCACTATCGTTGAACGTGCAAAAAATGAACTCGCAATTCTTTCCGAAGACGCCGGGCGCCTGATTGCGGAAACCGCGGATGGGGTTTCGGCAAAGGCAGACAGCATGCTCTCTGACGTACTTGCGGTTGCAAAGACGCGGTACCCGCGCGAAAACGGATGGCTGATTCTCGATACGGCGCGTGTGCGCGAGTCGCTCTTCGTATCATTTCTTTCCATGGTGCCACTCTTTGTGCAGTGGATTATTGCGGGAGAAAACAAAAAGGTGTTTGCATTCTTGCGTCTCTTGAAACGACAACGCCAGCCGGTCGGCGACTTCGTGCAGAAGGTCGTATCTGATTTGGGCACGGTACACCGCGCACGCTTGGAAGGTGCTCTCGAAGGAGTGGTGGATTCGGAGCTGGTTACTGTGGTGTACGATCTTTCAAACTCCGAACTCGAAGGTATGATACACGACCTCTTGTCGGGCGTGGATGAGACATATGAATCATCATATACCGCAGTGCGCCTTGCGCTGGTACGTATTCTTGACCGTATGCGTGCGCGAATGAATCGCACCGTGCGCGGACCATACGAATTCAATGGAGACGTGCGTGATGAGGTTTCGTCACAGGCATAATCCTTGACAGAGACAAACAATCATTTTATCCACCGCCTTTACTTTTTCCTTTGACCCTTTTGCGTGGAGTGTGCTATACTTCTCGCTGTAGTCACACTACATTTTTAGTAGCTAGGTATATACCACAATCATGTCAGCAAACTTGAGAAAGGGTGGCGCGGGGGTTGTAATCCTCATCATCGTCATCATCCTCATCATCGCTGGTGCGCTCTACTACAGCAACAGCAAGAGCACAGAGACGCCCGCAGATGAGACCACGACAGAAGATGGTACCGTTGAAGGCGCGATGACCGACAGCACAGAAGACGCAATGACCGACGAAGGAAGCGTTGAAGGTGCAATGACGGACGATGCGGGCGCTTCTGCAGACGACGCAGCAGCTGGCGAATAATTTCGCTCCTTCTCGTACGAGGCAAACGCTCCGCGCATGCGCGGAGCGTTTGTGCTACACTCCTCTCCGTATGTCACTCTCAATCGGTATTGTGGGGTTGCCCAATGTGGGGAAGTCAACGCTTTTTAACGCGCTCACGCGGCAGTCGGTTGACGCGGCGAATTATCCCTTTTGCACCATTGACCCGTCGGTAGGGCTTGTGCCAGTACCTGATGAACGCCTTGTTGCGCTTTCAAAGCTCTCACATTCCACGGAAACCATTCCCGCGGTGGTTGAGTTTGTAGACATTGCGGGTCTTGTGGCGGGGGCGGCGGAAGGGCAAGGTCTGGGCAATAAATTCTTGGCGCATATTCGCGAAACAGACGCAATTTTACAGGTGGTGCGCGCATTCACCGGCGACGACATTCACCACGTGTCCGGCTCGGTTGACCCTGTTCGCGACATCGGTGTTATTGAAACAGAGCTCATTCTTGCTGATATGGAAACGGTCGTTAAACGGCGCGCGGGTATTGAGGGCGACATAAAAGCGGGCAAAAAAGGAGCACAAGAGGAAGCGGCAATTTTACGCGCACTTCTTGATGGGTTTGAAGCAGGAAAGCCGGCACGTACCATACTTTCCACAGAAGATACCGAAAAAGTGTGCGGTCTGCACCTGCTCTCACTGAAGCCGACACTCTTTGCGCTCAATGTGCGCGCGGGATTTGACACAACCGCCAGGGGAATCGCCGAATCATTTTTGAAAGCACGCGGCGACAGGTTTGTGGCACTTGATGTGCGTAGTGAGGAAGACATGAAGGATTTTGACGAAAGCGAGAAAGGTGATTTGCGAGCGAAAGACACGCACGCGCTTTCCGAACTCATTCGCGAGGGGTACGCGCTCCTTGACCTCATTTCATTTTTCACTACGGGCGAAAAGGAAAGCCGTGCGTGGACCATCAGACGGGGGAGCATTGCACCAATCGCGGGCACGGCAATTCACACGGATTTCAAAGACAAGTTTATTCGCGCGCAGGTGGTGTTTTGGGAAGATTTGGTAGACGCCGGCTCACTGGCAAAGGCGCGAGAAAAAGGTGTCGTGCGTACGGAAGGGAAGGAATATATCGTGAAAGACGGCGACGTAATTGAGTTTCGTATTTAAACCAAGAAATAGGAAAGCCGACTGGTGGAGCCCAGTCGGCCGGTCTTTGTTTGCAGCTCCCTTTTACGAGCATTAGACGGCTGTGCCTCCGTCGGAGGCGTCGGATGAAGATCCGCTTTTCGCCGCTGATTCTCCGATTCGTCGGGTAGGAGACTCCACTCCTTTATCGAATCGATTTGTGGGGCAGCTGCGTGCCCACCCCTTCTAGTCCGGTGGCGTCATTGGCCCTCCGCAACAGGCTTGGGGTTAATCGTCAGGTGCACCTACCTTGAGTATAGCCGAAAGAAGGGTATACTGTCAAGGTATTAGCGCATAACCTTTTTGCTATGGAATCACAAATGTCTTCAGATGGTGGCAGACCAAAAATGACGCCGAAAGATTTCTTTTTGTATCTTGCGGCGGCGGCCACCTTGTATGTGAGCGCGGGTTCACTTCTCGGGCTTCTCTTTCGCACCATTGACGCATCGTTTCCCGATGCGCTCTCGTATGGCGACTTTTATTCATCGGGGATTCGTTTTGCTATTGCCGCACTCATTGTGGCATTCCCACTCTTCCTTGTCGTCTCGTGGCGTATTCAGAAAGATATCGCACACGACACTTCACGCGCCGCGATTGCAATTCGCAAATGGTATATCGGCTTTACGCTCTTTGTTGCGGGCGCGGCCGTTGCGGGAGACCTCGTCGCAGTCGTCAACGCATTCTTGGGCGGTGAGCTTGCCGCACGATTCTTTTTGAAGGCCCTTGCCGTGCTTGTTGTTGCCGGCGCGGTGTTTGGCTATTATCTCTACGCACTTCGTCGAAGCCCGCAATCAAAACCAAGCAAAACGCTGATTGGCGTTGCCATCGTCGCGGTACTTGCCGCGCTTGTATGGGGCTTTGCCGTTCTCGGTTCTCCATCAGCACAGCGCGACTTGCGTTTTGATGAGCGACGCGTGAACGACCTTCAAAGTATTCAATGGCAAGTGATTGATTATTGGCAGGGCAAGGAGGCGTTGCCGGCAACACTTGATACGCTCTCCGACCCTGTACGAGGATTTCGTGTTCCCGTTGACCCTGAAACGGATGAGGCATACGCATACCGCGTGACGGGCGCGCGTTCGTTTGAATTGTGTGCGACATTTGCGCGCGTGCTTGGAGAAAAAGAATCAGCGTCTCTTGCGCGTGATTACTATGGCCCATCAGCCGAGTGGTCGTGGGCGCACGACGTTGGCGAGGCGTGCTTTGAGCGCACCATTGACCCCGACTTCTTTCCACCACGAAAGGCACTCTAACTTCAGCTTCGAATGCATGGCTATGATCACAAGGCGGTAGAAGAGAAGTGGCAAAAGTACTGGGGAGAGACACGTCTCTATGAGACAAAAGACGCGGTCACCGGAAAAGATAATCACTATCTCTTGGTGGAGTTCCCGTACCCATCCGGCAATCTCCACGTGGGACACTGGTACGCGTTTGCGGTGCCCGACATCTATGCCCGATTTTTGCGCATGCGAGGGAAGAATGTGCTCTTTCCCATCGGTTTTGATGCGTTCGGACTTCCCGCCGAGAATGCCGCTATCAAGCGGGGGTTGAATCCGCGCGCATGGACGTATGAAAACATCGCCTACATGGAAGGTCAGCTCGCACGCATGGGCGCGTCATTTGATTGGGCGCGCAAAGTGGTGACCGCGGACCCCGAATACTACAAATGGACACAGTGGCAGTTTTTGCAATTCTTCAAGAAAGGGCTTGTGTATCAAGGTGAGGGTGTGGTGAATTGGTGCCCTTCGTGCAAGACCGTTTTGGCAAATGAGCAGGTGATTGCGGGTTTCTGCGAACGATGTGACACGGAGGTGGAGAAACGCGTGATGAATGAGTGGAAGTTGCGCATTACCGATTACGCGGAGCGTCTTGTTGACGATTTGGAAACACTTGATTGGCCCGAACACATAAAAGAAGCACAACGGCAATGGATTGGGCGCAGTCATGGCGCGGAGATTGACTTTGCGCTAAACAGTGGAGAGACAGTGACTGTGTTTACCACGCGCTCCGATACGCTCTTTGGCGCAACATATTTGGTTTTGTCGCCCGAACACAAATTGGTGGACGTATTGAAGGCAAAAGTAAAAAATAGCGACGAAGCTGAACAGTATGTTCGTGAGGCGGGCAAAAAGGCGGAGATTGATCGTATTGCCGAAGGGCGTGAGAAAACGGGGGTGGAATTGCGAGGCATAAGCGCCATAAACCCCGCAACGGGAGAGAAAATCCCCGTGTGGATTGCTGATTATGTGCTTGCCACATACGGTACCGGTGCCATCATGGCGGTTCCGGCACACGACGAGCGCGACTTCGCATTTGCCAAGCGTTATAACTTGCCACTACGGCAAGTTATAACACCGCGGATTAACGCGGATGAAAAACAGATTAACGCAGATGTATACGGCGGCGAGGGAACTTTGGTGAACTCCGGTGAATTTGACGGCATGAGCGGTGAGGAAGCGCGAGAAAAAATCACCGAGAAATTTGGGAAAAAGAAAACAACCTACCGCTTGCGCGACTGGGGTTTTTCCCGCCAGCGTTACTGGGGCGTTCCCATTCCGCTCATTCATTGCGAAGCGTGCGGCGTGGTGCCGGTGCCCGAGGACGAGCTTCCGGTGGTGCTTCCCGAAATTGAGGATTACCTGCCAACAGGGGATGGAAAATCGCCACTCGCAAAAGCGCGCGCGTGGATGGAGGTGGCGTGCCCATCATGTGGTGGCTCGGCGGAACGTGAGACCGATACCATGGATACTTTTATTGATTCATCTTGGTATTTTCTTCGCTACACCGACCCAAAAAACGAGAAAGAATTCGCGTCAAAGGAAAAACAATCACACTGGCTTCCGGTCAACTTTTATTCCGGCGGTTCAGAACACACAACGATGCACCTCTTGTACAGCCGTTTTTGGCACAAAGCGCTCTTTGATTTGGGGCTTGTGGCGGACAGCGAACCATATCTTCGGCGCATGAATCGTGGGCTGATTATGGGGCCCGACGGACAAAAAATGAGTAAGTCGCGTGGCAATGTGGTTGACCCCGATGCTGAAGTGGAGAAATTCGGCGCCGACACCGTGCGCATGTATTTGGCGTTTATCGGCCCTTACAACGAGGTGGGCACATATCCATGGAATCCCGACGGCATTGTCGGTGTGCGCAAATTTTTGGAGCGAGTGGCTCGTCTGTTTGGGAAAGAGGAAGGCGGTGTGCACTCTGACGATGTTCGCGTGCACCGGCTTATAAAACAGATTAGTGATTCAATAACATCACTAAAACTAAATACCGCCGTCGCGGCGTTTATGGGATTTTTGAATGAAGTGAATGATGAGGGTCTTGGATCTGATACGCGCTCTGTTTTTCTGCGCCTCCTTGCGCCGTTTGCGCCGCATTTGGCCGAGGAATTATGGACTTTGCTTGGGCATGATTCATCCGTCCATCTTGAGGAGTGGCCTGTTGCGGATGAACAGATGCTTGCGGGAGAAGCAATAACCATCGCTGTTCAGGTAGATGGAAAAACGCGAGGCACCATTAAAATCTCTCCAGATTTGGGCGAGGATGCTGTTATGGAAGAGGCAAAAAAGATTCCTGCGGTAGTGCGCGCACTTGGCGGGAGGGCGATTTCACGAACGGTTTACATTGCCGGTAGGATTATAAATTTCTTGACCCTATAGAGAAAGTGCGTATCGCACTCCGCATTGTGCCGAAGGCGTCACACACACTTCTTCTACGGGGTTGACCGAGTAAATCTTTCATGGGCTTGACTCGGGAAAATGGTAGTGCTACAATGCTCTTGCGGTGTTAAAACATTTCTACTCATAATTATTCATAAATCTCCATAGTCCTATGGCAGTGAAATCAACGAAGAAGAGCCCTCACAAGACATCTCCCAAAAAGGGAGGTGAGGTGAAGCTTTCATTTAAGGCGCAAGCTGTTACCAAGCGGCTTCTTGCGGCGCTTCCCGACCGTGCGCGTGATGTGCTCATCAAGCGGTATGGTTTGGGCGATACGCCAAAGAAAATGACCTTGGAAGCCATTGGGCAAATTTACGGTATTACTCGTGAGCGCGTACGCCAGATTGAAAACTACGGACTTTCAACAATTCGCAAGTCGGATGCATACGAAAAAGAGCGAACAGCATTTGAAGAGTTGGAGGGGTCCTTGCTGTCTTTGGGTACGGTGATTCCGGAACTTGAACTTCTTCGTCTTGTCGCGCGCGACGAAAGCACGCAAAATCATGTGCATTTCCTTCTCGTGCTCGGGCACCGATTTTCATACGAACGCGAGAGCGCGGATTTCGTGCATCACTGGCACGTTGACACGGCGCAGGCAGAGGGGATTAAAAAAGCACTTCGCGCGCTCTATGAGAATCTTTCCGACGAAGATTTGGTTCCGGAGTCACAATTTATTAGCATGTTTTTAGACATGGTGAAAGACACCTCGGAACACTATCGTGACGAGGAGATTGCGCGCCGTTGGCTCTCGCTCTCAAAACGTGTGGGAAAAAATCCGCTTGGTGAATGGGGGCGCGCGGAATCATCCGGTGTAAATTTGAAAGGCGTGCGTGATTTGGCATACCTGGTGATTCGCAGTCACGGCTCGCCGATGCATTTTACCGAAGTTGCCCGCCGCATTGGAGACCTTTTTGACAAAAAGGCGCATATTGCGACAACGCACAACGAACTCATCAAAGACAATCGGTTTGTGCTTGTTGGTCGCGGATTGTATGCGCTCACTGAATGGGGGTATATGCAGGGTGTGGTGAAGGATGTGATTCGTGAGATTCTGCGTGAGAGTGGCCCGATGACGCGCGAAGAAATTGTGGAGCGCGTGCTCAAGGAGCGCTATGTGAAGCCAAACACAATCGCGGTAAATTTGCAGGACAGCAAGATTTTCAAACGAAATTCGGACGGGACATACAATGTAGTCAGTAGGAAGTAATTGATAGTCGGCTCCGACGCTTGCGGCCGGAGCCCCGACTTCCACCGACTGGTGGAACGTCGGGGTAGTCAGTAGAATAAAACGGACGCGGTGTGAAATCTCAAGGAGATCTCACACCGTTAATGTTCGGGGGGTTTCTAACGAACCCGTTGGCAACAAAGCACTACACTGGCACAACCCTTACTACGTACTACATACCCCATAATACTTTCTCTCTTCTCCCCACACGCAATTTCATTTTAACTCCTAATTTCGTATTATAGAGGAGATGTTTGACTACACACTGATTGGGACGCAAATATTTGAATTGCTTCGTGGCGGTGCCTCGGCACTTGTCAGGTACGCCCCGCTTTGGTTGCCGTTTTTTCTTCTGTATGTATTTTTTCAAATCTGGACGCAGTATGTGCGCACTGCGAATCTCGCCACATGGGAGTGGGATCTCCTTGAGCTCAAATTGCCGCGTGAAATCAGTAAATCACCGGCGGCGATGGAGGTCGTTCTCAACGCTCTTTTTCAGACGGGGGGCGAAGGGAATTGGTATGACAAGTATTGGAAAGGCGGTATGCGTCCGTGGTTCTCTTTGGAAATGGTTTCAATAAATGGGACGGTGCATTTTTTCGTGCGAACCACCAAGAAACTTCGTGGTATCGTGGAAGCCCAGTTGTATTCACAGTACCCATCTATTGAAATCCAAGATGCGGAGGATTATGCAAATCACATACCGTACGGGGAAAATCACGAAACATCATTATGGGGATGTGAATTTGTGCTCACAAAATCGGACCCATATCCGATAAAAACGTACGTTGATTATGGGTTGGATAAAGACCCAAAAGAAGAATATAAAGTCGACCCAATGACGCCGGCAATAGAGTTTCTCGGCTCTCTGAAACAAGGTGAACAATTATGGATTCAGATACTCGTGCGTGCGCACAAGGGTGAGAAGCCAAAATACAAGACACTATTTCACGGTATCTTCTCGGGTGATATGGAACTCTTTAATGAAAAGGGGCTTTTGGGGAAAAAGGGTCCGTGGCGAGCGACTACGGACAAATGGAAAGATGACGCCAAGGAAGAGATTAAAAAAATCATCAAAGACGCGACACCGGAGGGGGCTCCTCCTGAAAAAAGCGGCATACTTAATCTCACGCCCGGCCAGAAGTTTATCGTGGAAGCATTGGAGCGCTCTATTACCAAGCCCGGTTTTGATGTGGGCATTCGCGGTATCTATATCACCGAGAAAGACAAATTTAATCCAAACAATATCGGGGGACTCACCGGCGCGTTCAAGCAGTACAACACGAATCACCTGAACGGATTTAGACCAAACAAGACAACGAGTTTTGACTTCCCATGGCAGGACCCGTTCAAAAGCCGCGTGGAGAGTAAAAAACGAAAGATGGTAGATGCGTATCGTCGTCGTGCATTTTTTCATCCGCCGCCCAACACAATAAAACTCTTTTCATCCAAAAAGGGCAATGATATTTTTGTTCTAAACTCGGAAGAACTTGCGACGATTTATCACTTGCCGGGGGAGGTTGCAACAACACCCACATTGCCGCGCATTGAATCACGCAAGGGCGAAGCGCCAAGTAATATCCCCGGTCTTGGGTAATATGGAATATATCGGACGAATGGTAAGACGTACCGTAGCATGGGCAACACCTCATTTCATGTATGTGGCGCTTCTTTCGCGTGCGTACCCGAGGGTGAGTCGGGCACTTGCCGTATTTATTGTCGGTTTTGCGGTCTTCTCCACGCTTGCATGGAATGCGCCGGATAGTTTTCCCCAGCGCGCGCTGATTACCATTGAGAAAGGAGAAACGCTTTCCGAAATTGCCCAAGCACTTGCAGATCAAGATATCATCTGGAGCCAATTTGTATTTAAGACATGGGTGGTGCTTATTGGCGGGACTCGGAATATACAAGCGGGGGATTATTTCTTTGCGAATCCTGAAGGTGCGCTTACCGTGGCGCGACGCGTGAGCGGAGGCGAGTATCACCTCACATCAGTGCGAATTGTCATACCAGAAGGTACAACTCTTCGTGATATGGCACGCATGTATGCTGAAAGACTTGAGCGCTTTGATCCGGAAGAATTTCTGAAAATCACCAAAGGGAAAGAGGGGTATCTGTTCCCCGATACCTATTTCTTTCTTCCCAACACGTCTGCAAAACAAGTTGCAGACAAGATGGAAGCGGAATTTAACGAACGCATTATCGCCATCAGTGGTGAAATCAGTGCGTTTGGTGAGCCCCTGAATGGTATTGTCACAATGGCATCGCTTCTTGAAGAAGAGGCCAGGCAGTATGAGACGAGGCAAATTATTGCGGGAATCCTTTGGAGGCGAATAGAAATCGGCATGCCGCTTCAGGTGGATGCGGTGTTCCCCTACATCATCGGAAAGAATACGTTTGAACTAACGACTGAAGATCTTGCCGTCGACTCACCATACAATACCTACAAGTATCGGGGTCTTCCCCCCGGCCCGATTACCAATCCGGGCATTGACGCAATCCGCGCCGCGGTGAATCCGATTGAGACGGACTATCTTTTCTACCTCTCCGATTCGGAAGGTCGAATGCACTATGCTGAAGATTTTGAGGGGCACAAGGCCAACAAGGCCAAGTATTTGCGGTAGCGCCTCGTGCTTGTCGAATAAGGGATATGAGATCGTGTGTCGGGAAACGAGCCATTGGCTCGCGGGGGGATGCTTTTTCTGCTACACTAAGGGGGTCTTAAGGCATATATCATGATTATTTCATACAATGGTATTGAGTCGTTTCGTGTTCAGTTTGGAGAGACCACACTCTCGCTTGGGCCGATTTCAAAATCATCAAAACATAAGAGTTCGTCGTTTGGCGCGGATATCGTGCTCGTGTCGTTAAATCATCCTGATATGAATGGTGCTGATACTGCGTCGCGTGGCGAAAAAGAACCCTTCGTGATTTCCGGTCCCGGTGAGTACGAGGTTGCCGGCGTGCGCATTAAGGGGCTCCCTTCAAAATCCGAGTATGGTGGTACCGTGGCAATTAATACGGTTTACCTTATTGAACTTGAAGACATGCATCTCCTCTACCTGGGGGCGCTCGGTTCAACGGATTTGCCGCAGGAAACAAAAGAAGCGTTTGATCAGGTTGATATTTTATTTATACCGATTGGTAACGAGGGCGTGTTGAACGCCGTTGAGGCGCATAAACTTGGCGTTTCTCTGGAGCCGTCCGTTATTATCCCGATGCACTACGACACGGTGGGAGAAAAGAACGCACTCACCACCTTTCTCAAAGAGGAGGGAGACGGGGCCATCAAACCGATTGACAAACTCACGGTCAAGCGAAAAGATCTCGCAGACAAGGAAGGAGAGGTTGTAGTCCTTGAAAACAAAAACTCCTAGCGTTGGCGCGCACCCACATCATGTCATTGTTTGACCTCATTACTCGTCTTCAAAACAAGCCACCAAAGACGCGTGACCGAATCGCATTTGGTACGGCAGGCATCATTACCCTCGTTATTACTCTCGGGTGGGTGGGTTCGTTTATTGGCAGAAACAGTTCGCGCACTGTTGTTGATGAAGGTGTAGATACTTCACCGTTTGCCTCGCTTTTTGCTACGGTGAAGGAGGGCGTGTCGGGCATTGAGACCTATACCAGTGATATTTCTGGTGTGATTCAGAGAGCCGCAGAAGAGGCGGCGTTGCACGCGACGACTTCATCCGAAATTCCTTCCGTGCAGGATAACTCCTCTTCCACCAGCCCCCGCCCAAGCGCGGTGAGGACCCTCGAGATAGAGCCATAACCTGTGCACATATAGAGGTTCAAGTCCCTCGTCTTTGAGGGCTCTTTATGTTATAATGGGGCATCTATGGCAAAGGAAAAAACGGCTTCGGAAAGGCCCGAAAGAGAGGGCGCGATACTTGATCAGAGCATTTCTGATGAGATGAAATCCGCGTATTTGGACTACGCAATGTCAGTCATTACGGCTCGTGCGCTCCCTGATGTGCGTGATGGTTTGAAGCCCGTGCACCGCAGGATTTTGTATGCCATGCATACGATGCGACTTACCGCCCAGAGCAGTCCGCGAAAATCAGCAACGGTTGTCGGTGAGGTGCTCGGTAAGTATCACCCCCACGGTGATGCCGCGGTGTACGACGCAATGGTTAAACTCACGCAGGATTTTGCCATGCGCTATCCGTTGATTATCGGGCAGGGGAACTTCGGCTCCATTGACGGTGACTCCGCGGCGGCAATGCGCTACACCGAAGCAAAGATGTCGCGCATGTCCGCGGAAATGCTTCGCGATTTGGAAAAAGAAACCGTGAACTGGCGGCCAAACTATGATGGACGCTTGAATGAGCCGACAGTGCTCCCCGCGGCGGTGCCAAACCTTCTCTTAAACGGCACGCTTGGCATTGCGGTGGGCATGGCAACGACCGTACCGCCACACAACCTCACCGAGGTAGTGGACGCGACATTGCATTTGATTGACAACACCGACGCAACGACAGACGATTTGCTCAAATATATCAAAGGGCCCGACTTTCCGACGGGCGGGGTCATTTTTAACAAAGACGATATTCGTCATGCGTACGCAAACGGTAAGGGTGGCATTGTAGTGCGCGGGGAGGCGGACATTGAAGAGGATAAAAAAGGTCAATCGCGCATCATCATTACGTCGCTCCCATTTCGCGTCAACAAGGCGACGCTGATTGAAAAGATGGCCGAATTGGTGCATGCGAAAAAGCTTGAAGGAGTGCGTGATTTGCGTGATGAATCAACCGACGAGATTCGCATTGTGATTGAGCTCAAGAGTGGCGCATATCCGCAAAAGGTGTTGAACTACATCTACAAACACACCGAGCTTGAAAACAAATTTCACCTTAATGTGGTGGTATTGGTTGATGGTGTTCCGCAAACACTTTCTCTGAAAGGAATTTTGGAAGAGTTTGTGGTGCATCGTGCTACGGTAGTGCGTCGTCGTACCGAATTTGATTTACGAAAAGCCGAAGAGCGCGAGCATATTTTGGCGGGGCTCAAGAAAGCGTTGGATCACATTGACGAAATCATCGCACTCATCAAGAAGTCAAAAGACACCGTTTCCGCGCACGCGGGGCTTATGAAAACATTCACGTTCTCCGAACGACAAGCAACGGCGATTCTTGAGATGCGCTTGCAAAAACTCGCCGGTCTTGAACGTAAAAAGCTTGAAGACGAGCTCACCGAGGTGCGTGCGTTTATCAAGACACTCAAGGAACTTTTGGCAAGTAAGACGGGGATTTTAAATGTCATCAAAGATGAGCTCAAGGAAATTCGTGAGAAGTTTGGAGATGAACGCCGTACAAAAGTTGTTGCCGGAGGTGTAAAGAACATTTCCACGGAGGACTTGGTGCCCGAAGAGGAAAGCGTGCTTGTCTTTTCCGCGGGGGGCTATGTGAAGCGGACGAATCCAAACGAGTATCACGCGCAACGTCGCGGCGGGGTGGGCGTGGTTGATTTGAATACCAAGGAAGAAGATTTTGTGACGACGCTTTTGACAACCTCCACACACAGCGACCTCCTTTTTTTCACCGACCGCGGCAAAGTGTATCAGATGAAAATGTATGAAGTACCCGAGGGGCGACGCGCGACGCGCGGCAAATCAATTATGAACTTTTTATCACTTGCCGAGGATGAGCATGTGACGTCAATTTTACCGATGTCGAAAGAGGTGAAGGAGCGCGCGGCGTACCTCGTGATGGTGACAAAGGACGGTGTGGTGAAAAAGGTTGACGCAGGAAGTTTCCACGACGTGCGCAGAAGCGGTATCATTTCCATCAAACTTGGAGCGGGGGATGCGCTCATCGGAGCACACTTCGTGTCAAAAGGAGATGAGGTGGTACTCGTCACCCGCAAAGGCCAGTCAATACGCTTTACCGAGAATGACGTGCGTGCCATGGGGCGCAGTGCCGGTGGTGTGCGCGGCATTAAACTTTCAAAAGGGGATATGGTTATCGGTGCCGGCATCGCTCATTCAAATACTAAAGATCAGGGACTTTTGGTTGTTGCCGCGAACGGCTATGGAAAGCAAACGACGCTTGATGAATATAAGGTGCAAAAGCGCGGAGGTTCGGGCATCAAGACAATGAATATTACCGCAAAAACGGGGGAACTCATGTCGGCGCGCGTCGTGACACCGGAGACGGATGAGATTGTCGCCATGTCAAAGAAGGGGCAGGTCATTCGCGTGGCACTCAAAGAAATCCCGTCTCTGGGGCGCGCCACGCAGGGTGTGCGCATTATGAAGCTCCGTGTCGGAGACGCACTCGCTTCACTCATAACCTTTTAACTCTGGCCCAAAAAATTTGGGAATCGGATTCCCAAAGACCAAATCTTCCGACATCAGATGTCGGAAGATTGATGAGTATCAATCGTTAAGAGCAAATGACTTGCTTTTGGGTGAAAGAGATTCGGTCTTTGGCTTATGCACAAAAAGCCCCGTCTTGGGGCTCTTGTCTTGGTATACTAAAGGTGTATGGCATTTGCTAATCCGGAGGGGGTCATCCAGTACTTCATGCTCGGCGAAGGCATGCGTGTTGCCGATTTTGGTGCCGGTTCGGGTGGGTACACACTCGCCATAGCGCGTGCCATTGGGGGAGAAGGGCGGGTGTATGCAATTGATATACAAAAAGATCTTCTTGGGAGAATCACGCGAGAAGCGCGTGATTCGCGTCTTTCAAACGTGGAGGTTATCTGGGGCGATGTTGAACGCTCGGGGGGCACCACGCTTGCGGATAGCGCGGTGGATGCGGTAATTGTTTCAAACCTTCTTTTCCAAGTCGAGAATCGTGATGCGGTGGCACGGGAAGCTTATCGGGTTCTTCGTCCAAAAGGGAAAATACTCGTGGTGGATTGGAGCGATTCTTTCGGCGGTATGGGACCGCGCGGCGGTGATGTGGTTTCTCAAAGCGTCGCGGAGCGCGTTTTTGAGGGAGCGGGGTTCACAAAAGAGAAAAGCATCGACGCGGGTGAACACCACTACGGGGTAATATTTAGAAAATAACATGAAAGGAAATTTTCAGCTCATCATCACCGGCGTATTCATCTTTTTTACCATTGCGGGAGTCGCATTGTTTGCAATCGGTGGCTTTGGGCGCGACAAAGAGGGTGATGCGGGGCCGGCAACGGCGGTAATGTGGGGTACGATGGATGCGGATATTGTGAATGAGCTCATCAGTCGTCTCAATTTTCAAAACAAAGAACCGATTCTTGCGGTGACGTATCGAGAGATTCGTCCCGAGGAATTCGACACCACTCTCGTAGAAGCGCTTGCGGTTGATGAGGGGCCCGATATTATTCTGATGCCCGAGGCGGGCTTTGTACGCCACGCGGATAAGCTTTTTGCGCTTCCGTATGAATCGTTTTCGGAGCGAGCGTTCAAAGACACTTTCCTTGAAGCGTCAGAAATTCTACTTGCCACCGACGGCGTCCGCGCGTTTCCGTTCACCGTGGACCCGTATGTACTCTATTGGAACCGCACACTCTTTAATAATGCCGGTATTGCGCGCCCCCCGGCAACATGGGAAGAGGCGCTTCCAATGGTCGTTCGTATCACAGAGCGTGACGAAGCGCACAATATCTCTCTTTCGGCGATTGCACTGGGTGAATTTCGCAACATTACCCACGCGCAGGAGATTCTCATGGCGCTCATCATGCAGGCGGGGAGTCCGATTGTTTCGGGCACCGTGGATGCGCCACAGGCGGTTTTGGCGGAGCGTTTTGGTCTTCCGGGAGTACCTGCGGAGGCGGCGCTTCGTTTCTATACCGAGTTTGCCAACCCGTCACAGGCACTCTACTCATGGAACCGCGCATTGCCGGCATCAAAAGACCAATTTCTTGCCGGGAAACTCGGTATGTATATCGGTCCGGCGAGCGACCTCTTTGCATTGCGCGAGGCAAACCCAAACCTAAACTTTGATGTGGCACCACTGCCGCAATCGGCGACAGGTGGTGTGAAGCGCACCTTTTCACACATCACGATGCTTGGTGTTTTGAAGCGCTCAAAAAACGTGAACGAGGCATTTCGTGTTGTGGGAATTTTGACAACCGCCACATCACTCAAAGAACTTGAATCATTGACAGGGTTGCCACCGGTGCGACGTGACTTGCTTTCAGCACCGCAAACGGACGCATTTCGCGGTGTGTTTTATGGGGGAGCGTTGAGCGCCAAGAGCTTGCTTAATCCCGACTCGGCGACAATGGCGGCACTCTTTAAGCGGATGGTTGAGGATGTGACGAGTGGTAGGGAATCAATCTCGCGCGCGGTATCGGCGGCACAGCGTGAGTTAGACACACTGCTTAGGTGACGTATTAAGAATTTAGTATAAAGTATTACGTATACGAACACGATGGCAACGAAAAACAAAATAATGAAAATTGTGGCGTGGGGGGCGGTATTTCTGCTCCTTGTTTCGCCGGTTTTTGTGCTGGCACAGCCAAATAGTCAGAATCCGACACCCGGTGGGCTTGTTCCATGCGATGGTCCATTTGATCCTAATCTTGAGGGGCCACAAAGACCCTGCGATTTTGATGCGGCGGTTCGACTTGTACAAAACATCATGAACTGGCTCGTGTATATTGGCGTCTATGTGGCAGGGGCCATGTTTGTGTATGCGGGAGTATTGTATCTCACAGCCGGTGCCAATCCGGGCAATGTGGGCAGGGCAAAGAAAATATTTATCAACACTGCCTGGGGCTTTGCCATAATGCTCGGCGCTTGGCTTATCGTGTATACTATTGTGAAGGCGTTTTTTAACACAAGCGACTACGAATTTCTTAAACTACTTGGCAAATAAAACATGAATTTCTCACCAAAAGTAAAGAATGTGTGGGGAGCGATAATGGCATCTTTGTTCACGTTGCTTATCCCGCTAATCTCATACGGAGATGGTGAAGGAGGTGGACTTGGTACCATCATAAAGAACCCTCTTGCCTTTGATGACATTGGCTCATTTATCCAGGCGGCCGCCGACCAAGTTCGCAATATCGCAATTATCATCGCGGTTATTTTCCTCATCTGGGCGGGCTTTAAGTTTGTGACGGCACAGGGCAATGAATCAGAGTTGAAGAAAGCAAAAGAAATGCTGTGGTACACTATTATAGGTATTGCGGTTATTCTCGGCGCGTGGGTGTTTGTGAGCGCTATTAAAACGACGGTTGATAATTTGAGAGCATCAGATACGTATCAAGTAGCAAGTATTAAGAGTCAGGTATATATAGTAAAAGTTATATGAAAAAGATATTACAGTTTTTGTGTCTGGTACTGCTGTCTGTGATTCCAAATATAGTATGGGCGGCAACGGATTTTGAGGGGTTAATAGAAGACGCGACAACGCTCGTTGTAACAGTTAGTTGGCTTTTGGTTGTATTAGCTGTCATGCTCTTTTTCTGGGGTATCGTAAAATTTATTTGGAGTGCAGGAGATCCTTCCAAAAAGGCCGAAGGAAAGCAAATTATGACGTGGGGAGTGGTGGGGCTCTTTGTGATGGTTTCCTTTATAGGCATCATAAAATTCCTACAGAATTCGTTGTTTGATGACAGGACCGATCTCATAGAACTTGACCCACAAGATTTAATTGATCCTAGCTCTATCCCTCCACCTAGGAGTTGATTGGGTTTAGTTTTTTAACCCCAAAATTATATATGAAGAAAAAAATTCTTTACACCTCAATAGTTATCTCATTTTGTATACCCATATTTGCTCACGCACAAAATATTTTCTCCCTAGTTGGAGGCGTCGGCTTGCTTATACGATTTACAACGCCAATTGTCGTCGGTCTTGCACTTCTCGGTTTCTTTTGGGGCCTCGTACGCTTTATCTGGGGTGGTGGGGAGAATCGCGAACAGGGCAAAAACATCATGATTTGGGGTATCATCGCGCTTTTTGTGATGATATCCGTGTGGGGCATTGTGCGCTTTATTCAGGGGTCATTAGGGATTGACCAAGGGCCTACCACAGACGTTCCTTTTATTCGTTAATGTCCACAGTGGCGTTTGCTGTCTCTGTCAAGGCATACTATCCTGAATGGCACAGGCGTATCTACGCACTTTATTAGGGATATTGTTTAGTCATTAGAAATTCATTATGAAAAAGACAGTTCTTGCACTGGCACTTGGTTTCTTGCCGTTTGTTGCATCAGCACAGACACTCGGGAATATCGAAAACATTGTGCTTGCAATCGGCAATTTGGTAAATATTGCAACGCCAATCGTTGTTGGTCTTGCACTCCTCGCATTCTTCTGGGGTTTGGTGCGCTATATCTTTGGCGGTGTAGAAAACAAAGAAGCGGGCAAAAACATCATGATTTGGGGTGTTATCGCACTCTTCGTGATGGTGTCTGTGTGGGGGATCGTGAAATTCATCGGGAGCGCGGTTGGCATTGGTGAGGGAGACACAATTATAGTTCCGCTTGTCCCAGGTATCTAATTGTCATGGGAGACATCCCGTATCTCGCGTCAATTCTTGAGACGATTGTGAGTCCGGCAATCAGCTTGCTTTTGGTTGTCGCAATTCTCTATTTCTTTTGGGGCATTGTGAAGTTTATCCAAAACGCAGAGAGTGATACGGGGCGAAAGGAAGGACAAAGGCACATGCTCTGGGGAATTGTGGGTATTGCAATTATGATTTCCGCGATTGGTATCGTACGTCTTGTTGCAAACTCAATTCCGGGCGCGGATGATGGAAAACTCAAAATCCCCGCGCCAATCGATATATTGGGGGGAGGGAATTAACACGGAGTCAGCCAGAAAAAGAAAAGGGGGGCGACGACCTGCGTGGTCGTCGCCCCCTTGGCGTTTTCGCCCCCCTTTTTTGTCAGATCAAAGTGGTTCCTTGAAGACCGCCCACACTTTCAGGCGATACAAGGAGACACCACTGGCTCTGAAGCAGATGCTTCTGGGCTTGTGCCCGAGCACCTCCTCATAGCGGATGGTGATTCCCGGGCAGTCGGTCAGCACGGTCTGTCCGTCGAGCACTACGTTGCCGCAGGTGCTCGTCTTCCAGTCGAGCTTCTCTGCGGCACCCCACTCATGCGTGACACAGATTTCCTCGCCAGGACGAACCAAGAGTGGCTGCTCTGGCTCCTCCGGAGTTAACTTGACGGTGTGGGTCGTGATACCCACTTCAGTATGTTCCTCACCGCCATCTCCTCCTTCAGACCACCATGTCTTGATGACAATGGCGATGCAAATGAGTAGAACCACCCCAAGAACACCACCAACGGTGCCAATGGTCCACTTCCACCCCTTCTTCCTAACACTCGTGGTGAGCAGAAGGATGGCGAGGGAGGTGAGGATGTATCCTGCGAGAAGATTGATCACTGGTCACCTCCATCGGGTTCCTGGTTACGTCGACTGGACGTTCCGGCACCACCAGCGTTGACGAATGGAGTGACACCAAGGCCTGGTGTCACCACCGTGATGTTGGCCTTGGCCTCTCTCAGAGTGCGGAGGCGCTCCAGCTCTACGCCCGGTTTACCAAAAGATAGGACGGTCTCTGTGATTTTGCGAAAGGCGTCGGCTTGTCCCGATGCCCGAAGACGCGCCGCCTCGGCGTCCTTCGTTGCTTTGGCAACTTCGGCCTCACCCTCTTTCTCTGCAGTAATTCGCCTGAGGGTGATTTCTCGAATCGCCTCGTTCGAGGGATCGAACGAGTGGATGTGGATTTTGAGAATCTTGATGCCGAAGTCGTTCAAGATCTCGGTGGAGTTTGAGTGCTGGACCCCCCTAAGGATTCCTCGCACTCGCTCGTTTGCTCCCTCACGGTCTGCGACCAGGTCCTCGTACGAGATGGTGCCAATCTCTGTACGAATCTCAGCCCCAGTTATGTTCTGTGTCGCCTCAAGCCAGCGCTCGACTCGAAAGAGCGCCTTGAACGGATTGACGACATGTAGATCCAAGAGGATTACGAGGTCGACGGGGATTCCCCCGACAAGCTCCACTCCCTTTAAGGGGAATGCGTACACATCCCTTTTGAGGTAGATATTCTCCAAGGTCTCATCGTTGTGGGCACTGATCTTGTCAGCACCATTGTCCCCCCTGGTGACGGATGCCCAGGAGAACTTATAGAGATGAACTCTGGCAAACGGGTAGATTCCCACCCACCTGAGTCCACCAAATCTTCCTGGTCTGCAGGAGGAATCTTCAACGACACTCCAGTCATCCGCAGACTTCCAGTCGCTTCCGGCACCCTGAAAACGGTGCCCCTCAAGAGACATGAGCATCTCTCGAAACTGCCCGTTAACGACCACTGCTTTCGCGGTGCCCTCCTTCACGAAAGTGAAGAAAATGTCGTTTAGGGCAAGTTGGTATACTGCCCACCCGATTCCAAAGGTCACGAGTGCGGCAACAGAACCGATGATTAAACCAGTCATTGCATCTCCCTACCGGCTTCTAGCCGAAAGTTTTGCAGAAAATTCTGCTATGTTTTAAGCCCGAAAGCTTTTGTTTTCGAAGACCTAATTCCGAGCGCGATTATATCACTATACGACACAAAAGTCAATCCCAGTAGTGGGAACCGTGGGCTTGCACTACGGGACACAACCAAAACAGCCCTGTTGCCGGTTCGCCCAACAACCACTCGGCGGTCCCATTACCAAGTACCAAGTAGCAGAGCTACCACCCAACCAACAAAAATTTGGGAATCCGATTCCCAAAAAACTCTCCTTGTGTTATTTCACTTGGTGGCCCGGTTACTAAGTAGTTACCAAGTAATTTCTTGCGGCACTGTTCCTATGTTCTACCAAATATCTCATGTGGGCGAGAGAGGACTTGAACCTCCACGCCTTAACGGCACCAGCTCCTAAGGCTGGCGTGTCTACCAATTTCACCACTCGCCCACATGAGATATTTTGTAAAGAGCATTTACTTTGTTTAGAGCATATCTCGTGTCCGCCCAGTAGGATTCGAACCTACGACCATCTCGTTAAGAGCG